>Ga0256407_10003023_pt1 | contig 30741 bp, 29 predicted proteins | sample RumenRJG_04DNA_FD_193489 | JGI IMG/M metagenome (GOLD analysis project Ga0256407, IMG submission 193489) | Bovine rumen microbial communities from Lethbridge, Alberta, Canada - RJG_04 | ecosystem: Host-associated > Mammals > Digestive system > Stomach > Rumen | place: Canada: Alberta...
GGTCTTCCGAACCTGGTTTCCCTCTCGCTTGCCGATAACCAGATCAGTGACATCACTCCTCTGTCCGGTCTGACAAGTCTGAATTCACTATCTTTATCCGGCAACACGATCAGTGACATCAGTGCTCTCTCCGGCCTGACAAATCTTCATTCTATATATTTGTACGGCAATACAATCAGCGACATAAGCCTTAATTGAAAAACTTAACGCAACAAAAACCATTGTTTTTCTTAAAAAGCGTTGCGTTAACTTTTGCAGAAGTCTGTTTTTCAATAGCCCAATTATCGTCACCACATGTTAAGAAAACAGCTCTTGTTAAGAGCAGAGGTGTGTTAACACCTCTTGGTGTTCTTACTGCTCCTGGCAGGGACTGGGTCAAGCGGTGTGAAGCGCTTTATGCTCACGCCCTGCTTTTAAAGGGCGGGAGGGATAAATAGTGAAACACGCTTGATGCTGGCCATGACAGGTGCGATGTCCTTAACTTCCATGCTGTTTTTCCATGCTATCTCCTTCTTTTTTCTGAATGGGGCGGTGCGGAAATTACAATAACCCTTTTTGTATTATTTTTACCGCGTCTTGATTGCCTGGCGGGAGCTGTGCTGAAGCAGGTAATCAGCAAATATATGATATCATTCGATTTGATTACTATCTGCGGTTAGGAGTCAAATGAGTAATTACAATCGAATAACATTTAAAGAAAGAGTGAGGATCGAAGCCGGCGTTTATGCCGAAAAATCGTTCAGCCAGATCGCAGAAGAACTGGGAAGAAGCGTATCCAGTATCACCAGGGAAGTAAAGCAGAACAGGATCATGATCAAGGCTGCGTATCCCTTTGGAAAGGACTGCATATATCCTCCGAATTGCAGGATGACAGGATTATGCGGTGAGGAGTACTGCAGTAAAAAGTGTTGGACTTGTATGGAGGATGACTGCACAAAGTATTGCAGCAGATGTATCACACACACCTGTCTCAAAACTAAAAAGGCCCCTTTTGTCTGTAATAACTGTACTGAGCGGAGAAAGAAGACCTGCAAGTACAATAAGTACTATTACTTGTCAGAAAAGGCAGAAGCAAATGCAAAAGCGAACCGCTCAGAGTCCAGAAAAGGAATTCGGGTCAGCCAGGAGGAACTTCAGGCAATAGATGAGATACTGTCACCTTTGATCCGCCAGGGACAGCCCTTATCACACATATGCAGGATGCATAAAGATGAGCTGAGGATCTCTGAAAGAAGTATTTACAATTATATCGATGCCGGAGAGCTCACAGTCCGCAACGTGGATCTGAGGCGAAAAGTGAAATACAAAAAACGCAGAAAACAGCCGGAAGAGATCAGATGTAATAAGTTCAACTACAGAAAAGGACGGACTTATGACGATTATCTGAAGTATATGGAAGAACATCCGGATGTTCCTGTTGTAGAAATGGATACAGTCAGAGGATCAAGAGGCAAAGAACAGGTAATTCTCACAATCATGTTTACCGGAAATAATGTGATGCTGATGATCCTGATCAGAGACGAGTCCATGCAGTCAGTCATAGAAGTATTTGACAGACTGACAAAATCCCTGGGGATCAGAAGATTCCGAAAACTGTTTCCTGTGATACTCACAGATAACGGCAGGTGTTTTAAAAATGCCTTAGAAATGGAATTTACAAAGAGCGGATCCCAGAGGACCAGGGTCTTTTATTGTGACCCGCAGGCATCCTGGCAGAAACCTCATATTGAAAAAAACCATGAATTCATAAGGTATGTTCTTCCAAGAGGAAAGTCATTAAAGGGCTATACCCAGGAAGATATGACACTGATCGCAAATCATATCAACAGCACCACAAGACCTGGACTGTCATATAAAAGTCCGTATGAACTTGTGGAAGCTGAAGAAATGAAAAAACTGATGGAAGTACTTAAATTGTCTCCAGTCGCCGCAGACGAGATATGTTTAAGTCCAAAACTACTTAGCAAATAATAGTGCCGATAAGCAGATAGTTAATCAGCCATATTTATCACAAAGTGGGTTGCATTAACTTTTGCAGAAGCAAATGCGAGCCGCTGTTTTGTCTTGCAAACATTTAAGCTATTTCCAACAGTTTTAAGAGGATTATAGCATACAAATCTGTTTTTAAACGGAAAAACATTATTTAATATGGAGGCCTCAGCTCGGATTTTGCGCTGAGTTTTTCATTCAAGGATCCAAAGATTAACCAGGCCTGAACGGCCTGAATCGAAATAGTTGACGCAGCAAATCTTTTCAAGCCGGAACCGAAGCCTTAAGCCTGCGCGGGTTGGAAAGCCAGTGAAATCGGACAGGAGGTACATGATGAAAGGCTATGTCACAGAGAGTGGATACATGGGTTATGTTGACGGCAGATACGTCCTCTTTTCCAGTGAGAGCGACTATCTTGAGTTTGCAGAAGAAGATTGATTGAGAAACCGATACTGTCAGTGAATGCAGGACTTGTCTGCCGGTCTTGCGAGATGAAAATGAATAATCGCCGCTCCGGTCTGGATCAACCGGGGCGGCGAAACTCATAGTTGTAGTTTGCAGCGCTTTGCTTTTGCTGTAACCATCGAAAGGGTCTTAAATGCAGCGGAATCCTTCCGACTTCAGGAGGTTTTCCACCTCGGCCAGATCTTCGGCATGGATAATGATGAGCGCTCCGTTGCTCTCGCGGTCAAAGGTGGTATAGAGATAGTCAATATTGACATTAGCCTCTTCGATACAATAGAGAAGCCTGTTCAGGCAGCCGGGCTCGTCCGCGACCGCCGCCATGAGGATTGTGGTGAGTTTTGTGAGATAGCCGTTTTCCTGAAAAATAGTGAGAGCCTTGTCTGTATCGGATACAACCATTCTGACGATACCGAATTCCGCACTGTCATTCGTGACAAAAGAATGGATGTTGATCCCGGCGTCGGAAAGGAGTCCGGTAAGTTTGCGGATTGCGCCTTTTTTGTTTTCTGCATAAATAGAAATCTGCTGAAGCATGATGCTTTCCTCCTGTGAAAAAATGATTTAAAAGTGTTTCACTATTGTTTTATCCCTTTCGTCCCGGTGAGCTGTTCCCGACATGCGGGGAAGAGTAAGACGGAGCGTATAGGGCGGCTCGGACCCTGCAGGGCCTGGGAGTCAGGATCCTGTTCCGATCTGCAGGAAATTCCGGAGGATGGTATTACCGTCCGGAGTGAGGATGGATTCGGGATGGAACTGGACGCCGAATACGGGATGATCGGTGTGCTGCACAGCCATGATCTCCCGCTCCTTCGTGATGGCAGTGACGCGCAGGAAGGGCGGGATCGTCGCCGGATCTGCGGCAAGGGAATGGTAGCGGGCCACGGGGATCGTATCCGGAAGAGACGCAAATAGAGGGCAGGATTTATCGAGGATTGCATTCGACTGTTTTCCGTGCATAAGCTGTTTTGCGTAGGTGACAGTCGCCCCGTACACTTCGCAGATGACCTGGTGTCCCAGACAGACACCCAGGATCGGGATTTTCCCGGCAAAAGCGCGGACAAGGTCTCCGCAGATACCTGCGTCGGCAGGCCGCCCCGGTCCCGGAGAAAGGATGATCCTGTCGGGGGACAGAACTTCGATTTCCGGGATGGTCATGGCATCGTTGCGGATCACTTTGATCTCCGGATCCATGGAGCCGACAAGCTGGAAAAGATTGTAGGAAAAGCTGTCGTAGTTATCGACGAGAAGAGTCATCGTTTATCCCTCCCTTAAAACAAGCGTGCGGCAAGCCTTATCTTTCGGTGCCGCCCTTAGAATCACATACAGCGTTTTTATCTGTCGATGCCGCCCTCTGAATCATATATGGCGTTTTATCTGTCGATGCCGCCCTCTGAATCACAGACGGCGTTTATAACTGCGGCTGCCTTGTTGATGCATTCGGTGTATTCATTTTCCGGAACAGAATCTGCGACAATGCCCGCGCCGGAACGTACGAAGACTTTGCCGTTCTTTTTATAGGCGAGACGAATGGAAATGCAGGTGTCCATGTTTCCGGTGAAATCAATGTAGCCGATCGCTCCGCCGTAAACACCCCTTCTGCCCCCTTCCAGTTCGTGAATGATCTCGCAGGCCCGGATCTTGGGAGCGCCCGAGAGGGTGCCGGCGGGCAGAACGCTGGCGATCGCATCTACGGCGTCCTTGTCTTCGCGGATCTCGCCGCGCACTGTCGAGCCGATATGCATCACATGTGAATAGCGCTCGACAGCCATATATTTTTCTACCGATACGGTCCCGAAACGGGACAGGCGTCCCAGGTCGTTTCGTCCCAGATCGACGAGCATGTTGTGTTCCGCAAGTTCCTTGGGATCGGACAAAAGACTGCTTTCCAGCGTCAGATCCTCCTCCTCGGTCTTTCCGCGGGGCCTTGTTCCGGCGAGCGGGAAGGTATGCAGAACGCCGTTTACCAGTTTTACCAGAGTCTCTGGGGACGAGCCTGCAAGCTCCAGACTGTCGCTGGAAATATAAAACATGTAAGGGGAGGGATTGCGGGTTCGCAGAAGGCGATAGGTATCGAGAAGGCTTCCTTCCATTTCCGCGGTCAGTCTGTTGGACAGCACGACCTGGAAAATATCCCCCTCGAAGATGTATCGCTTGGCCCGGTCTACCATGGCACAGAACTGTTCTTTGCTGAACAGAGCTTTAAAATCCCCTTTGAGTTTCAGCGGCGGGTTGACGGCCGGTGTCCCGTGCCGGATCAGATTCTCCATGGTATCCAGTTCCAGGCACGCAGCTCTGTAATTTTCCTCTGCAGCGTCCGTGCGGACATTGACGATCATCGTGATCGTCTGACGGAAGTTGTCAAACGCGATGATCTTTTCAAAAAGCATCAGGTCTATATCGTTGAAATGCTCTTCATCCGGCCCGTCCAGTGCCAGGGAGGGCTCGGCATATTTGATGGAATCGTAGGCAAAATAGCCCATGAGACCGCCGGTGAAGGGCGGAAGTCCGGGTATCTGCGGGGCCTTGTGCTCCGCGATGATCTGCCGGATATACTTTGCGGGATCCGCGTTCGGGATCGTCAGGGTCGTACCCGAGTGAATCGTGACAGTGCCGTCCTTGCAGGTAAATTCAAGGCGGGGATCATATCCCAGAAAAGTATACCTTCCCCATTTGGCCGAATCCTCAAGGCTTTCCAGAATAAAACAATGCCTGCTGACGGCCTTCATCGCCCGGAGCACCTCGATCGGTGTCCGGCTGTCTGAGAGGATCGTCCGGCTTACCGGTACGGAACGATACTCATGCACATACTGCATCACGTCTCCGAGAGTGGGAAAAGTGCCTTTTTTCATAGAGCCCTCCTGAAAAGAAGATAGTGCCGCACACAGGTCCATGCCGACGGGCTGCGGAACCGGGCCGACAGAAGATGAATCAATGCCGATCGATCGGGAACTCATGCCTGCAGGTACGCGAACGCGGGATGTTCGCGCAAAAAGAAAAGTCCCCGGTCTACGTGCATAGACCAAGGACGAAAATACAGATTCCGCGGTGCCACCTTGATTCGCGGCGAAGAAGCCGCGCGCTTAGCAGGGTACCAGCATACCCCCGGCATCTGACGTGTGCCTGAACGTCGCAGCTTTCACTGCGCCCTCCGCGGACCATTATGACAACCCGTTTGCCGCAGACTTCTCAGCATCGTCCGCTCTCTGTAAGCTCGTATGTTGCCTTTACTCCCGCTTCAACGGTTTGTGACAAATATAAATTAATGCTGATTATACAGTATTTCGATAAGATGTCAATAAAAAAGTAATCGGCCGAAGGAATGAAAGGATAGCTAAAACGTATTAATAGCCTTATAAAAGTATAAATGTGAATGATAAAAAATATAGGTTTCATCTGCATATTTATACAAAAGATATGCGGATGCTGCGGAATTTCGTCTGTTGATCGGCTGTTTTTTTGAAAAAATACTTGACAGATGTTATAAAGGATGATAGTTTTTTTGAACATAACCGATACATTTTATGAATTGGTTAAATGCCTGATATTAACCAGTCGAATGAAACGAAAGGATCTCTTGCAGCAATGACTACCGCACGTATGCTTAACAAAACATACTGGTTTTACTTTTACTTTTATCCCGATAAAAGTAAAAGCGTTTTGTGATGCATGCAAACAGGAATTAACGGTAAAGAGATTTCTTGATCAATATAAATCATATGTCCGTGAATGAATTAACCTGACCGTGTGGATCGCAGATCTGCACGGTCTCTTTTTGTTTAATCTTATCGCGCAGTAGATGCAGGCGATTTATGCATAAGCACCTGTGCATACCTTTTCAAAATATACCGGCGAAATCAGCAGAGGAATCCGTAATGGCATGCCGATCTCTGCATGATGAACGGATTATCCGGCGCTGTTTTATAATATATGTTCCTGATCAGACGATAACGGATTCTGCCGACGCGCATAAATCATGAAAATCTATGGAGGTTTACAATGGAATACGGATTAATCGGAGAACATCTCCCCCACAGCTTCTCAAAAATCATACATGAAAAACTTGCTCCCTACAGCTATGAACTGCATGAGCTCAGGCCCGACGAAGTGGATTCTTTCATGCGGGGGAAAGAATTCAAAGGGATCAATGTTACGATCCCCTACAAACAGACCGTTATTCCTTATCTGGATGAAATCAGTGATCAGGCCCGCAGCATCGGTGCTGTGAACACTGTAGTGAATAGAAACGGCAGGCTCTGCGGTTACAATACAGATTACTTCGGTATGAAATCTTTGATCGAGCGTCTGGGTATCGATCCCGCCGGGAAGAAGGTCCTGATCCTGGGAACCGGAGGAACCAGTAAGACAGCTTTTGCGGTCGCGACCGACATGGGCGCCTCGGAAGTGTATAAAGTCAGCCGAACCGGAAAAGAGGGCGTTCCCACTTATGAAGAGGCCTACGAAAGGCACACAGACGCGCAGATCATCATTAACACGACTCCCTGTGGAATGTATCCTGCGATCGATGACTGTCCTTTAGACCTTTCCCGCTTCCCCGATCTATGCGGTGTCATTGACGCGATCTACAATCCTCTGCGCACTGTCCTGATCCTGGAGGCGCAGAAGCGCGGCATCCCGGCAGAGGGCGGTCTCTACATGCTGGTCGTTCAGGCGGTCTACGCGGCGGAATTGTTCGCGGATAGGAAGATCGAGAGTGAAAAGACCGATCAGGTCTTCAAGGAAATCCTGAACTCCAAGAGAAATATTGTTCTCTCGGGAATGTCGCTGGCAGGCAAGACAACCCTCGGAACACTTCTGGCGAAAAAACTCGACAGAGTTCTGGAGGACACCGACCAGATGATCATCCGAAAAGAACAGAGGCCGATCACAGAAATCTTCGCGACGGACGGGGAAAAATATTTCCGCGATCTGGAGACGGAAATGGCCCGCACCCTGGCCCCTCAGACAGGCCTGGTCATAGCCACCGGCGGAGGAGCGATCCTTCGTCAGGAGAACGTCGATGCCCTCAAAAAGAACGGCTGCATCATTTTCCTCGATCGTCCTTTCAACCAGATTCTTCCCGCAGATGACAGGCCGCTTGCCAATACAAAGGAAAAAGTTGCCGCTCTGCTCGAGAAGCGCTACCCCATCTACAAGGCAACCTGCGATGAATCCATCACCAATGACCTGACCCCCGAGGAAGGCATTGCAAAAATCCTCGCAGCCCTGCAGAACGTATAACGATCAACCATCTTCCGCGCCGCAAAGCAGTCCGGGACACACAGGCAGCTGTAGGCAGGCTGCACAGTGATGACCTGTCTGTGGGCGGCGCGGGGCACGGAAACAACTCATTGCGCCGTAAAGTGAACCGGTCACGCCTGCAGCTGTAGGCAGGCTGCAGTACGATGACCGATGAACGGAAGGTGCGGAACACAGCCGGGAAGGGGTTAATAAAGGCTGTACATCTGTAACTGAAAAAAACCAGGCACTTTTTCCAGCTCAGGACATCAGGCCGTCCGCAGATGTAAAAAAAGGTTAATTGTATGAATATGGAATTCAAAAGGAAACTGGCAATCCCCATGGAGGTCAAGGAAATGTATCCCCTGACCGGAAACATGGGCAGAATCAAAGAAGAGCGCGATGCCGAGATTCAGAAGATTTTTTCCGGAAGAAGCGACAAACTTCTCCTCATCATCGGCCCCTGCTCTGCTGACAACGAAGACAGTGTCATGGATTACCTTGAGCGCCTTGCGCGCGTCCAGGAACAGGTGGAGGAAAAAATCCTGATCGTTCCCCGTGTGTATACGAATAAACCCAGAACAACAGGTGACGGTTATAAGGGCCTTCTTCACCAGCCCAATCCCGAAGAAAAACCGGATATGTTCAAAGGCATCATCGCCACCAGAAAGCTCCACATGCGCGTCATCCGCGATATCGGACTGACCAGTGCCGATGAAATGCTCTATTCGGAAAACTATAAATATCTCGACGATCTGCTTTCCTACGTGGCCATCGGCGCCAGGTCCGTAGAAGACCAGCAGCACAGACTGACGGCCAGCGGCATGGATGTTCCCGCCGGCATGAAAAATCCCACCAGCGGCGATTATACAGTCATGATGAATTCGATCCACGCTGCCCAGAACGGCCACACATTCATCTACCGAGGCTGGGAGGCTGTCTCCCAGGGCAACCCCTATGCCCACGCCATTCTACGCGGCTACACAAACAGCAAGGGAGAGCATTACCCCAACTATCACTACGAAGATATTATGCGTCTCTGTGATGCCTACGAAGCCAGACCGGAACTCAAAAACCCCTCTGTCATCATCGATACAAATCATGAAAACTCCGGAAAAGATCCTCTTCAGCAGCCCAGAATCCTCAAGGAAGTCCTTGAGAACCGCAGGAACAGCGATCGTATCCGCAATATTGTCAAAGGATTCATGGTCGAAAGCTATATAGAAGACGGTCGACAGGATATCCACGGCGGCTGTTATGGAAAATCCATCACAGATCCCTGCCTTGGCTGGGATAAATCCGAACGCCTGATCCTTGAGATTGCGGATCTTCTCTAAAAGCAATTCTTTAAGCGCTATTTTCGCATGAAACAGCATACATAAGACATCCGAAAAGAGAAATCGGGGACGGTTCTGTGTTTTTTCTTCATTTTTCATCGCACAATACCCGCGATTTCAGACACAGGATACATGCACAAGGCACGCGAGCGAGTCTTGAATATACGCAGGCTGTTTCAAGACATGTGAGCAGGTTCTGGCAGTCCACATTATTTTCGGGAGGTTACATGAGTAAACCATTTATGATTTTTAATATAGAAATTGACCGCACACTAATTTCAGAAATGCAGGATGCGCAGCCGCGTGTCAGCGTGATTCCCTTTACCGGTTATGTCAGATCGGATCTGTTCACCGGCACGATCCTTCCCGGGGCGGCAGATGTACAGATCACTGACCCTTCCGGCTGCCGCCATCTGCAGGCGAGATATATGTTCCGGGGCAGGGACAGCGCGGATAATACCTGTTATTTGTATGTTGATAATACGGGATATTTCCGTCCGGAAGACCATAAAAAAACCTATATCGATGCCTGCCCGCGGTTTCTTACAGACAGTCCGCTTCTCGCGGAATATTTATCCCGCCCTGTTTTCCGTTCTGAAATACACGGAACAGATACAGGTGTAGATATCCTTGTTTTTGACACTGCACAAAATACATGATCGCATTTTCGGCCGCCAGGTTCAGGTTATTTCATCATGACCGGCATATTTTGTTATATGCATAATAACGACAGACGATTGGCATGAGGTAGGAAAATGACAGAAAAAGACGAAATGGAAAAAAACAATTGTGCAGTATGAGACCATAACGGATACTTCCAAAAATCCCCGTCGGCAGGGGAGCCTTGATCCGACAGTACCTGTAAAACGCAGCCAGGGAAGCCTGGACCCGACGGTGCCGGTATCAGACAATAATAAGACAGTCATCATTGAGAGCGGGGAAAAGGAGAAGACAGCAGCTGAGGCAAAGCAGGATATAAAGAACGCTGTCCCTCCGGCGGCCGGAACTGAAAGAACAGAAAAAAAGAGTGTCTCTTCGGCGGTTGGAAAAGATACAACCGAAAAAGGGACCGGGAGCAGCTGGCAGAAATTTGTCATTCCTGTGGCTGCTTTACTGATCGTATTCGCGATCGGTGCCGTAGTTTTTCACCCCTTTAAGACCGCTTCATCAAATGATACCGGTATGAGCACATCCGACATGAAGGCTGAGCGTCCCGACAACGGACCGGCCGCGGGGGAAGAGGCGATCGTTTCCTCCAAAGAACTGGCAGCTGCATCATCTGTGACGATAGAGATCCCGGATCCCGTGCTGAATAAAGCGATCCTGGATGCAACCGGTTCGGAGGATGAGACTGTTACAGGAGACGATGCCTTACTTCTGACATCGCTGGAATATGACGGGACTGATAAAAAAGAAAAAATCACAGACCTCACCGGCCTGTCCGAGTTTCCGAACCTGAAATATCTGAATCTGCGAAATAATGAAGTAACGGATCTCACTCCTCTTTAGGGACTGGAAAATCTGACTGATCTGTATCTGTATTCCAACAATGTGAGCGACTTAAGCCCGCTCTCGGATCTTCCGAATCTGACCTGGCTCGAATTGTTCGAGAATCAGGTGAGTGATCTAAGTGCCCTGTCCGGTCTGACAAAACTGGAATAGGTGGACCTGGACGCGAATCAGGTGAGCGATCTCACCCCTCTGTCCGGTCTTCCGAACCTGGTTTCCCTCTCGCTTGCCGATAACCAGATCAGTGACATCACTCCTCTGTCCGGTCTGACAAGTCTGAATTCACTATCTTTATCCGGCAACACGATCAGTGACATCAGTGCTCTCTCCGGCCTGACAAATCTTCATTCTATATATTTGTACGGCAATACAATCAGCGACATAAGCCTTAATTGAAAAACTTAACGCAACAAAAACCATTGTTTTTCTTAAAAAGCGTTGCGTTAACTTTTGCAGAAGTCTGTTTTTCAATAGCCCAATTATCGTCACCACATGTTAAGAAAACAGCTCTTGTTAAGAGCAGAGGTGTGTTAACACCTCTTGGTGTTCTTACTGCTCCTGGCAGGGACTGGGTCAAGCGGTGTGAAGCGCTTTATGCTCACGCCCTGCTTTTAAAGGGCGGGAGGGATAAATAGTGAAACACGCTTGATGCTGGCCATGACAGGTGCGATGTCCTTAACTTCCATGCTGTTTTTCCATGCTATCTCCTTCTTTCTTCTGAATGGGGCGGTGCGGAAATCATCATCATGCGGGCCGCCAGGGTCCACAACGGCGGCGAGGGGGAGATCCTGCTCAAGCGGATCATGTCCTTTAACATGGATTATATGAACGGCGGCAATCTGGACCTGATCTCCCTGCCCGGCCGGTATGGCCAGGAGCGGCAGGTGGAGCGGCAGCCGCTGACCCACCATGTCCACAAGATCCGGAGCGGGCGCGGGATCTCCTCTCACCAGCAGAATCCCTTCATCGCGCTGGCGGAGCGGACGACGACCGAGGAGTTCGGCGCCTGCTATGGCTTTGCCCTGATGTATTCCGGGAGCTTCCTGGCAGAGGCGGAGCTGGACCAGTATGACCAGGCACGTCTGGTCATGGGTATCAATGACCGGCTCTTCAGCTATCCCGTGGCGCCGGGGGAGGATTTTGACACGCCGGCGGTCCTCATGACCTACACCCACAAGGGCCTGACCCGGATGAGTCACAAATACCACGATTTCATCAGGTACAACCTCAACCGCAGCAAATTTGTCCGGGACGTCCGCCGTCCCGTCCTGATCAATACCTGGGAGGCGGCCTTTTTCAACTTCGATGATGAGAAGCCGGTCGAGATCGCGAAGGCGGCCAAGGGCATGGGCGTTGAGATGATCGTCATGGACGACGGGTGGTTCGGCAAGCGCGACGACGACAATTCCGGTCTGGGCGACTGGGTGGTCAATGAGAAGAAGATCAAGTGCGGCCTGCCGGAGCTGGTTCGTCAGATCAATGAGATCGGCCTGAAATTCGGGATCTGGTTCGAACCGGAGATGGTGTCCGAGGACTCCGACCTCTACCGGGCGCATCCGGACTGGGCCATGGAGATTCCCGGCCGGCACGCGGTCCGCAGCCGCAATCAGCTGGTGCTGGATGTGGGCCGGAAAGAGGTGCAGGATTATCTGATCGAGCGCGACAACGTGCAGATCGTCGCCTCCGGCATGGCCTTCATGCACGCCGGCATCCCGATTCCCCGTGAGATCCCGGAATTCACCGCCTTCATCTACCACCTGACGGCGATTGACTGATGTACCGCCTGGGACGGTTTCATGGAAGATGTATGCAAAACTGCACCTGTGTTTATCCTGTTTTGGCGAATTGACCAGTTAAAACGGAACGTTTCAGGTTGACTTCAACAGGCCAAAGTGCTAAAGTTGATGAGTCGATGCAGCAATGAAATGATAAGATAGAATTGGCTCGATCATTCAGTACAGACAAAGTGTGGATAGTACGAAAAGGATATTGTAATGACTGACCCCCGTATGCTTGACAAGACATACCGCTTTTATTTTTATTTTTTTACCGAAGGGGTGAAAGAATGTTTTGTGATGCATACAAATCGGGAACAGTAAGAGCGTGCGCCGGCCATCCGACATGAGGGCGCAGTGAGATTGCATTCCAGACCGTGTGGATCATAGATCCGCGCGGTCTTGTTTTTTGTGAGGTGGGTATGATGGGAGATCTGGAAAAGACAAGAGAGGAAATTCGTGAGATCGATGAGCAGATGGCGGCCCTCTTTCAGAAGAGGATGGAGGTCGTCCGGGATGTGGCCGACTACAAGCGGGAGCGGGGCCTCCCTGTCCTCGATGAGGAGCAGGAAAAGAAGGTCCTGGACAGGAACACGGCCTTTGTGACAGACGCGGAGATCCGGCAGTATTATCCGATGTTCATGCAGGAAGTGATGAGTATTTCCAGGAAGTATCAGGAGCGCCTGATCAGCGGGGCCAGGGTGGCCTTTTCGGGGACGCCGGGGGCCTTCGCCCATATCGCGTCGAAAAAGATCTTCCCGCAGGGAAACTGCATCGCCTTTTCGTCCTTTGATGAGGCCTATCTGTCCGTCGTCGAGGGCGAGTGCGACTACGCGGTCCTGCCCATCGAGAACAGCTACGCGGGGGAGGTCGGCCAGTCGGTGGACCTGATGTTCCACGGGATCCTGTATGTCAACGGCGTCTATTCCCTGCCGGTCATCCACAACCTGCTGGCGGTGCCCGGTGCCCGGCCGGAGGATATCCGGATGGTCATCAGCCACCCGCAGGCCCTCAGCCAGTGCCAGCCCTATATCCGTCAGCACGGCTATCAGGAGCAGACCGAGGTCAACACGGCTGTGGCGGCCGAGCGCGTCGCGAAGACGGGCGATCCTTCCGTGGCGGCCATCGCGAGCGCGGAGACCGCATCCATTTACGGGCTGGAGGTCCTGGACCACGACATCAATGAGAGCCGGGACAACACGACCCGGTTCGCGGTCTTTGCCAGGACGCAGAATGAGCTGTCCACAGACCGCGACGAAAACCGCTTTATCATGCTCTTCCGCGTCAACAACGTCTCCGGCGCCCTGGCGGACGCCCTCCAGGTCATCAGCCGCTACGGCTTCAACATGAACGTCCTGCGCAGCAGGCCCATTAAGACGACTCCCTGGAAATATTATTTCTACGCGGAGGTCGAGGGAAGCCCAACGTCGCAGGACGGCCGCAAGATGGTCTGGGAGCTCAGGGAACACTGCGATATGCTCCGGGTCGTCGGCCAGTATATCCAGGGCGGTGATCTGTAAAATAGAAATGGTTCGATCGCCGGCAATCGGTAGTTGGAGAACTGGTATATTCAGGGCGGTGATCTGTAACGATTATAAATGATGGATCGACCGACAATCGTCAGTTGACCGGCTTGTGAAAAAAAGAAGCAATCAGGGTGGTAAATGATGAATCTGCAAGTAAATCTGGGCGCGCGCAGCTATGAGATCGTGATCGAACGGGGCTGTCTGGGGAAGGTCGGAGAGTATCTGAACCTGGACCGGAAGGTTCTGGTCGTGACGGATACAGGCGTTCCGGCGGCCTATGCGCGGACGGTGGCCGGCGCCTGCCGGGAGGCCGTGATCTGCACGGTGGAGCAGGGCGAGGAGCACAAGACCCTGCAGAGCCTGGAAAAGCTCCTGTCCGCCATGCTGGCGGCTGGCTTCAGCCGGAAGGACTGCGTCGTCGCGGTCGGGGGCGGGATCTGCGGAGACCTGGCGGGCTTCGCGGCGGCCTCCTACATGCGGGGGATCGATTTCTACAATATTCCGACCACGGTCCTCTCCCAGGTGGACTCCTCCATCGGCGGCAAGACGGCCGTCAATCTGGACGGGATCAAAAACGTTGTCGGCGCTTTCCACCAGCCGCGCGGCGTCCTGATCGACACGGATGTCCTGCGGACCCTGCCGCGGCGCCACATCTCCGCGGGTCTGGCCGAGGCCCTCAAAATGGCCGTGACCTTTGATGAAGATCTTTTTTGGATTTTTGAAAAAGAAGATCTGTTTGAAAAAGAAGACCTGCCCGACATGGATGTGATGGAGACGGTCATCGAGAGGTCCCTGCGGATCAAGGGCCGCGTCGTCGAGCAGGACGAGACCGAACAGGGCTTGCGGCGGGTCCTGAATTTCGGGCACACCATCGGGCACGGCATCGAGAGCCTGTGCCTGGACGGCTCCCTCTACCACGGCGAGTGCGTGGCCATCGGCATGCTGCCTATGTGCAGCCCGCAGATCCGGGCCCGCCTGCTTCCCGTCTATGAAAAGCTGCACCTGCCGTCCGGATGCCGGATGGATCCCGACCGGGTCTGCGAGGCCATGATGCACGACAAAAAGGCCGACAGCGGAGAAATCACCATCGTCGAGACCGACCGGATCGGAACCTTCCGGATGCGGCGCGCGGGCGCCGCGGACCTGCGGAAAAAGGTGGAGACGGTCGTCAGACGGCAGGCGGTGCATGGAGGATCGGTGTAAAAAATACAGCTGGAGATAGGGCCGGTGTCACACGCACCGGCAGCAGACGGCAGACAGTACACAGCACACGGAGAAGAACTGAAATGAAAAATACATTTGGAAACAGTGTCAGTGTCACGCTTTTCGGGGAGAGCCACGGGGCGCAGATCGGAGCGGTCCTGGACGGCCTTGCGCCCGGCATACCGGTCAGCGAAGTCTATATCGCCGCCAGGCTCAGCCGGCGGAGGCCTTCGGGGGCCATTTCCACAAAGCGGGTGGAGCCCGACAATTTCAAGATCGTGAGCGGTGTCTTCAACGGCTTCACGACGGGCACGCCCCTCTGTATCCTGATCCCCAACGAAAACACGAAGAGCGGCGACTACGAAGCCACCCGCGCCTTGGCGCGGCCGGGGCATGCGGACTACACTGCCTACTGCAAATATCACGGCTTTGAGGACTACCGGGGCGGCGGCCATTTCAGCGGTCGTCTGACGGCCCCCCTCGTGGCGGCGGGCGCCGTTGCCATGTACGCCCTGGAGCAGAAGGGGATCCGGATCGGGACCCACATCGCCCGCTGCGCGCAGATCGCGGACCGGGCCTTCGGAGATCTGGAGAGGGACCTTACTTTTTTGCAGGAAAGCCAGTTCGCGGTCCTGGATCCGGAGGCGGCGGACAAAATGCGCGCAGCCATGAAAGCGGCGGCGGAGGACGGTGACAGTGTGGGAGGCGTCCTGGAGACCTCGGTCACGGGAATGCCGGCCGGCGTCGGCGAGCCCTTTTTTGACTCGCTTGAGAGCGTGCTGGCCCATGCCATGTTCAGCATTCCCGCCGTCAAGGGCGTGGAATTCGGTGACGGCTTTGCCCTCGCGGACGGCAGGGGAAGTCAGACAAATGACAGCTTTGCCATGCAGGATGACAGGATCGTCACCAGGACCAACCACAACGGCGGGATCAACGGGGGGATCAGTAACGGCATGCCCATCCTCTTCCGGTGCGCGGTCAAACCGACGCCGTCCATATACAGGGAGCAGGAGACCGTCGATTTCCTGCAGGGGCGGGACCGGAAGATCCTGATCAAAGGCAGACATGATCCGGCCATCGTGCACAGGGCCGTCGTCGTCGCCGACTGTGTCACGGCGCTGGTGCTCTGCGACATGCTGACCCAGCGCTTCGGAACCGATTATCTGGGACCTTCCAGAGCAACATCATTGGAGGTATGAAAATTATGGAATACGGACTGATTGGGGAACATCTTCCCCACAGCTTCTCAAAGATCATTCATGAAAAACTGGCTCCCTATCAGTATGACATGCTGGAGCTTGCGCCCGATGAGATCGACGCCTTCATGCGGAAAAAGGATTTCAAAGGGATCAATGTGACGATCCCCTATAAGGAGAAGGTAATCCCTTACCTGGATGAGATCAGCGACCAGGCCCGCAGGATCGGGGCAGTCAATACCATCGTCAACCGGGACGGCAGGCTGTATGGACACAATACGGATTATTTTGGCATACGGGAACTCCTGCGCCTGAACGGAACGGATCCGGCGGGCAGAAAGGTCCTCATCCTGGGCAGCGGCGGAACCAGCAAGACCGCCCGCGCGGTGGCCGAGGATCAGGGCGCCGAGCGGATCCTCCGGGTCCTGAAATACCGCGTGTAGCTGGAAAGCGCTGCCGGAAGTACCGGTGGGGACGGTCCTCGGTGGTATTATTTGACAGAAAAAGGCGTCAGCAGAGGAAATGTCAAAAGGCGTCAGAAAGAAACGTCCCTGCTGACTCCCTGTTGACTCTTTTTGGCAGCCTTTTGTGACAGGAGGTATGGCAGCGGAGCATGAAAGTCACGATCACACCGTCCGCGGCGCGCGGGATCATAGAGGCGCCGCCTTCCAAGAGCATGGCTCACCGCCTGCTGATCTGCGCGGGTCTGGCGGAGGGGATCAGTGTCATCACAAATGTGGACCTGTCCCGGGATATTGAGGCGACCATCGCCTGTCTGCGGGCCCTCGGCGCGCGGATCGAGTATGAGAAGGGGCGTGTGAACGTCCGGGGAACGGGACTGGCAGGATTAAACGGCCCTGGCACGCAGACTGGTGCCGTCCTCCCCTGCGGGGAGAGCGGCAGCACCATCCGTTTCCTGATCCCCGTCTGTCTGCTCAGCGGGCGGGAGAGCCGGCTGACCGGCAGCACGACGCTGCTGACCAGGCCCCTCCAGGTCTATGAGGACATCTGCCGGGAACAGGGCCTTACATTTGAAAAAGGACAGAAGGATCTTCTGGTCGGCGGAAGACTGGCGGCGGGAGAGTATGTGCTGCCGGGTGACGTCAGCAGCCAGTTCATCAGCGGCCTGCTCTTTGCCCTTCCCCTGCTGGAGGGGGACAGCGGGATCCGCCTGGTCCCGCCGGTGGAGAGCCGCCCCTATATCGATATGACTCTGCAGGCCCTCCGGCAGTTCGGCGTCCGCGCGGACTGGATAAAACCGGAGGATCCGCTGTCAGGAAAGAAAGAAGACCTCCCCTGCGCGCTCCGCATCCCTGGAAAGCAGAAATACCAGCCGCAGGCCGGCCTGCGCGTGGAGGGAGACTACTCCAACGCGGCCTTTTTCGAGGCCCTGGGCATGTTGAATAAAAAAAGCGGGACAAGTGTACCGGATGCACAGAGTCTGCCGGCTGCACAGGGCGATCAGAATGCAGCGGACGTGCTGGACACATCCGATGCGCAGGCTTCAGGGGATGCAGCGGGAATACAGGTCACGGGTCTTGCGGAGAACAGCCTGCAGGGTGACCGGATCTACCGCACATATCTGGCAGGACTCGACGATGGATTTGTTCAGATCGACCTGTCCGACTGCCCCGATCTGGGACCGGTCCTGATGGCTTTTGCGGCCGCCCGGCACGGGGCCCGCTTCACGGGCACAAGGCGGCTGAAGATCAAGGAGAGCGACCGCGGGACGGCCATGCAGCAGGAGTTGGCCAAAATGGGTGTCCGGGTGGATATGGCGGAGGATGAGATCACTGTTTTTTCCGGGATCCGGCCGCCGCGGGAACATTTATACGGGCACAACGACCACCGGATCGTCATGGCTCTGTCCATTCTGCTGACGCGGACAGGCGGGACCATCGACGGCGCGGAGGCCGTGGCAAAGAGTCTGCCGGACTTTTTTGAGCGGATGACAGGCCTTGGAATACAGGTTTCATACGAACCGTGAGTGAAATTATGAAAAGAACGCATGCGTCCGTGGACGGTGGCAATACCGGATTTCACGCGAACAGCGAATGTACCTATGAAAAGACCGCATGCGGTCGGGGAGGTTGGAGATATCTATGATGAACTGGATCAGCAGAAATAATATTTTGATCGTCGGGCTGGGCCTCATGGGGGGCAGCTACGCGAAGGCGCTCAAGCGCCTGGGCTTCAAGGTGGAGGCGATCGACAGCAGGCCGGAATCGATCCGGTTCGCGGAAGAGAACGGGCTGATCGACCGGGGCTATGACCATCCGGACGAGACGGCGATCCGCAAGGCGGATGTGATCATTTTTGCCCTCTATCCGGAGATCCTCAAGGACTGGATCAGCGAGCATCAGTTCCTGTTCAAATACGGGCTGCTGATCACGGATGTGACCGGTGTCAAGAGCTGCATCGTCTATGATGTCCAGCAGATGCTGCGCGATGACGTGGAGTATGTACCCTCCCATCCCATGGCGGGCCGCGAGGTCAGCGGGGTCGAAAACGCCGACGACACCATCTTCCACGGGGCAAACTTCATCGTCGCCCCCACGGAGAAAAACACCGAGGCCGGCATCGAGTGGTGCAGGGGCCTTGGCAAGATCCTCGGCTGCAGGAAGATCTCTGTGCTGACCCCCGAGGAGCACGACGAGATGATCGGTTTCGTCTCCCAGCTGACCCATGTCATTGCCGTCAGCCTCATGACCTGCAATGACAATACCCACCTGGTCGACTACACGGGCGATTCCTTCCGCGACCTGACCAGGATCGCCAGCATCAATGAAAATATGTGGTCAGAGCTGTTTCTTATGAATAAGAAATACCTGCTCCAGCACATGGACGCTTTTATTGCGGAACTCAATGAATTCCGCGGCTTGCTCGCGGAGGACGACAAAGAGGGCCTGAAAGAAAAAATGCGCCTGTCCACCGAACGGCACGCTTTTTTCATTCAGTAAGGGACTTACGTATGAGTTCCGGACAAAGAGGGCAGATATTATGAATATGGATTTTAAAAGAAAGCTCGCGATCCCGATGGAGGTCAAGGAGATGTACCCCCTGACCGGGAACATGAGCGCGATCAAAGAAGAGAGAGACGCGGAGATCCGGAAGATCTTTTCCGGCAGGAGCGATAAGCTCCTCCTGATCCATCCGGACGCTGTTGTCCGGGAGAGGAATCCCTTGTGAAGCCGGACGCCTTTTCAGCGGGATCTTTCTGCTCCTGGTGGGTGACCTCCATGACGCGGTCGATGACCTGGAGCAGGTACTCGCCGGAGATCCGTATGCTCTCGAGGTAGCGCAGAAGGAGGGCTGTATCCTCGTGGTGGAGGCTGGCCATATTGGCGCAGCCCAGTATGATGTGAAGAGGTGTCCGTATATCGTGGGACATCTCGAAGATCTGCAGGAGTCTGGACGGCTGGCCGCCGTTTTTGCTTTCGCGCAGCAGATCGTCTACCGTGACGCCCAGCAGGTCCGCCAGCCTGGGAAACAGGGTGATATTCGGGTAGGACAGGTCCCGCTCCCATTTTGAAACAGCTTTATCCGTGACGCACAGCCGGTCGGCCAGCTGGGCCTGGGTCATTCCGTTCTGTGTGCGGAGGGAACGGATGTAGGATCCAAAAGTTGTGCTCATTCTTTCACCTCCCGTATGTGTGGTTGTTATTTTCGCAGACATCTTCAGAACGTCATCAAGAAACTATTGATTTCGGACCTGCTCTGTTTAATTGATGAAATGGTGAAAAGGTTAATCCACTCCTCCAGGAGATAATTTGCAGGAGAGTAAAAAGGATGGGATCGGGTCCTCTCCGGAAAACGGCTGTTCCGGGGCTTCGGAGCCTTGACAACAGGAAGATAACCGGTTGGTACTTCAGAACAGTACCGCCCGCAGGTTCTCGGGCATGGAATTGAACATCATTTGTACTACGATTTCTGCTGAGGTGATGTTGTCGGTTAAGACCCATTCCTGTGTCATGCCGACGGAGCCCATACAATAAAATCGTATACTATAAGCAAGCTGAGTGTCGAGAATATCGGTGCCCAGCTTTTCTTTTGCGAGGTCAGAATAGCGCTTCGTAAAGTATTCCACCATATAGTGCCAGAGGGCATTCTGAGAGGAGTCCTCGTAAGCACGCTTGTAAAACAGGATCTCCTGTTTCATCTTGTTCATCCCTGCAGCGGCAGAGGGGACAGAGGTGATATCTGTACCATAGGCATCCGTGCAGAACATCCAGGCCACCAGGTCATACTTGTCTTTGAAATGGTAATAAAAGGTCGGCCGTTCAATTTCAGCTGCCTTACAGATCTCTGTCACACGGATCTTTTCAATGGGCTTGTGCTTCATGATCTCCCGCATCTTATCCGCGATCCACATTTTAGTGATCTCAGCCATAAACACACTCCTTTTTACAAAAATGCAATTATGTAAGAATGTCTTTCAGAATTATAGTTCTGTATGTGGAATCTTTCAAGGACTTTGTGTAAACTCGGACCATAAACGAGAACAGCCAGGGTCAGAACCCCCGTATTCTGCCCCTTTTGAAAGGATGGATCAATATGGATTTTCTTGAATTGGCAAAAAACAGATACTCGGAACGTTTCTTTGATCCGCGACCCATTGAACAGGAGAAGCTGGATAAGATTCTGGAAGCGGGACGCGTTGTACCGACTGCCTGCAACTACCAGCCACAGCGATTTTATGTGATCCGGAGCAAAGAGGCTCTGACAGCCTTAAAGCAGGTGACTTACTTCCACTACAATGCTCCGATGATGATCCTTGTCTGCTATGATGCCAGAAAGGTGTGGAAAACAGACAACGACCGATATTACAGGAATTACAATTCCGGCGAACAGGATGCCAGCATTGCTGCTACAACTATGATGTATGAGGCCGAGGAGCAGGGCATCCATACGATCTGGATCAGAGGCTTCGACTCCAAGACTGTGGTAGATACATTTGGCCTTCCGGAATATATGATCCCTGTAATGATGCTTGGTCTTGGCTATCCCAATGCCCGGGCGAAGGCTCATCAGGCGCACTTTGACAGAGAGCCTGTTGAATCGTTTGTAACAGAGCTTTAAGCAGGAGGATGACATGAAAAAAATCGTAGTAATCAACGCCAGCCCCCGTGTCAACATGAATACCGGCACCCTGGTGCGGGAAGCAGCAAAAGGCGCCGAATCCGAAGGAGCCGAAGTGCAGGTTTTCGACCTGTATCGTCTTGATAAAGTACATGGGTGTATGTCCTGCTTTGCCTGTAAACTCTCACCCAATAAGGGAAAATGCGTTTTCAAGGATGGGCTTGCTCCCGTGCTGGAAGCTATCCGGGAAGCCGATGGACTGGTCATCGGCACACCGAACTATCTGGGGGATGCCTCTGCAGGATTTCGGGCAATCTATGAGCGCCTAATTTTCCAATCCCTCACCTATCAGAAAGATCCGCACCGTTATGACATCCGGAAGATCCCTGTTCTGTTTATCATGACGAGCAATTCTCCAAAAGAATTCTATGCACCACTTGGATACCGGAAAACTGTGAAGGCATACCAGAAGGAACTGACAGAAGCGGTAGGAAATACGAAGGTCATGATCGCAGGGGATACATTGCAGGTCAGGGATTACAGCCGGTTCAACTGGACGATCTTTGATCCTGCGGCAAAACAAAAGCGCCACGAAAATGTATTTCCGAAAGAACAGAAAGAAGCATTTGAGCTGGGAGCTCGGATGGTAAAGGAAGCCTGGTAAAAGAGAGAAAACGATGCATTTTACCGGAACCGTATACAGAAACCCATACTGGCCGACATGGCCGCTTTTAGAAATCACACAGGGCTGCACCCACAACAAGTGCAAGTTCTGCACCATGTACAAGGAAGTGCCCTTCCGGATGTCCCCGATGGAATGGATCGAAGAGGACCTGAAGGAGATCGCCGGGTGCGATCCGGATACCCGGACGATCCAGCTGCTCTCAGCCAATCCGCTGGTCCTGACCTACGACAGGCTGACTCCGATCTTCGGGATGATCCACAAATACCTGCCGAAGATGGAATACATATACCTGGCGGGAAGGGTCAGCGATCTGAAGAACAAGACGGTGAACGAGCTGAAGAAGCTGAAGGACCTGGGAATGCGTGAGATTTCCCTCGGCGTGGAAAGCGGCGATGACTGGACTCTTGACCGGATCCATAAGGGTTATCATGCGGAGGATATCCTGGAGCAGTGCCACAAGCTTGAGGAAGCCGGCATTGATTACTGGATGACCTTCCTGAACGGAGTGGCAGGCAAATCTCACAGTCGTGAGCATGCGATCCATTCTGCAGAGATCTTCAGCCAGTGCAGGCCTATGCTGGTGGGGACAGGAGGACTGACACTCTTTCCCGGCACTCCCCTTTTGGAGGAGGCACAGCGCAGTGAATTTGATCCGCTTTCCGAGAAGGAAATGCTGGAGGAGCTGAAACTCTTCGTGGAGAATCTGACCTGCGACTGCTCCTTCATCACGCATCACACGATTTCCGGCGTCAACCTTTCCGGCCCCGATTTCCTTTCCCGAAAAGAAAGAATCGTTGCCGCACTGGAACGCCAGATCAGCCACGGCGATCTGGACCGTATGGCGGCACTGCGCCGTTACAAAAGAACACTTTAAGAAGGAGGCGCATCTGCATGCATTTTTCAGGAGGAATCAACCGGCCGCCGTATGAGACAGCGGACGGATACCTGCAGACGGCGGAAGGATGTTCTCATAACACCTGCCTCTTCTGCACTTATTTTAAAGACCAGAAATTCCGAAAATCGACCATAGAGGAGATTGAAGAAGATATCAAGGAGATCCCTGCCACCTTCGGCGCCCCGAAGCGGATCTTCCTGCAGGGTGCTGACGGCTATGCTGCGGACTATGATGTCCTGATGAAGACGGCGGAGCTGCTGCACAAATACGTTCCTTCCGTTAAGACGATCGGCGGCTATGCCCGGATCGACAATTTCTATGATAAGACCGAAGAACAGCTGCGGAACATGGCTGCTGCAGGCTTTGCCAATCCTTACATCGGTGTGGAATCCGGCGATGACGTGGTCCTGAAACGGATCAATAAAGGATATACCGCCGCACAGGCCAGGGAGCAGCTCGAGAAGATCGACGCCGCAGGCCTCCCGTTCATCGTAAATTTCCTGAACGGAGCAGGCGGTCATAATTACGGTCTTACCAACGCGCAGCTGACGGCGAAGCTGTATGACGGCCTTCACCCCACGATGGTCAATACTTCCATGCTGACGGTCGTGCCCGGCACGCCGCTTTACCGGGCGATGGAGAAAGGGCTCTATGAGGAATCCACAGAGACAGAGAAACTGGAAGAGATCCATGAGCTGGTGCGCTGCCTCACCAATGATACGATCTTCATGAATGAGCATGCCTCCAATCTCTTCCATGTCCAGTGCCGGATCCTGGAGTCGAAGGAAGAACTGCTCTCCTATATCCGGAAGTTCATGGAGGAAAATGACGAGAAGAAGCTGCGGCAGTACCGTGAGTATATCACGCGTGCATTTTAAGAGAGGTGGCTGCCATGACCTACAATGGAACAATTTACAGGCCTCCGGTGGAGGCAAATACCTTTCTTCTGCCTGTCACGGAGGGCTGCACCCATAACAGCTGCACCTTCTGCAACATGTACCAGGACATTCCCTTCCGGATGCTGTCCCTTTCCGAAGTCGAGGAATATCTTCAGGAAGTAGAGAAAATCTATGGCAGGTACTGTGAGAAGATCCAGAGAGTTTACCTGGTCGGTGCAGACCCCTTCGCCCTGTCAGCAGACAGACTCCTGGAACGGATCAGGCTGATCAAAAAGTACCTGCCGAACACGAAAGTCATTACCATGTATGCGCGGACGGACAACATCGCTTCCAAGTCCGATGAGGATCTGAAGAGGCTGCAGGAAGCCGGTGTGGACGACCTGTATATCGGCGTTGAATGCGGTCTGAACGATGTTCTGGAAAATTTGAACAAGGGCTATTCCGCTGACGATACCAGGGAGCAATGCCTGCGGCTGAATGCTGCCGGCATCGGACACTGTGATCTGCTGATGCTGGGGACAGCGGGCAAAGGCAGAGGACTGGAATGTGCCAGGGCATCCGCAAAGCTTGAAAATGAGATTCAGCCCAGAAAGATTCTGATCAATACCATGTCTGCTTTTGTCGGAACAGAACTGGATGAGGAGATCAAAGCAGGCGCTTTCCTCCCGGCTTCCGAAAAAGAAAACCTGGAAGAGGAACGAGAGTTCCTTGCAGGACTGGATCTCCCGGACTGCTATTTCTGGGCGCTCCATCCTCTGGATTCCGTGAAGATTGACGGAATTCTCCGGGAGGAAAAACAGCAGATGCTGGATGCGTTGACCCGGAGCATTGAACATGTGAACGAAAGCCGGATCAACCGGACATCGAGAGTAGGGACCTTGTGACAAACAACAAAACAGGAGAGAAAGATTGCGAGAAAAATGATGTATTGGCAAATCATTTTAATGTACAGGCACGACTCCTTTCAAAGGAAGTCATTGCAGACGAGGCGGCGAAGATTGACCGGTTCCTTGCAGATTGGAAAGTGGATACCGACGAACTGAAAAAGAAAATCCGGCATCGAAAGAAGATTCCTGTACGAAAGCTGTATATCTCGGATCTTCATTTTTATCATGACAGTCTGAATCACCGCATGGATTTGCGTGGCTTTTCTGGCTATGAAGAAATGAATGATCACATGGTGAAGCAATGGAACGACCATGTCGCGAAGAAGGATGAGGTATATATTCTAGGGAATTTTGCAATTTCCAGAGGCAGTGCGGCGAACGATATTTTGAGTCGGCTGAACGGTCGAAAATACCTGGTCGAAGGAAATCATGATAAGTTTCTGAACGACAGGGAATTTGACCGGTCCCTGTTTCAGTGGATTAAGCCCTATGCCGAGATTATGGATTCAAAAAGGCGGATAATCCTCTCCCACTATCCGGTATTTTGTTATAAAGGCCAGTATCGCACAACACCGGGAGGAGATCCGCTGACTTATATGCTCTATGGTCATGTACATGACACACACGATGAGAAGCTGGTAAATGAATTCATCCGGATCACAAGAAGCACAGTTGTCACCTCCCGAAATAAGCCGGAGGAGCATTCGATCCCCTGTAACATGATTAACTGTTTCTGTATGTTTTCTGATTATATTCCGGTGACGCTGGATGATTGGATTAGGATCGATGCCGGAAGAAGGGCGAAGCTGAACCGCCAGTCCAACTGAAGTTTCCAGCTATTTATAAAATGATCCGCAAAATAAAAAGAATTGCGGATGAAAATATAAATTATGGAAAAGGAGCTGGACATATGCTGTCAAGAGAACAATGTCTGCAGATAATTATACCCATTATACCCTTTACAAATAAACGCTAAGTGGGTATAATGGGTATAACAAATTACGGAGGGGGCTATTCCATGTTAATAGAGAATATATACAACCAGATCGCAGAAATAGAGAGAGAAATAGCGGTCCTGCCGGAGGGAAGCATCACAAAAAAGAAGATCAAAGATAAAGATTACTATTATCATCGAATAACCCGCAGCGGTAAGAGAATTGAGAACTATGTGAGCTTTGAACAGGTTCCGGATCTTAAAGAGAAGATTGAAAAAAGGAAGGCACTTGAGAAAAAACTGAGGGAGCTTAAGCGAATGCTGCCCAAGGAAGAGAAAGGTGCAGACAGGATTGCAGAAAAAAAACCGGAATATAAAACAAACGTGAGAACAGGACAACAACTTGAATCGCAGATTGCAATAACCAGAAGGTACAAGAAAAGGGAATGTATCCGTGTCCTGAGGGACTATATCTTTGGCCCCGCGCAGGACAGGGTCTTGATCATTTACGGATTAAGAAGAACCGGAAAGACAACGATGATCCGCCAGATCCTTACAGAACTGTCTCCGGAAGAATTCAAAAAGGCTGCTTTCATCCAGGTGACAACAGGCGACTCGCTTGCTGATGTGGATACTGACCTCAGGCTGTTGGAGAGGAACGGGTTCCGGTATGTCTTTATTGACGAAGTTACATTGCTGGAAGATTTCATCGAAGGGGCTGCGATCTTTTCTGATATTTATGCCAGCAGCGGTATGAAGATCGTTCTGTCGGGGACAGATTCCTTAGGATTTGCATTTACCAGGGAAGAGCAGCTTTATGACAGGTGTATCCTGCTGCATACCACATTCATTCCCTATCGCGAATTTGAAGAAGTTCTTGGCGTGAAAGGTATTGATAAATACATCCGATATGGCGGTACGATGAGCCTGGGAGGGATCAACTATAACGCGGATATGCCATTTTCAGACGCAAAACATGCAGAAGAATACATAGATACTGCAATCGCAAAGAATATTCAGCATTCGCTGAAGGCGTATCAATATGGCGGCCATTTTCGATTACTGCTGGATCTATATGAGCGGGGCGAATTAACCAATGTGATCAATCGGGTGGTGGAGAACATCAACCATAGTTTTACAAAAAGTGTTATTGAAAAAACATTCAAGTCGCACGACATCTCTGTAACGGCAGCAAATCTGCTGCGTGACCGCGAGGAACCGATCAATATCAGGGAGCATTTGAATCTTGATGAAGTGACATCCGGAATTATGAAGATGCTGGATATCCTGAACAAAGAGGATCAAAGTATGCAGATTGAAGAGGACCATATGATTCAGATCAGGGAGTATCTTACGATGCTTGATCTCATTATGGAAATCGATCTGGAATCATTGCCGGAGGTCAGCAAAAAAGGAAAACTCACAGTCATAACACAGCCGGGCTTGCGATATGCACAGGCAGAAGCCATTGTGGAAAGCATTCTTCTCGATGAGCAGTTTCAGGAATTATCGGCGAGGGACAGGAAGCGTATATTAGACAGGCTTTTGTCTGAAATACGCGGAAGAATGATGGAAGAAATTATCCTTTTGGAAACCAGGCTGGCCAGTCCGGACAAAAAAGTGTTTAAACTCCAGTTCCCAATCGGTGAGTTTGATATGGTCGTATGTGATACCAGAGAACTTACCTGCAGGATCTATGAGGTAAAGTACAGTAAGGAACAGGTCGCTGAACAATTTCGCCATTTGAACGATGATGAGAAATGCTCTATGACGAGTCACAGGTATGGTGATATAGTGGGAAAATATGTGATTTACCGTGGTGAGCCGGCAGAATGCGATGGCATCAAATACCTGAATGTAGAAGATTACCTTAAATCGTTATAACAGCCGGTATAACAAGGCCTCACGCTTAATGATTTCTATTATAGACAATAATGATATATCAGTTTATAATAGAAATCGAAAGAGGTGAGGACATATGAAAAAAGCCGCGTACAACATCATGCCTGGGACAGAAGAGATATTAAAGGCACTGGGTGAACAGATCAAGCTGGCAAGACTTCGGAGAGACCTGTCTGCAGAACTTGTTGCCGAAAGAGCCGGCATCAGTCGGTCTTCCCTTTGGAAGGTAGAGTCCGGAAATCCAGCGGTTGCCATGGGAATATATGCCGCTGTATTGCATGCTCTGGGAAATATGGACTCCGATCTCCTGCTGGTCGCAAAAGATGACCTGTTTGGGCGGCAGCTTCAGGATATGAACCTGCTTACGAGGAAGAGGGCTTCACGGAGGAAAGAATAATGGCAGCAGACATCAGAAAGATATATGTTTATGATGACTTCAGCAGCTCTGAGCCATTACTTGCAGGATGCTTATATATTACTCCTATACGTGGCGGCGAAAGCTGTGCCTTCGAATACGACGAAGAGTGGTTGAAAAAGATGTCACCGGCGGTTTCGCTGGATCCGGAGCTGATGCCTTTCCCGGGAAGACAGTATCCTGCCGGAAAACCTTTGTTTGGAGTATTTGCGGATGCATCCCCGGACCGCTGGGGGCGTGTCCTCATGAATAAAAGAGAACGTCTCAGGGCGGAGAAAGACTCCAGAAAGCCAAGAAAACTGTATGACAGCGATTACCTGATCGGCGTTTATGATGAAACCCGGATGGGCGGTCTGCGGTTTAAGGAAGACCCTGATGGCCCCTTTTTGTCGGACGACCGGGATGTTGCTATTCCTCCCTGGGCAAGATTGCGTACACTGGAGGAGGCTGCCCGAAATTATGAGAACGATGAGAGCGGCATGACAGAAAAATGGCTGGAGCAGCTGGTCCGTCCGGGATCTTCGCTGGGCGGTGCCAGACCGAAAGCGACCGTTGTTGATGAAAAAGGGGAACTGTGGATCGCAAAATTCCCTTCAAAGCATGATGAAAACGACATCGGTGCATGGGAAAAAGTCGTCCATGACCTGGCCGGATTATGCGGACTCAATGTGCCTGAGGCACGACTCGAAAAGCTTTCCCGTTATGGGAGCACATATCTTGTCAGGCGATTTGACCGGAACGGAAGCAAAAGGATTCACTACGCATCAGCAATGACCTTATTGGGAAGGACGGATGGCGCTTCCGCTGAAGACGGCGTGAGTTACCTTGATATTGCGTCCTTCATCAAATCTCATGGCGCGAATCCCAAAGCGGACCTGAGAGAGTTGTGGAAAAGAATCGTTTTTAACATGACGGTTTCCAACACGGATGATCATTTGCGGAATCATGCTTTTCTGCTGACACAAAGAGGCTGGTCTCTGTCGCCGATGTTCGATGTAAATCCGGAGCCGGCCGGAAATGAGCTTTCTCTGAATGTTGACGAAACAGACAACCGTATACGGATAGAACTGGCCATATCGGTTGCGGAACGTTTTGGAATCACAAAAAAAGAGGCGGAAGGCATTGCCGGAGACATCGGAAAGACAGTATCTGACCGATGGAAATATCTTGCAAAAACATGTGGGCTTTCCAGAGGGCAGATAGATGCAATGGCTCCGGCATTTTTAAGTGACTTGAAGTAGCACTTCATAAGCGTGACAAATTGTCACAGTCTGAATTTGCTGTGATATGGAGTTGATAGAAGAAGTTTCAGAATTATGATTTTGGCGCTTGCTTAAATGCAGGCGCTTTTCTTTTTGTCCCCAAATATATCGATGTGATGTTTGCCGTCACATGAATGTGACGCATCAGTACATACGGTGCGGGACATTCACAAGCTGCTCCGCAACTGCTTTGGTCAGGCGGTAAAATGGGAACTCATGGAGAAAAATCCCTGCATTAATGCAACTGTTCCAAAGGCGAAGAGGGAGCCACGGAAGATATGGGACGCGAAGACGCTTTTCCATGCAATTGAGATCTGTGAAGACGAAAGGCTGAAGCTTGCCTTAAACCTTGCATTTTCCTGCACGCTCCGTATGGGAGAACTTCTTGGACTTACCTGGGATTGTATCGATATATCTCCTACTATTTCAGTGTTCAACCATGATCTTGTTTGCCCAAGGGTCTTACTGGAAGCAGGTTTGAAGAAACTGTTCGATTGTGCTACCGCCCTGACGGCGGTAGGTAAAGTTCCCTCTGTTTAATTAGCCAAAGCCTGTTTTCTGCTTGGAGAATCGTAATATCAAAAAGCATGCATAGTGGCCAAAATATAGTGGATTTTTAAGAACGAATCGTGTATGATAGATTCAAATCTGATTAATTGAATATTGTCTATCGTTCCACTGGGGAAGCAACAGGTTGCATGTCTGCTCCGGAAGCCGGTAGTCAATGTTTATGATCGACAGGTTGCAAAGGACTGATTCCCAATATTAGCACAGCTAATTTCAAGCTAATTTCAGGACTTTTTTTCAGCCTGTTTGAGACAGATTTGAGATGGGTTTTCGTTTGTTTTTAGCGTGAAACTCCAACTTTTTTTAACAAATATGCAATTTTATTGCTGTCAGGCGAGTATTTTTTCACCCGACCGCCGCTCCTAAGCGGTAGGTCGGGTGTTCGAGTCACCTCGCGGACGGGCTCAAATGAGAGTGGAACGATTAGCTGGCTAATCGCTCGCTCTCATTTTTTGTTTATAGGGAAATGAAATTACGAGCAGCCGCCCTGCTAATCAATTAGCTGGGCGGATGTGTATCCAGCTAAGAAAACCGGTGGTACTGTCAAGAATCTTGCGCAAATTTAATTTCATATTATTTATTGCATAATGTAATTACCCAAAAGGGAAATAAATAATACTGAGTTGAGTAATATCGAATCGAATCATATCCCATCGTCTAGTGTAGAGATAAAGCAGAAAGGGGCTCAATGCGATGAGATGAGATGCGATACGATGGGATCATCTTCATCCGTCAACTCTCTTGCCGCTGATTACAGAAGCCTTATATGCAGGAACATTGAGTTTGATAAGGGTGCTGCCGACGGTCATTCCGAAGCAGTACCCTTATCTGCCGCTTTCAACCATATCGACATACTGGAATTTGCGCGTTAGCAATGAGACATGCGTGGACGAAAAATACTGCAGACGCTGCGAGCTCGCTCACAAGAGGATGAAGGATTTTTCAAACACATTCAGAGAACTAACGGTTCGAAGAGGATGA
>Ga0256407_10003024_pt1 | contig 30740 bp, 47 predicted proteins | sample RumenRJG_04DNA_FD_193489 | JGI IMG/M metagenome (GOLD analysis project Ga0256407, IMG submission 193489) | Bovine rumen microbial communities from Lethbridge, Alberta, Canada - RJG_04 | ecosystem: Host-associated > Mammals > Digestive system > Stomach > Rumen | place: Canada: Alberta...
TCTGTTGAAGAGCCGGATGCGGGAAAACTGCACGTCCGGTTCTGTGAGGGGCTGTAAGACTAAACCTCTCACTCAAACGAAACATTGGGTTAAAGTGAGGTGTATGTCGAGAAAGTCTACTCGACGAGGAAGTTGAAATTCAGCGAATTAAAGAAGCTCCTGAAAAAGAATGGTTGCTATTTAAGCAGTCAAGGCAAAAAACATGAGATATGGTACAGCCCAAAAACAGGGAATTATTTTACTGTAGGAAGGCATAACCAAGAAGAAGTTGCCACAGGAACGCTAAAATCAATCAAAAGTGATGCGGGAATTGAATAATTCCTGCATCCACCTCACAATATTTTTAAAGGAGGCTTTTATATGGCAAAATATGTATATCCTGCAATTTTCACAAAAGAAGCAGAGGGAGGCTATTCGGTTTCGTTTCCGGATGTTAAGGGCTGCTATACACAGGGAGAAACTCTGACAGAAGCTCTTGAAATGGCAGAAGATGCACTCGGTCTGATGCTTTGCACATACGAAGACAAGAAAATAGAGATTGCTGTACCGACTGATATTCATGATATTCATGTTGAAAGCGATCAGACTGTTTCGCTTGTACTGTGTGACACTGTAAAGATTCGTAAGGAAATCGACAACAGAGCGGTAAAGAAAACTCTTTCTATTCCCCAGTGGCTAAATACTATGGCAGAGGAAAGAAATATCAACTTCTCCCAAATTCTCCAGAAAGCTTTGAAAGCCGAATTGAATATCTGAAATACAACCTGATCCCCATCGGTACTCCAACCGGTGGGGAATTTTTTGTTGTCAGATTTTCCCCAATTTTCCCCAATAATTTCCCCAATAACTGTGTGAAACTTTTAATTTTCACTTATCATATCATAAAACACGCTTTCCGGAATAATCTCAATATCCTGACCTTTAAGCTTGCAATCTTCCGCCTTTTTTTGCTTATTGCTCTTACCGTTTTTGATTGTTGAACAATAATCATTGTTCCCTAAAATCAAATAACTTGTTTTCTTGGTTATGTTATTTCCACAAGTACCGCCTAAATTCACTACAATCTGTGCTGCTTGTTGTCTTGTATATTTTTCAAGTGTTCCTGTAAACACACATTCTTTTTTATACAAAGGATTTGTTTCATCAATGGCTTCTGCTTGTGAGACAAGTTTTGTAAGATCAATTTTAGCTTTATTATTTTTCTTTTTAAATAATTTTTTAAAGTTTTCAATTCCATTCATTTTGTCATTGATAATAGACTTCATCATCTCATGACAATGAAACGTATATTCACAATCGCTTAATGATCTATGAAATCCGGAATTTTCAATGTTTAGAGCTTCAACGATATCAATCAGTCTATGATGTGCTAAATCAGGAAAAACTTTTCGGGAAATACGCATATTATCAATATAGTCATTAGAAAAAGGTTTATTTAAACATCGTAAATAATCTTCATACAGAAAATTTACATCAAAATGTGTATTATGACCTACGATAATATTATTTCCAATAAACTGGTCAATTGTAGGAAGTACATCATCAATCCATGGCGCACCAGATAACATTTCATTGGTTATACCTGTTAGCTGTTCTATAAAACTGTTAATTTCTCCACCAGGATATACAAGTGTCTGGTACTTATCAATAATGCAGCCCTCTTTTACTTTTAATGCTCCTACTTCTATTATCTTATCCCACGATGGTGATAAACCAGTTGTTTCTAAATCAAGAACAACATAATCAGATGGGAAATCAATAATACTTTTCCCTTTATTTTTTTTATCATCTGTTATATGTGTTCCAAACTCAAATGAAATTATACCCAAAGCCATTATTAAACAACCTCCTTTGCTTAAATTTTGTTATTCATTTTCTAATTATTTTTGCCATTGGCAAGCTGTAGCATACAGCTGATCGGTATGCAGACATTTTCCTTGTTTTTCACATTCTTCATACTTAGAGCAACAACCAAATTCAGAAAAACAAACATTGTTTATAAAAATAGAATTGATTGTTTGTACGAGCAAATCTGTAGATTTGTCAAGCAGTGAGCAAAAATCCGATAAATTAATCCGTATCATATCTTCATTTTGTTCAGATTGGTTAGAAGTATATTCAACACCCATCTTTTCAAACGAATCTGAATATCTTTTTTTTACTTGTATATACTGTATTTTTCCACCTGTTTTTATTCTTGCAAAAAGAAGATCTCCTTTTATTACTCCATTACGCCAAGGATTATTTTCAACTTTTATTATTATGCTGTCTTTTGCATCTTTATTAATTTGTAAAATCAATTTTGCAGTATCAAAATATTCAGGATTAATAAAAGCAGAAATTTGATTGATAATCATTTGCTCTTTTTCAAGGTCTTTTTCCAATTTTACTCACTCCATTTTCAGACGGTGTTATTTTTGTTTTTAACATACTGCATAACATCAACCTTGTCATCAAAGTCAAGCTGTTCAAATTTTTGTATAAACTGTTCTGTTAAGTTATCTTTTTGATCTGGCACAGCGGTATTCACGTTTATATTATTATTTCCATTGATATTACTCTGTTCATTGTTTGTAATATTCGGTCCTGTTGAATTTGGGTTGTCTGTGCGTCCAAGAAGGTAATCAACCGAGCAATCAAGGTAATCAGCAATTTTTGCTAAAGCAATAGCTCCTGTTCTGTCTGATATTTGACTAACAAAATTTACATTCAAATCACACTTCGGTAGCATTTCCTTTAGTTTTATACCTTTATTCTTGGCACGCTCTTTTATACGTTCTGAAAGCATTTGTACATTATACATAATATCACTCCTTTCAATTTGTATGAATATATAAAATCAAGACATTTCTTAATTTTTAAATTGACAATCACGAAAACGCTTGATATAATATAGCCAAGCTATTAAAAAAGATACACGATCCCCATTAATAAGGGAATGTTAGTAATATAAGCTGATATACCTAACATAAGTTTATATTATTTTATTTGATGTGTCAATAGCTTAGCTATAATTTTTGTGAAAAAAAGCGAGGTGAGAAAATGATTATTCTTGATGAAACCTATTCGGAACAGTACAGATGTATTGGTGAAATTGATATTGCTGTTACGGACATTAAGCGTAATTTTAACTGGGATATGCCAGCTGTCAAGGTTATAGTAAAGCCTGAAGGATTGATTGCTGCGAATGTACAACAGATTCGTTCAGCGGCGGAAAAAAATATAGAAAAGCTGAACAAACTTTTGGTTCTGTTGGATAACCTGGAGGAAGACAACAAAGATGATTTTGCTTATCTCTTTGCAAAAGACGACAGCGAAAAAGAATAACCTCTCCGGGTGCGAGCCGAAGAGATTATTTGCTTGGTTAGATCATGTTTCTGCCTTTGTCTGTAACGTCACAAACAATAAAACTGATATCGGGATTCTTATTGATAAGAGGTTTAACTTCAATCAGTTCTTGTTTACTTAGATAACGAACAGCTCGGATTATTTTTTCCGGAGGATAGTTGAGATATTGCGGAACGTTTAAAAGAGCATCAAGATCAACAGCGTATCCACCTGCTACAGCATCTTTTATGTAAGTTAATACTGCAAGCTCACAACTATTTAAGTCGATCATTGTCGTTCACCTCGCTTTTAATGGTTGATAATAGTAATACTTTGCTCACAATGATAGTATCAAATTCGTCAACCATTGTCAAGTGAGATAACAAAAGAGGTGTATTATGTTTAAAAAAATTTGTGAGGATATCAGGAATATCCTCAAAGAAAAGAATATAACTTATGCACAGTTAGGAACTTATACAGGATTGTCGGAAAGCACAATAAAGCGTTTTATGTGCGGTGCTGATGACAGCAGAAGAGTGGCTGAAAAAATTGCCGATGCTCTTAATTTCACTCTTGTGTACAGCAAAGGAGTTTACAGTATTGAAGGGAGGTGAGAAAATGTCTTTTGCAGAAAATGTAAGAAAGCTCAGACTTGAAAAGGGACTGACACAGGCTGAACTTGGAGAAAAGATCTTTGTTGCTCAGCCTACTGTCAGGAACTATGAGCAAGGCAAGATAGAGCCAAGACCTAATACGCTCGTCAGACTTGCAAGAGCACTCGACACTACCGTTGAACAGCTTGTTGAAGGACCAACAGAATGAGGTGAGAAAATGGAACTGTATGCACTGTATGCACTATATGATACATACGAAACAGAGATCGAACCGGGTGAACTGATATGTACCTCAGACAGCCCCGAGGAAATCAAAGCTGCCGCCCTTGAAAGATTTATTGAAACGGACGGGGAATGTGCTCTTCATGTTTGTACAAGAATTTACAGCGAAAAAGAGATTGCATCCGTCAGGGAAAAAATACAGAGGAACCGGGAGGAATAGCATGGATCATCTTATAGTCTTTCTGCTCATCGGCTGTGTTGTTTTTATACTTGGCTTTTTTGTAAGCTGTATAGTATCAGCGGCACACAGTGCGGATGAGCAGGCAAGGAAGCTTGAAGAGAGGAAGGACAAGGAAAAATGAACGTAAAGAGTAAATTTATGCTGACTCTTGTACGTGAACGTACCAAAAGAGGCTTGAATCTGAGAGAAGCGGCTGAAATCTGTAAAGTGAGTTCGGCTACATATTGGAAGTGGGAAAATGGTATATGCACACCGTCAATCGAAAATGCTGACAATCTTCTGAAAGCTTTTGGTACATCAATGACGATCGGAGCAAGTGATGAGACATTTTGATCACTGTAAATACCGCATATGTAAAAAATGCGGTAAAGAATGGAATGTGTCTGAAAAAAGCAATAGCGGCAAACATTACGTTTGTCCGGTATGCAGGCACAGAGCAAAGCATAACAATTATTGAAAGGAGCTGTTTATATTATGGCAACGAAAACAAAAAGAAAACCGAAAGCACCGCCGCCACTCAGGATATTCTTCGGCGGTGAGCTGTATCATTCCTGTGATTATCTGGGCAAAGGTGAAGCATCGGAAACATATCACAACAAAAATATGGATGATCAGGTAGAGAGTATGCTTACCGGAAATATTACCGAAGCGGTAAAACAGATAATAGCCGAAAATCCGGACACGGGACTTTTGAAAATATAATATCGGAGGGAAGATAAAACAATGGACGTATCAATGTTAATACTTTGTATGGTGCCGGCTTGTGTGTTTGGCTCTATGCTCGGTATCGGTGATGGGGTTATAGAACTGCTTTACAGGTACTGTAAGCCATTTCAGGAGTGGACGGACAAACACACAGAAGACATGGAGAACGAAGAAGAATGATACTGAATGAGGTGCAGAGATGAACAACATAAAAGAAAAATCCGCTCCCGAAATGGCAGTTTCGGAAACGGAAAAAAGGATTTATCACAATAAATCCAGTATAACCGAAAGCGATAAAAAAGTCAAGGTAGTAATTCAGCATCCGGGAGAAATTTCCCGGATAGCTGAGATTGAAAACAGTATATCAGCTGTTAATGATATTGTCGGAGGACTGTCAACGGTAGTTACAACAGACTGCGGCCTGTATTTAATAATACATGCCTACGAGGACACAAGAAAAAAGCCGAACATAAAAACTGTTTACTGCGATGTATCAGGTACAGTAATAATGGCTGCATGTGAAAACGGCAGCTTCGTAAATCTGACACCCGAACAGATCCAGATGGCAAGATCATGGCTGCTTAAACACACTATATAAACAACAAGGAGGATCCCAAGATGAACGACGAAAAATTTACACAGATCACAGGAGAACAGGTGGCTGACGGTATTGAGTTTGTTGAGCTTAATGCCGAAAGTACAGAGTTTACACCGAAAAATGACCATATAGCTATTCTCAAGCTCAAGATACTGCTTGCAGAGTATATTGCATATTATGCGGAGTATGAAGAAACATCGGAGGTAGGAGCAGCTGCAATCAATATCTCCGATTTTCTCAAATATCTTGAATACAGACGTAACCGCAAGTTAAAGGATGATGCCTGTACTCCGGATGGAGGCGAGAAAACAACTCTCGGTGGAAAGATCATCGAGGCTTTGCAAAAAGAGTGGGCAAACAGCAGCAAAGACGAGGAAGATTATCGTACGGGACTTGCTGTTGCTACAAGAATAGTTATGGAAACAGCGGCAGGCGCAAAGTAACAGCCTGCCGACAGAACGGAGGAAGCCGGAATGTCAGGAAAACCTAAACAAGGGTTGGACTGGGGAGGCTGGGATACACATCTCATTGATGATGATGCGAGAATAGATAAACTTATAGATGCACAAGGCTTGGGAGCGTTTACAATATACTGGTATCTCTGTCAGAAAGCCTTTGCAACAGACGGATATTTTTATCGTTGGACGTATGACAATGCTGCTACTACAGCTAAAAAGCTTGGTGGAGGTACAAAATCGGAGACCATAAAGCAGGTTGTGTCGCTCTGCTTACAAATCGGGCTGTTTGATAACGGGCTATTTGATAGGGAGGGTATATTAACGAATAAAGATATCCAGGAACGATACATGATAGCAGTAGGAAACCGTTCTGCATCAGGCAGGACAGTTTCTGCTAATTGTTGGCTTTTGTCACAAGACGAGACAAAGGCTTACATCATTGTACTTAAAAATCGTGAAAATCATCATTCACTGTCCGAGAATGCCCATTCTCTTCCCAAGAATGCCACAAAGGAAAGTAAAGTAAAGGAAAGCAAAGTAAAGGAAAGTAAAGAAATAGATAATGTGTCGGCAGAAGCCGCCACGAGTGCACCGTCTCCTGATTATCATGTAGTCATTGATTTATTCAATGAGGTGTGTGTAAGTCTGCCGAAAGTGCAGGTACTCAACGATAAACGCAAAAGACAAATAAAAAATATCAAGCGGCAGTTCAGCAATGATCTTCGCAGTGTTTTTGAGAGGGTAGAGAGGTCAGATTTCCTGTCAGGACGGAACGGCAAGTGGAACGGCTGCTGTTTTGACTGGATATTCAATCCGGTCAACTTTATCAAGATCATCGAAGGAAATTATGATAACACCGAAAATACTAAAATTCCGGATGTAAAAAGAAATATCCCGACATCAGATGATTATAAGCAAGGATGGTGAATTTTATGTATGAGAAATTGCTTGAAGTTATTTCAACCAGAGCGGCTTTGGTAAAAAATGAAGGCGATTACTTTAAGAATGAACTTTTACACTGTGGAGTATGTCACGAACCGAAACAGTCGGTAATAGACGTACCCTTTGCACGAAAAAAGATAGTAGTTAATTTACAGTGCCGCTGCGAGCGTGAAAATGATGAAAAGCAGGAACGTATGCTCCGGGAGTATAATCGAAGTCAGCGGATCAGCGACCTGATAAGAAAAGGTGTTACATCCGAAGCATATAAAAGCTGTACATTTGAAAATGATGATCAAAGAAATACAGAGATAACGGATCTGTGTTGCCGGTATGTTCGTCATTTCAGTGAAATGAAGAGAATCGAAAACGGCATTTTATTTTATGGTGAAGCCGGTAAAGGTAAAACGTTCTATGCTGCGTGTATCGCCAATGCGCTTATACAGAACGAAATACCTGTACTTATAACATCTTTGTCCAGGCTTGTGCAGATGCGCATAAAGGCAATGAAAGACAAAACGGCAGATATTTCCTTAAGGGATTTTGAGTGTTTTGTGCTTGATGATATAGGCGCAGAAAATGCTACACAGACAGCTTTTAACGTTATAGATGATATTTATATGTCCCGTAAGCCGATGATCGTGACAACAAATCTTACGCCGGTGCAGCTGAAAAACAGTGACAGTATCGAAAAGAAACGAATGTATGACCGAATATTAGAAGTCTGCGGAACAAAAATACTCGTAGAAAATAACAAGAACCGTTTGCAGTCAGGCATTGATAAAGGCAGATATGCAGCGGCAATTTTAGGTGCATAATAGGCGTTTTAACAGTCAACTTCCGATAACAGTAATTATCGGAAGTTAATAAACGGTGTAAAATGATTGATATCAACGGATTTGAAAGATACCTTTATGACGAAGAACTTTCCAAAAATACACGCAGCAGCTACATGTATGCATTGAGAAATTTTGCGGAAAGCTTTGAAGAAATCAACAAACAAAATATTGTTCAGTGGAAAAATATGCTGACAGAAACAAGGTCGCCAAAAACAGTAAATCTGAGGTTGGCGGCCTTGACGAAATACTGTCAATACAAGTCTGTCGGGATAAGTATCAAGCGCATGAAAATACAAAATGTCATATCAGTCGAAAATGTTATAACATCGGCACAGTATGATCTTCTGATACAAAATCTCAAAAAGGACAATCAAACAAACATGCTTATAATAATAAAGCTGCTTGCCAAAACAGGAGGCAGAATATCCGAAGTTATCAAATACCGCAAAAAAGACCTTATGAAAGGATATGTAGATATGAAGACCAAAGGCAAGATCAGACGTATCTACTTTCCGGAAAGTCTTGTATCGGATATTATGCCTGTTATAAAGGGATTTTCTGAAAATGATTTTTTGTGCCGTAATAAATTTGGCAAGCAGATAACATCAAGAGGTGTATCGGAAAATCTTAGCCGGTATGCATCAGTTTATGGTATTCCGAAAGAGGTAATGCATCCTCATTCTTTCAGACACTTCTTTGCTGTAGAGTTTTTGAAGCGTAATAATAACATATCTTTACTTGCGGATCTTCTTGGACATTCGGGTATTAATACAACGAGAATTTATCTCCGAATGTCTGAAGCACAGCAAAAAGCGGAAATTGATAAGGCTGTTGATTGGTAATGCAATAAAATAACAGAAGTTTCCACATCCGGTCTTTGTACATCAGGAGAGGATAATTGACAATGAACAAAGATGAAGCAATAAAGCTTTTGAATGATATGCTTCTGACATGTAACGTTAAAGAGCCATATACGGAAGCAGTTGAATTTGCTGTTGACAGCATTAAAAATTTAGACAGAACAATTGATGCATTCGTCGATGTTACAGATGTGTTATGTAGTCATCTGCAAACAATAAGTACAAAAGTGAGGATTGATAATGACAGAAGCACAGCATCAGGCAGCTTTGATAAAATGGTCACAGCTGCCGCAGATCAGGGAAAGATATCCCGAACTCAGATTATTGCACCATATACCAAACGGCGGTAAGCGTGATCCTGCCGAAGCAAAGCACTTGAAAGCACAGGGAGTTAAATCCGGAGTACCTGATTTATGTTTACCTGTTGCAAGAGGGAATTATCACGGACTGTACATTGAGATGAAAACAGAAAAGGGCAGACCGACTGATAATCAGAAATTGTGGATAAAGGAACTTAATGACCAAAGATATAAAGCTGTGATATGTCACGGCTGGGAGGAAGCAAAGAAATGTCTGACAGATTATCTGAGTTAGAAATAAAAGCCAAGCATGGTGATGATATGCCTGACGGACTTACACAGTCTGAACAGCTGTATTATTTGTCAATGGTACAGCTTTACAAGCTTTTTTACAGCCATGTTTATGACAGATCACAGGCAAAAAGCATAAAGCAGGATATTATTTCAGCTTATCGCAAAAACGCTTTTGAAGAAAGCCTGATAAAACACCATGCAGATATACGGAATAAATACAGCCATGTTATGACTGAAGCCGAAAAGACCGGTTGTCCGATATGTCAGAAGCTTGTAAGAATATTTGATGGGAGGTAAAAATAATGAAAAAGATACCTACTTTATTTGAACGAGAATTTTCAGATGACCACATTGTGAAAATTAAGCCAATGATAACTAAAGGCATGGAATGGGTAATGAACGGTGAAGGCATAGCTACAATAAAATATGATGGTTCTTGTTGTGCTATCATAAACGGAAAATTTTATAAGAGGTACAATGCAAAACACGGTAAGTCTGTGCCTAAAGGTGCTATCAAGTGCCAAAAGAAAGCGGATCCGGTGACTGGACACTTGCCATGTTGGATTAAGTGCGACAGAAATAATCCTGCTGACAAATGGTTCTGGGCCGCTTATGATTTCGGTAAAGAACATTACTGTAATGATATGGGCGAAGGCGAACCATTGAAAGATGCAACTTATGAGGCAGTAGGTTTGCATTTTCAAGGCAATCCTTACAACATGGATTATGATATCCTTATAAGACATGGTGAGAATATAGTTTATCCTGAACGTTCTTTTGATGGAATTCGTGAGTGGCTGCTTATGAATAGATGTGATGAAGGTCTTGTGTTTTGGAAAGATGGTGTCCCGCAATGTAAGATAAAACGGACAGACTTCGGCTTTGAGTGGAATAACAAACTAAGCAAAGTGTAATATGAAAGGATAATGATTAATGAAAGAAATACTTTGTAAGATTTTTTTTGGAATGATTTTTTCTATTCTGTTTGGATTAATTATTTTTGTATGTGTATGGAGCTGCATTGAAAACGAAAAGGATCGTATTACAGAGGGAATTATCATTGATAAATCTTACTCAGCGGCATATACCACAACAACCTATTCCAAAGTAGGTAAAGCAACTGTTCCTCACATGCATTATCATCCTGCAAGTTACCGTTTTCAACTTCGTGGAGTGAAAGACGAACGAACAGTTACATACTGGCTGAAAGTAAGCAAAGAAGACTATCAAGAATACAAAGTCGGTAATTACTATAGACTGTAGAAGAGAGGGTTGATAATGACAGCAAAGGAATATCTGAATGGAGCGTTGGACATAGAACGTCTTATTAATGCTAAGAGGCGGTTTCTTAATAAACTCAGAGCACAAAGCATAAATCTTTCATCAGTAAAAATGACAGATAAAGTTATTTCCTCATGTAAAGGAAACACTGTTGTAGATAAAATCATAGATCTTGAAACCGAAATATCTGCAAGTGAAGAAAAACTTGTGGAAAAGCAAAAAGAGATAATACATAGAATTGATCTTGTATATCATCCTAAACTGATTGCAGTTCTGATTGATAAATACATTACAGGTATGAGCATTGAACAGATTGCTGAAAAAATGGAAATATCACGGAGAACAGCTTGTGTATGGCACGGACAGGCTCTACAGATATTCAGGAAAGAAACAGGACTGAAATAAAAAGTGTACAAAAAAACAACAATTTTTTTGTAAGCCAACTGCACTGCATTGCACTCTTTCCTGTGCTATAATGATATTATCAAAGATTTTCTTAATGGTAGATAGTTCCTGCTTATCTCCTTTCCTTCAATTATTTCTGCATGAAAGCCGTCCGATATGGGGCGGCTTTTGTGTTTGGTGATGTTATGAAAAAATGGGCTGAAAAATTTTATAATTCAAAAAAATGGAAATGCTGCCGTAATGCTTATATTTCCGAACGAATACTTATTGACGGTGGATTGTGCGAAGTATGCGGAGAGAGTACAGGATATATTGTGCATCATAAGATAAGTCTTGACAGCAGTAATATTAATAATCCCGAAATTGCATTGAATAATAAAAACTTGATGTATGTATGCAAAGATTGTCACGATAAATTTGACGGACATTTCGCAGATATGAGATCTAACAGTCGTCATACAAAGGGGCTGAGGGTATGTTTCGACGAGGACGGGTACCCATCCCCCCGGTCAGACAATGGGCATGGGTAGCAAACATACCGTAAGAGGGGAGGTCTTTCTTCCTCTCTTTTGGTTTATATAGGGGGTGTAGGCAGGAGTAAAAGGAAGGTGATAAAACATGAGCGGATTTGCAAAAACAAAGAGGGCTGTAAATGCCATGCCGGACGGAGCCAAAAAAGAGCTGCTGACAAATCTTATACGCAAGGCAGAATTTATTCACGGTGAGCTTATCAAGCTGCAGGACATCATAAAAGAAAAAGGTTGGGTTGAAGAATATCAGAACGGAGCCAATCAGAAGGGACTTAAAAAATCTTCGGAGGGTGATACATATAATCAGCTCATCAAAAATTATTCTATGCTGATGCGGCAAATTACGGATAACCTTCCGGAACCAAAAAATGAGCAAGATGCATTCGATGAATATATGAAGAACAAAAGGAAGGTGCCCGAATGACAGCATTTGAAGAATACTTTACTGCTGTATATGACGGCAGAATAACAGCGTGTGAAAAAATGAAGCAGGTATCAGATATTCTTCTTAAACAGTTTGCCAAACCTGAAAAATATCATTTTGATCAATGTTATGCAAATGCTCCTATAGAGTTTATCGAATTGTTTTGCAAGCAGCCGACAGGAATGATCGGTGTACCGCTGAAATTGGAATTATTTCAGAAGGCACGATTACAGGCATTGTTCGGCTTTGTTGATGATAACGGTATCAGGCAATATAATGAGTGCCTGATCGTTGAAGGGCGTAAGAACGGCAAGACAACGGAAATAGCGGCTCTTGAAACATTTATGCTGTTAGCAGACGGTGAGGGTGCTCCTCAGGTTTACAATTTGGCTACAGCGAGAGATCAGGCTATGTTAGGCTTTAATGCGTGTATGAGAATGATAAAACAAAGTCCTACACTCTCCAAGCGTATCCGTAAACGCAAGAGTGACCTCTACTGTAATGCTAACATGGGATATATTATGACTCTATCAAGTGATACAAAGCATCTTGACGGTCTGGATGTACATTGCGCTGTTGTGGATGAGTTGGCAGCTATTACAAACCGTGATACTTACGATCTTGCAATACAGGGCATGTCTGCACGTTCTCAGCCGCTGTTATTTACCATTACAACAAACGGCTTTGTAAGGGGAGGTATTTTTGACAAGCAGTATGAATATGCATCAAAGATACTTGACCCGAAAGACCCTGCCGAAAATGAACATTTCCTGCCTTTTATCTATGAGCTTGACAGTCTGGAAGAATGGACGGATGAGAGCTGTTGGATAAAGGCGAATCCCGGACTTGGCACGATAAAGAAAATTGATATGCTCCGGCAGTTCGTACAGAAAGCAAAGGACGATCAGAGCTTCAAGCCGACAGTACTTGTCAAGGACTTCAATATTCCTCAGACTTCTGTATCTGCATGGCTCAAATGGGAGGATATCGTTAATACAGAAACATGGAATACTGCCGATTTTGATTACTGTATCGGTGGAATGGATGCAGCTGACAGTGTTGACCTCAACAGTGCAAAGGCTATTTGTATGCGTCCGGATGATGATAAGATCTATGTACGTTCTATGTACTGGATACCTCAGAAAGTTATTGATGAGCAGGAAAGAAACGGAGACAGAGAAGGCCGTGATAAAGTTCCTTATGATGAATGGATATCAAGAGGATTTATGAGAGCAGTTCCCGGAAACAGAGTTGACAAGCGTGTATTTCTTGACTGGTTTTTGGAGCTCAGGGATAAAGAAGATCTTTATGTTCTTTGGATAGGATATGATCCGTGGCATATTGATGACAGCCTGTTAAGAGATTTCCAAGCAAATTTCGGTGAAAAGTCAATGATCCCGATACGTCAGGGAACATTTACGCTGAGTCAGCCCATGAAAGACATGAAAGCTGACTTTGAGGCACACAAAGTTGTATATAACGATAATCCTATAGATCAATGGTGTCTTTACAATACAAAGGTAAAAACAGATGTCAATGGAAATATTCAGCCGGTAAAGGGCATTGACAGAACTCAGCGCATTGACGGTTCAATATCCCTTTTGTGCGCTTATGTAGTATTGCAGAACGAAAAGGATAATTACATAAACATGAACAAGGGAGCAGATGAAATGGATGAAATGGATGAGTAGATTTAAAGATAAAAAAATAGAAGATGCACTAAAAAATTATTTTGCTGTGATATCTACCTATCAGCCGGTTTACAGTACATACGCAGGCGGCATATATGAGATGGAACTTACAAGGGCAGCAATACACTGTTTTGCTACACATTGCAGTAAGCTTAAACCCGAAGTTATCGGCAATGCTGCGCCCGGTCTGGAGAGAGTTTTACAATTCAAACCCAATCCACTGATGGATACAAAAAAGTATCTTTACAGGCTTGCTACAGCTTATATGACGGACAATAATGCAGTAATTGCACCGCTGATAGAATTTGACGAAATCAAGGGCTTTTATCCGCTGATTGTAGGTAAAATGGAGCTTGTAGATCATGGCGGTTTTACTTATGTGCGTTATGACATGGGCAATGGTGAATTTTTTGCAGTGGAGTTTTCAAGATGCGGTTTAATAAATCAGTTTCAATATAAATCTGAATTCTGGGGAGAATCAAACCTGTGTCTGCGTCCTACTCTTGAACTTATTGACGCTCAGAATCAGGGAATTATCAACGGTATAAAAAACAGTGCCGTTATCCGCTTCATTGCCAAGCTTGCAAACTCACTGAAACCGAAGGATGTCAAAGAAGAACAGGAACGTTTGAAGGAAATCAATCTCGGCATAAGCAACACTGCGGGTGTATTCCTGATAGATCAGAAGTATCAGGAAGTCAAGCAGATCGACAGCAAGCCATATATAATAAATCCAAGTCAGATGGAGTACATTAAGCAGAATGTATTCAACTATTTCGGTACGAACGAGCATATTTTACAGAACAAGTTCACGCCTGATGAATGGAACGCATACTATGAGGGCAAGATAGAGCCGTTTGCATTGGAGATAGGGCTTGTACATACGAACATGACCTTTACCGAACGTGAAAAGGCATTCGGCAATCAGATATTTTTCAGTGCCAACCGCTTACAGTATGCGAGCATATCGGACAAGATCAACTACGTCGTGCAGATGGGCGACAGAGGGCGCACCAGCATCAACGAGGACAGAGAGGTATTCAACCTGCCGCCTGTGCCGGACGGAGACCGTCATTTCATTCGCGGCGAGTACAGGCCTGTTGACAGCTATGAGGGTACGGAGCTTGACCCGCTGCCGGATGGCAGCACAGAGCCTGTTGACAAGTCCGGCAGGGGTGGTATAATTGAGAAAAGAGGCGGGGTAACCATAAAGAACGATTTTGTAAAAGGGAATCCGAACAAGTGTATTAAGACATTATTCAAACCAAAATATGATGAAGTAAAAGCCGGAGATAAAGATGCCGGTCTGCGATATTTCAAGGAAGAAATGAAAAATGAAGGAGAAAAAAGTGATGGATAGATTCGAAAGAACAGATTTGCACTGCCCGTGTTGCGGTCAATTTGAGTATGAAGAAGTTAACGGTTATGAGGTTTGCGAAGTTTGCGGGTGGGAAGATGATCCCCTTCAGTTTGAAAAACCTGATTATGCAGGGGGAGCAAACAGATTAAGCCTGAACGAATACCGCAAAAATTGGCAGGCAGGAGAGGTCAAGTTTCAGCTATCAGATGATAGTTGATATTGTTTGAGGTGAGATAATGTTAATAACAAGTCGGAACAAGGAGCTTTTCAACGATTATGAGGGCTTTGCTGAAAAGTTCAAGCCGAAGAAAACAACGGACGACTGCTATACACCGCCTCTTGTTTATGATGCTGTGGCGGATTGGGTGTCCGAAACCTACGGCTTGAACAAGGCTGATTTCTGCCGTCCGTTTTATCCCGGCGGAGATTATGAACATTTTGATTATAACGGCAGGGTTGCAGTTGACAATCCGCCGTTTTCTATTTTGTCGCAAATTATCAGCTTTTACATCGAACACGGTATCCGGTTCTTTCTGTTTTCGCCTACACTGTCCGGCTTAGTAAGATACTCGGACAGATGCACAGCCTTAGTGGTCGGGGTTGATATCACATATGAAAACGGCGCAACGATAGCAACAAGCTTTATAACCAACTTAGAGCCTGAAAATATCAGGATGCGAACATCGCCGACGCTATACAAAGCTGTACAGGAAGCTAACGTCAGAAACAGACAGAAGCAGAAAAAACAGCTTCCGAAATACTCATATCCCCTGAGTGTGGTAAGCTCTGCCGCTGTCTATCCGTACAGCAAATACGGCATTGATTTTGTTATTACAAGAGATGAAAGCGTCCGCATTTCATCATTGGATTCTCAAAGAAAAGCCAAAAAGTCTATTTTCGGATGCGGACTGCTTATTTCCGACAGATTGAAAGCGGAACGGGAGAAAGCGGAACGGGAGAAAGCGGAACGGGAGAAAGCGGAACGGGAGAAAGCGGAACTGTGGGAACTCAGCGATAACGAATTGAATATGATAGCCGCCTTGAATCAAGGCGGTTTTTCTATGCCCGGAAGGAGAATCGAAGATGAACAAACAGCAAGCCAAAGCCGACAGCGGCAAACCTCAGCTTACACTTGTGCCGAGACAGATACTATTTGAAATCGCAAGGGTCAGAGAGTACGGCACTAAGAAATACGGTAACTCTGAAAACTGGCGGCAGGTCGAGCCGGAACGATACAGAGATGCTGCATTCAGACACTTCATGTCGTATCTTGATGACCCGACAGGTACCGATGAAGAAAGCGGACTTTCTCACCTTGCACATTTAGCCTGCAATATTGCTTTTTTGTGTGAGCTTGAAAACAGTTGATAAACATGTTTGCATATTCTTCAAAAAGTTTGCAAAAACATTGAAATTGTTGCTCTAATTCTTCAAATTTGCAGAATTTCTGCAAAAATGTCTTTTAAAATTTAAAAAATCGGCACTTTAGCTGTTCTTCGTGAATAGCTGAGGTGCTTTTTTATTGCCCGAAAGGAAGTGAAATTATGGTTCCGATATATGAAACTATGTCGTATAGAGAGTACGTTAATAGAGTCCTGTCTAAAAAACATTACGGTAAAATGAGGAGGTGCAGACCATGAGCCTTACTGAAACAATGCTTTTCAGCACGGAAGCTCTTTCGGGCTATTACTACTTTACGGAATGATCAAAAAACAAATAAAAAAGGATGGAGTGATGATGAAGTATAGCGAGTGGTCAAAGGAGTATTCGGATGAAGGAAAAAAGATAAAGGAACGCATAAATGAGCTTAAAACTCAGCAGGAAACAGCTCCGCCGTCAGAAATTACATCTATCAAGAACAGGATAAATATACTGCTTTCGATGTATCATGACTGTATGGAAACAGCCGCTGAGCTTATGAGAAAAGCACGGAGAAAGGATGTTGAGTTTGGCAGCTAAAAATCTTTCTTTTACAAATGAATTGATGACTTATTATTCTTACGTTTCTTCTCAGGGAGGCGGAGACAACAGCAGCATAAGAGACCGCATGAAAAAGCTTATCGCTGTCGTGATAGATACGGAGCTTACAGGCAGACAAAAAGACTGTCTTACTATGCGTATGTACCAGAATATGAGCGTTGAGGATATAGCCGCCAAACTCGGCATCAGACCGACAACGGTATATAAGCATATTACAAAAGCAAAAGCAGCACTTAAAAAGTGCGTGAAATATTTATGAAAGGAGTGGCTGAATGCCTGTAAAGACGGAAAGACAGTATCGCAGTATGAGTATGAGTGCCGAACCGCAGAATGAAAAACTTATCGACACAGAATACTATGTCGAGGGTTATGCTGCCAATTATAAGCGCTATAAGCTATATGACGACTGTAGCGGTCCTGTATATGAACAGTTTACAAGAGAAAATTTTGAGAGCGTTGACCTTTCGGACGTTATCATGCAGTATGACCATTCGGGCGAGGTTTTCGCCAGAGTAAAAAACGGCTCTTTGATTGTCAGGATAGACGATCAGGGACTTTTTATTGCTGCCGATCTTGGACGTACTCAGAGAGGCAGAGAAATCTATGAAATGATCTCTAAGGATATGATCGACAAAATGTCGTGGAGCTTTATACCCGACAAAATGAATTTTGACGCTGTTACCCGTACAGTTACCTACAGCGGCATTAAAAAGATATTTGATGTATCGGCAGTGTCGATACCTGCCAATGATACTACAGATATACATACCCGAAGTCTGATTGGAAGTCTGATTGACGGAGAGATCAAAAGGACTGCGCAGGAGCTGCGCCGGAGGGAAACACTTAAACTTCAAATAAAAATCAAAACCAAAACAGGAGGAATATCAAATGCATAAAAGACTTAAAGAAATTGAGAAAAGACTTTCAGCTATTGCTGAAGAAGCAGAAACAGACGGTGCAGATCTTGAAGCACTTAGCAGAGAAACTGATGAGCTGATACAGGAGCGTGATGCTATCATTGCCAAAGAAGAAAGCAGAAAAAACCTTCTTGGCAAGATTGCCAATGGATCTATTGGCTCACCGTCAAATCAGCAGCTGCCGGAGATTGGCGATAACGCAGAACAGAGAATAGCAAATGATTTTGTTGCCACTAACCGTATGACAATGGATGCAGTACAGATGCGCTCGGTACTTCTTTCCGGCGGTACTATTGCAACACCTACAAAGGTAAGCGGTATAAACGACCTTCCCGGCGGTGTGTCAAGTATAGTTGATATGGTAACAGTTGAGGACTGCACCGGTATGAGTGCCGACAAGGTTGCGCTTGTTACCGCTGACAGTTCTGCAAGTGCAAATACTGAGGGCAGTGCGGCATCAACATCAGAGCCGACATTTGCGTATGTTACTATTTCACCGTCCGACTATTCGCTCATAAGCTATGTTTCAAAACAGATACGCAGACAGTCGCCGCTTAATTATACTCAGAAAGTAAAGGCTTCTGCTGTAAAGGCTCTCAGACGTAAAGCGGCAAAGGTAATCACGGATGCGGCTCTTTCATCGGCGTATGCAGATGAAATCATAATGAGCAGTATTGACGCTCAGACACTTCGCAAGATAACCATGAACTACGGTGCAGAAGATGAAGTGATCGGAAACGGTGTACTTTTCCTTAACAAAGCTGATCTTATAGCTTTCGGAGATGTACGTGGTACAAACGAGAAAAAAGCAGTTTATGAGATCACACCGAACCCGTCAAATCCGAACACCGGTATTATCAAAGATGGCGGCCTGAGCGTTATGTACTGCATTGATCCTGACTGCTATGCACTCACAGGCGGTACCAATTCAAGTACTACAGCAACCAAACCTACAATGTTCTACGGCGTGCCGGCATCTATCAAGCTTGATTTGTTCGGAGGTACGGAGATCAGTACAAGCGAGGACTACAAGTTTGCAGAGGGACTTTTATCCGTCAGAGGTGAGGCAAGCTTTGGTGCAGGTCTTGTTGTCAAGGGCGGCATCATCAAAGTAAGCCTTGCAAAAGCAACCTGATTAAAAGGGGCGACGAAAAAGCATGTGCATTGAGGCAGTATTGCAGCGTATAAAGGATACGCTGCATATCACTGATGAAGAAATAGAACATGAGCTTAAGCCAGAAATATTATCTGCTATTGAGGATATGCAGCGTGTAGGTGTAACAGCGGCTGATATTGGTTCCAACAGTGGACTTATTATCAAATGTGTAGAGTTGTATGTGAAATGGCAGATAGATTATCTGGGGCAGGCAGAGAGATTTCAGAAAAATTATGAAAGACTGCGTGACAGTTTAAGTCAGGGAAGTGATTATAATTCCGAGAGTTGAGTTTAACAAACACGTCACACTCCAGAAGCGAACACAGGAGTACGGCAGAGCCGGGCAGACCATAACTTATGAAAAAAGAGTTTGGGGAGCTGTTGAGGATGTCAGCCTGAGCTTCCGCACCAAAGCGGAAGGTTCGGGCTTTTCGCCTTCCCTGTTTGTGCATTTGTGGCGGAAAGAATTTGAAACAGACAGCTTTACACACTGTATCGTTGACGGTACGGAATACAGGATAAGCATGATCGGTACAAGTTTTAATACGATGTATGTCAAGCTTATGCTTGAAAGAGGGTAAAAACAATTTGCAATGTACAATGATGAAAATGGGGGTGTGTAAATGTCGGATGTAACTTTCTCAACAGAGCTTCCCGATTTTAACGAGCTTATCAGAAAGCTTGATATGTTTGACGAAAATGTAAACAAGGCTGTGCGTTCGGCTTTACATAAGGGTGCAGATATGATGGTAGCCGAGCAGAAAAGACTGATATCCGGCAAGTCAAAAAGGCTTGCGGCACACATATCAAAAAGTCGTATCTACACAACAAAGAAAGGCAATATCGGCATAACAGCAGGCTATCAGCCGGACGCTTTCAGCTTTGATGATGAAGGCTTTAATCCCGGTGTTGTCGGAATGGTTTATGAGTTCGGCAGACCGGGACAAAGCCCCGAACGTAAAGGTGACAAAATGACGCAGACACGAAAACGCATTCCGAATAAAAAGACTGCCAAGCGTAAGGATTGGGAAGAAGCTGTTCCGACAGAAGTAGAGATAAGCAAAGGCACAATTCAGCCTGTACCGCACATAAGGCGAGGCTTTGACAACGTAAGGGAAAAAGCCGTAAACCTCGTGATTGATGCGGTAGAAAAAGAGGTTGAAAAAATAGGAGAGTCTTAAAAATGAATATTTTCGACAAGATTGACGGCATACTGACAAGTTTCGGTGTGCCGTTTTATAATGACATGCCGGAGTTCGAGAGAGAACCTCCGGCATTATTCATATCATACAGTGTGTATGACAGACCTGCACAGTTCGGGGACGGTGACGAGGTAACAACAAGATACTTTGTTACGGTAAGCATTTTCTCAAGGTCGCATACATCTGCGGATGAAGCCTATGATACCCTTAAAACTCTTATGAAAAGAGGCGGCTTCTGCCGTTCGGGCACAGCGTATATTTCAGATGACAGTTTTCCGAAATATCACAGGATAACTGTCGATTACAATATTGATCTATGAAAGGAAAGATAAAAAAATGAGCGATTATTCAGGCAAAACAAATATTAACGTACAGGAAATCAAGATTATACCCATAACAGATGAGGACGAGGGAACCTACGACACAACAAATGCCGTTGACCTCACCGGCAGGGCAAAAAGCGTATCGTTTACTCCGAATGTCAAAAAAGCACAGCTTTACGGAGATGGTGAAGTACAGGAAACAGTCATTGATACGACAACAGGCACACTTACACTTGCGCTGAACTATCTTACTGATGCCGACAGACAAAAGCTGTTCGGCGAAACAGCCGAAAAGGGATCGAACGTGGTAACGGGCGATGAACAGCCTGTTCCGTGCGTTGTCATATTCAAAACACTCTGCACCAAAGACGGCAAGATCGTAAACCTCTACAAGTTTTTCACTGTTACATTTTCACCTAACGAGGAAGCAATACAGCAAATAGAGGACGGCATAACATATTCCACCGTACAGATCACAGGAGAATACAGGGTAAACAAGCACAATAGATCGGTGAGGGCAACAAGAAGACATGTAGATACGTCCGTATCGGCAAATGCGACTGTCATTGAGAGTTGGTTCACTACACCCGAGTATATAGGTCCCACACAGTAAGACAGTAAGGTGAAACCATGCTGAAAGACCTTATTCGAAATTACAGCGTTATACATATCGGCGGCAGGGAGTATCGTGTGCGGTACTCCCTTAATGCTTTGCTGTGCCTTGAAATGACATACAAGCCGCTGTCTGATGTACTGAAAACTGAATGGAAAAGCTGGAGCATTGATGACGTTATACAGCTTTGCCGGGCAGGTATGTGTGACAGAAAATGCAACAGAAGGGCAGTAAATGCACGAAGATTTGAGTTTATAAAGCCGGATCTGTCAGAGCTTGGAAATATGATAAATATGTCAGATCTTCCGCTTTTACGGCTTGAACTTGTAACTGCAATTCTTGACAGTATGCCGCAGGCACAAAGCGGAACTAAAAAGCAGGAAGAAAATCCGCTTGCAGAACGTCAGCTCAGAGCGTTTTACTGCGACATTATGCACCGACCGGAAAATGAGCTTTTTGACAGTACCTACCGTGAGATAAATGATCGCACAGAAGACTATCTTGTAGCAAAAGGACTTAAAAAGCCGCCTGCTGTGATACAGCTTGATGAGTAAGAGAGTTGGTGAAAAATGTCAGAAAGAAATTATACCGTAAATTTCAATGCCAATGCAAACGGATTAAAAAAGGGCACTGATGAAGTTATCAACAAACTCAACGAACTTAACAAAAAGCTTGTTGACAATCAGTATAAACAGCGTGAATGCAATACTGTTATTTCCGATGCTCAGAGAGAATTTAAAAAATTAATCAAGGATGAGGAAAACCGTAAAAAGAAAATTGAAGAGCTTAATAAAAAGATCGAAGAAGCTCAAAAAAAGATAGATGAACTTAACAAGAAAAAGGAAGCCGAGGGCAAGCTTACCAAAGAGGAAGAAAAAGAGCTTAAAGCACTTACTTCAACAGTCAATAAGGCAAATAAGGCTTTGGGAGAAATGAGCCGTACTCAGGAAGAACAGGCAAAATTTGAGCGTGACCTTTATCAAAAAACAAAAGAGCTTACCGGCAGTATTGAAGAAGAAAAGCTTAAGCTTTCACAGTTAAAAGTTGAACATGCAAGTATCAAAGCTGTCATTTCCGAAACAAGCAAGGAAATATCCGGAAACAATAAGGAATGGACGGTTCTTAAAGCCACACTTGCAAATCTTGCGAGTGATACGCTCGAAAAGCTCGGTTCAAAGCTTTTGTCTATCGGAAAAGATATAATTCAGACCGGTGAGCAGTTCAGCAGTTCAATGTCAGAAGTCGCTGCTATTTCGGGAGCGACTGCCGAAGAGCTGAACAGGATGGAAGAAGCTGCAAGACTATACGGTTCAACAACAAAATTTTCGGCAACGGAAGCGGCAGACGCACTGAAATACATGGCTCTTGCCGGATGGAGCGCGCAGCAGTCCATAGACGGACTGCCTGCCGTACTTGACCTTGCCGCCGCATCCAACATGGATTTAGGCAGGGCAAGCGATATTGTCACGGACTACATAACAGCATTCGGGCTTGAAGTCGAGGATGCCGCACACTTCGTTGATATAATGACGTATGCGCAGAACAACAGCAACACGACAACAGAGATGCTCGGTGAGGCATATAAGAACTGTGCAGCTACGGCGGCGAGCATGGGCTTTACCGTTGAGGAAGTCACAGCAGCATTAATGACAATGGCTAATGCCGGAGTAAAGGGCGGCGAGGCAGGTACAACGCTTAATACTTTGATGACTCGTTTGGCAACTAATGCAAAGAATTGTGCTGACGAACTTGGAGAACTGGGAGTTGAGATATACGATTCTCAGGGCAACATGAACAGCCTTTCCGATATTTTGAACAAGATGATCGGGGCATGGGCTGATCTGACGGAAAAACAGAAAAATAATCTTTCAAAGGTCATTGCAGGAACAAATCAGTACTCAGGCTTTCAGACAGTCATGCAGGGACTTTCCGACAAAGCTGTAAAAGCAGGGATGTCATTCAATGACTATTCAAAAGCACTTGAAGACTGTGACGGCACTGCAAAGGATGCTGCAAAGACAATGAGCGACAATCTGACGGGTGACCTGAAAGCCCTTGACAGTGCACTTGATGAGCTGAAACTAAAGATATATGACGGTGCGGAAAATCCGCTCAGGAGCCTTGTACAGACCATCACAAAGCAAGGTGTGCCGGCTCTTGAAGCTTTGATAAATAACCTTGATAAAATAATACCTGTCGTATTGGCGGGAGCGGCGGCAATGGTAAGCTATAAAGCGGCGCTTGCGGTCGAAAGCATAATAAAAGGCGTGCAGCAGGGACTTGCGGCACTGACAGTTGCAAGGACAGCAGAGACAGCAGCTGTACAAGCTGAAACAACAGCTACAGCCGAATTGAACACGGTACAGGCGGCTAATCCTATAGGCTTGCTTGTTGCAACTTTAGGTATGTTGACTGTCGGAATAATCGAATATGCTGCTTTTGCAAGCAATGCAGCGGAAGAAACAAGCGAATGGACAAAAGCATCAAATGAAGCACGTGAAAGTGCCGAAAAGCTCACCGAAGGTATAGACAATTTAAAGAAAAGCAGAGATGAACAGATAACATCCGCAGAGGGTGAAGCTGCTCTTTTGCGTACTCTTCAGGAGGAATACAATGAGCTGACGAGTATAACAGGCCGCAATGCTGAACAGAATGAACGGCTTGAATATATTGCTGAAAGACTCGCTGAAAAGCTGAACATAACAACTCAGGACCTTAAAGATCAGTCCGGTGCCTATCGTGATCTTAATAATCAAATAGATGATCACATAAAAAAACTTACGGAACAGGCAGAACTCAGTTATTACGAAGATCTTATAACCGAATCAGGTAAGGCGGCAGCTCAGTCTGAAAAGCAGATGCATGATACAAAAATGCAGATGCAGGATACCGAGAATGAAATACAAGCTCTGAAAGATAAGCTCAAGGATTTTAGTGCAGCATCCAAAGACATAAACTATGGTATGTCAGGCTCAAAGGTATATTCCGACATCATCAGTCAGATAAACGAACTGGAAAACAAACACAAAAGTCTTGAAACGTCATATTCGCATTTTTATGTTGCAAATATGAAAGCAACTGAAGCTCTTGAAGATGCAAAGCAAGGCTTACGCAGTTACGGACAAGATGCTGATGGTCTTACATCATCGGTCAAAACTCAGACAAAAACATTTTCGGAAGAAAAAGAAGAACTCGACAAGCTCAGGGAAGCCATGCAAAAAGCCGGCGAGGAAGCAGAAAAAGCCAAAGAGGATATTGACAAGGCTGTTTCCGGAGCTTTGAGCAATGTACAGAGGTCTGCACAGAATTTACAAAAAGTACAGGCAGAAATAAAGGAAACAAAAAAAGTTTCACTTTCAACTCTTTCAAGTATCGCAAGTGCATATCCTGAACTCAACAGTCTTTTGAATGATTACTGCAACGGGCTGAAAAACGAGGGCGATATAATCAAAGCTCTTGAAAAGGTTTATAAAAATGATGTTGACAGTTATAATCAGGCAGTCAGACAAAAGGAAATAATGACTGACGGTTATGTAAAAGCGGCGGCAAAAGCAAGCTCTGAGCTTGTGGATAAATACAAGGAACATTACGGCATAGATCTTCGTAACTTTGCCAATGCCGCAGAGGCCAAAGCCGAAATCGAAAAAAATCTTTATGAAAAGATGGCAGCGGCAAAAGAAAAGTACAATGCTCTTTCGGATAAGTATTATACAACCGTTGAAAACGGCGAACAGATACTTATGGTCAAGGATAAATCTGCTCCTGACGGTGTAAGACGGGCAAATGTAAAAGAAATATCCGATTATAACGCTGTACGGAGCGGATATTTCAAGTCACAGGATGACTTTTATTCGTTTGATATAGAGGAATTTCAGAAGCAGCTTGCCGCTGATGTTGCAAAATATTACAAGGACAACAGTGTCAGTGCCGATGATCTTTTGAAAGGCTTTACAGATACAAGCACAAGCAAAAAGTCAGATAAAAGCAGTTCGGAAAAATCGGAAACAAAAGCAAAATGGACAATGAATGCCCGTAATGTCTATGCGGAAGGCGACACATACATAAAAGCGTATGTGAACTGGATAGAGCGTGTAAAAAATCTCGGCAAACTTACGGTACAGGAAGAAATATCTATCCTTCAAAATCTGCTTTCACGGTCAGAAAATACAGCAGATGAACGCTATGATATAGAATATCGTCTGTATAAAGCAAAAGAAAATCTGCAAAAAGAGCAGGACGAAAAACAGAAACAGCTTGAAGAAGCCGCACAGAAGAGGGCAAAAGATGCCGCCGATGCACTTCTTGAACGTCAGAAGCTTGCACTTGCCGCTTATAACAGGCTTGTCAACAATAAAATAGACAGCCTGAAAGCAGAATCCGATGCCGCAAAGGAAAGTGCAGATAAGCAGATAGCCGCACTGGATAAGTTGATGGCAAAGCGTAAGCAGGAGCAGGAGGATGCTAAGCGTCAGAAGGAGCTTGATGTAATAGAAACCAAACTGGAGTATCGTAAAAATCAGTTGACGGAGTTTGAAATAAATGACCTTTACAGAAGACGGCAGGAAATACTTAATGAACAAGCGGAAGCAACTTTTGAACGAGATATTGAAAATAGGAAAGCTGCTATAACAGGCACAGCAAACTCCATACAGACAAAAAACGATCAGGCTATTGCAGGACTACAGGCATCAAAAACACAGCTTGCTGACAGGATAGCCTATTTACAGGGAAATCAGACCTATGATCAGCGTGTACAGAACAATTCAAAGACAGTCAATTTTACTGTCATACAGAGCGGACTGAGCAACGATCAGTTTGCAATGCAGATAGTAAACAGAGTAAAAAAGGAGTTGGGTGTATGATATGAGAGGCAGAAAAACTGCTGTCTGGGAAGATATACTCGGGCAGCGGATAGTATTTGACAACAAAACATTTTTTCTTGAAAGCATTGATATGACAGGAACAAGCGGTGTAAATACAGTTGAGAACCTTGCATTTGCGGATGGTCAGAAAACCATAAGACGCAGGCTCGGAGCAAAAACTATACCGTGCAGTTTTTCCTATAACGATATCAGGCATGATGAGTACATACACAAAATGCTCCCGAAGCTTTTTATACCGTCAATTCCGGGTAAACTTACGGTATTTACACCGACTGCCGAATATTCAATAGATTGTTCTCCGCAGGCTGTACCGGTGTACAGCCGTGATCAGGATGTAAGCTTTGTTTACAGGTGGAATGTCGATTTTATCGCAGATTTTCCGTACTGGCGTAAAGGCTCACTTCAAAACATTTTGGTAAGTGATATTCCGACTGTAAATTCAAATCGTATTCTTACATCGTACTGTCCTTTTGAAATAGCACCGGAAATATATCTGCCTGAGAGTAATGCATCAACCCATATTCAGCTTTATGCTTTGGGCAGTACTTCTAAAAGCTTTACTGTAAAAGCACACGAAAATTTTCCCGTAAGAGTAAAAACGCTTGATTTCAAAGTTATAAATGATAATACAGGCGAGGATCAGAATCAGCTTATTGATGCTACGGCAGAGCTTGATGAAATTCTCATAAAATACGGTAATAACATTGTTGTAGCTTCACCTGACAGCGGTGTGAGACTGCAATACTATGAATTGTCGATGGGAGAGGTGTAAATGTTTGCAAAATTCTTTAAAGCACCGACTTACTCAGGTGGTACATGGAGTACTTTTTCGGACGACCGTATTTTTGTTACAGACAATATAACAGACTATGAATATACAAAGCGTTTTACTGATATCGGCACTTTTACAATGACACTGCCGTTTTTTGCAGATATTCTCAAAAAGTTAGTGCTTAACGGTACGATATATTTTGATAATGATTGGCTGTGGGTGCAGTCGCTGCAGTATGATGGTCAAAAAATAACAATATCCGGTACTGACTGTAAAGGATTTCTCGGCACGAGAGTATCACTTTACGGTACAGCGGCACAATCCGGTGCTGAAGGATATGACGTTGTATCAGGTACAACAGCCGAATGTATGGCTCACTACATTGATAATAACTGTATAAACTGTGTTCTTCCCGGAAGTCAGACTGCTGATACGGCGAGAATGCTGCCGCTTGTATGGTCGGGCGGTGCGGCAGGACTTGCTAATGACAGCTATATGGCACGGCTTGAATATGTTTCCGACATAGTAAACAGACTTTGCGAACATGCAGGCATAGGCTATGATGTTCGAGGCATACTCAAAAACAGATGTTTCGGTGTTACAACAATTCAGGGAATCGACAGGGGGACAGGTCAGAGTGTCAGACCAAGAGCTATTTTTTCAGCGGCACACTGCAATGTGATATCTCAGAGCTTTGAGCATGGAGTTGATAATCTGTATAATATCGTTTACGCAGAAGATATTAACAGCACAGTTAAGCCGGTTGCAATGGGCAGTGAATCAACAGGTGTTTCACGGCGTGAATGTACCGTTAATGCAGGAATATCATCAACTGATCCGGAAACATCAACCTATTTTGATAAGTATGTTTTAAATGAAGTTGCCGACAATCTTGAAAGTCACAGCTTTATGATTGATGCGGCATCTGTGAGTGGTTACGGCACAAATTATAATATAGGCGACATTGTGGCAGTACAGGACGATTACACAAAGAATCTAACTAATATGCAGATAACCGAAGTTACAAAAAGCTATAGTCACGGCAGACAAAGCTTGTCACTGACCTTCGGAACACCGAAACAAAAACCGTTTCAGAAAATTGTCAACAATTTTCTGAATGGCACAGCAAGGAGGAGATGAAAATATGGATAATGCAATAGATATTCCAAGAGGTACGAGTCTGAAATTTTCTGCACCTGCTCCTGACGGATACGAGCGAAACGAAAATGATATCGCAAGGTTCGGAGTAAAAAGAACAGAGAACAGCAATGATTTTGAAATCGAAAAGGAAATAGCCGAATATGACGCAGAAAACAACAGTTATATAGTCCGGCTTACTCCGGAAGATACCGATATTGAAACAGGACGTTATTGGTATGATGTCGGTTTACAGACATCCGACGGCGGTTATTATATGCTTTTAAAAGCCGATCACTTTAATGTTACACCGGCTATAACAAGGAAGGTGACGGAATGAGAACAATAAAGATACTCAACGATTTTGCACAAAGCAACGAGCCGCCTGTACAGTCTGTAAAATGCGATCCGAAAGAATACGGAGCCAATCAGAATATAGCATTCACAATACCAAAAGGCACACCGTATATTTTGAAATTTGATTTGCGGGATTATCCAAAATGGATTGAAGCTACACGCAGGGAAAGCTTTTATACTGCAAAATTTCAGATACATGACAAATTATTGTTTGGCATAAAAAAACACCCTGCCGATACAGAGTATGTTTTTCAGAAAACGGCTGAACGTGACCGCACTTACAATACTGAAACTCATGAGTACGAAGATACCGGCGGCCTTGACGAGTACGGTCGTTTTTCCGTTGAGCTTACGGAAGAGGATACGGATATAGAGCCGGGAATATATTATTACAGCATTGCCGCAAATATCCGGAATACCGAAAACACAAAGACGAATTTTGTTGAAATAGTTCCGCCCACAGCTTTCAAAATAAGAAAAATGATGATACAGGAGGGTGATTTGTGAGCAGTATAATAATTCCGAGAGCGTCAACTTTTTTCGGCAGGATACGCTTGAATGACGGACAGGGAAACGGAGTTTTGCTGACAGAGACCGACAAAATGATATTTGAGGTCAGAAATTCTCCGGAACGTGAAAGCGGCGTATTGTTCATACGAAAAATAATGACGCATGATGATGAATTTGAGGGCGATTACGGGTTCGAGCTTACACCGGAAGAAACCGATATTCCTGTCGGGACTTATTATTACGGTGTTGGCGTACAGCGTGAAAACGGAGAATTTTACCATGTTATCCCTACCGATAAATTTATTATCAAAAAAAGTATTCCAAGAAAGGTGGATAATGAATAATTGGAAGAAAAATCATTACAAGCCGTATTTTCTGCGGCTCTTGCGGCTTTGATATCATATCTTGGCATCGTTGCCGTGCCCGTTACAGTACTTGTATTTGCAATGATAATTGACTACATAACAGGTATGATATCAGCTTGGCACGGTTCGGAACTATCAAGCAAAAAAGGTATTTTCGGCATAATAAAAAAGACAAGCTACCTTGCACTTGTATGTGTCGGAATGGGCGTTGACTGGCTCATCTACAGCGGTCTGAATCAAGCCGGAATAAGCACGGAAAATTCCGTATTTTTCGGAGTGCTTGTAACTATCTGGCTCATTATCAATGAGCTTATAAGCATACTTGAAAACCTTGAAGCAATTGGTGTGCCGATGCCGGCTTTTTTAATCAAAATAGTAAAACGGCTGAAAGTAACAGCCGAAAATATTACAGAAAGTGAGAGTGAAAAACATGACTGACAGAGAAAAATTCTTGCGGCAGGCAAGACAATACATATACGTAACAGGAAATTACGTCTGTAATACAAGGCTTCATCTCGGCATGGTCGTTGACTGGTGCGCCTATTCGATAAGTGCCATTATGGACGACTGCGGCTTTATAGGCAAGTATCAGGGCGGCATTTACGGCTTTGCGTCCGATGCCGCAAGAGAGGACAACGGCAAGTTAGGAGAATGGTTCAGAAAAGGCGAAAAAGCACCTCAGCCGGGCGATTACATTATGTTCAGATATTCGGACTTTCTGGATCCTCTTGATAAATACTCCGCTTCACACGTTGGCATAGTCGAAAAAGTTGACGGTGATATCATAACAACACTTGAAGGCAATGTTGACGGCTACGGCTATGCATGGGCGGCAACGTCAAGCTTCAAACGTAAGACAAGATATCTTTCAAACCCTGATGTATATGCATTTTACCGTCCTTACTGGCAGGATGAAACAAAGAGTACATCGACAGGCTCAAAAGCTTCGGATTCGGATATTGATATAACTTATCAGGTACACACCATAGACGGCTCATGGCTTCCGGAAGTCACCAATCTTGATGATTTTGCCGGACTTGAAGGCAAAGCTATTGACGGCGTAAGAGCACACGTCAGCAAAGGACATATCCGTTACCGTGTGAAGTGCGTAGGAGACAGGAATTATCTTCCGTGGGTTCGTGATCTTGAAGACTATGCCGGTATTTATGGAAAGCCGATAGAATGTGTGCAAATGCATTTTTACGGTGTTGACGGTTATATCGTCGAGTACCGCGTATCACCTGTAGGCGGTAAATATCTGCCGTTTGTGCGTAATTATAACGTCCTCAACGATGACGGCTATGCAGGCATTGACGGACTGTCTGTTGACAGGTTTCAGGCAATTATCGTTAAGAAATAAATCTATAAACACTTAAAAACTCCCGGTAGAACAATCTGCCGGGAGTATATTTTTATATCTTTTTTAAGTATGGCGGTC
>Ga0256407_10003028_pt1 | contig 30717 bp, 16 predicted proteins | sample RumenRJG_04DNA_FD_193489 | JGI IMG/M metagenome (GOLD analysis project Ga0256407, IMG submission 193489) | Bovine rumen microbial communities from Lethbridge, Alberta, Canada - RJG_04 | ecosystem: Host-associated > Mammals > Digestive system > Stomach > Rumen | place: Canada: Alberta...
GAAGCGACATCCGATATAGAGCTTTTTCGGCGTAATTTCGCGGATGGCGGCGACGATTTGCTCAAAGTATTTCTCGCAGATTACCGAGTAGAACGCGTTGGAGTCCGCGTCGGCCTCGGCGCCCTTCGGCGTTTCAAAGGGTTCGGCAAGAAGGGCGTCCCAACTGTCCGCGGACGTTTGCCACGCGTCGTTGAAGCGTTCGACAGTATCGTACTTTTCGCGAAGCCAGTCGACGTAAGCCTTTTTGACCGGCTGACCAGCGGGCGAAAGGAGCGCCGCTTTCGCGAGCGAGCCCTGTTCGCCCCACGATATTTCGTTGTCGACGAAATATCCGACGCAGTAAGGGTCGTCCGCGGTACGCGCCTTAACGGCCTCGAGCGAATTGCGGACTGCTTGCGCAAATTCCGGCGCGAAAGGATCGACGAATTTCCCCCAGTAGCCTTTGCTTCCTTCGATACGCGGTCCGCCGGTCGAAACGGTCGCGGTATAGGGCGTCTTGGCGCGAGCGTAGACCTCGGGATCAGACCAGTTGCCGATGGTATTTAGCCCCCAGCTTCGGAGCCTGCGTCTCGCGAGATCGGTCGCGGCGGCGCGCCAGTTCTCGCCGAATTTTTTGTAAAGCGTCGACGCGGAGAGATTGTATGAAAGGAATTCGCCTCTGCCGACATAGTAGTTGTTGACCGAATTCGAGCTTTTGTATAAGAAGCGACGGTATTCGGAATCGGAGTCGAGCGAAGTGGGAATTTCAGGATCGAAGTAGAATTCCCGGTCGGTCACGGGAGTCGACGCCGTGTTGAAGTTGACGCAATCGACGCCGTTTGACCAGAAAAGGCGTCCGTCCGGGTCGACGAGAAACCACACGCCGTCGAGTTTTTCCGTGCGAAACGCGCCGGTCGCTTCAAGCTGCGGCCCGTTCTTCCAGCCGCCGTATTCGTCAAACTCGGTCGGTTGATTTGCCGCGAGTTCCGCGTCTTCGAGCGCGATTTGGTCGCGAAGTTCTTTAAGCGAATGAGTTTTACCGGGCCAGTCGGCGTGTTTGAACTGCCCGAATTCGTCGATCATGGGGAAGAACTGATCGGGGGCCCATTGAAGATAGGCGTCCTTCTCGAGACGTTTCGGATCGATTGGGCTTGCGGCGATTCTTTCGAGAACCCAGGAGTCGCCGCGACCGTTCTGATTCTCGAAAGGACGGATTGCCGTCAGTTTGCTCTTATCGAACGCGATCTTGGCGTCTTTGGAGTATTCGTCGGTCTTAATGCCGCCCGGCTTGCCGCGCATCGCAAAAAGCTTGGCGCGGACGTCGGGATTGAGCGTTCCGGGAATTTCGACGCGCCACTGCTTCGCTTCGCCTGGTTTGAGCGTTATGGAACGCGTGACGACGCCGTCGAGCGTTTGGGGATCGGACGCGGCGCAGTCCATGCGGCAATACAGCGTGACGTCGTCTTGGCTCGTGGAACGGACGTCGAGTAGAAGCGCGTCATAGTGCGCGAGATTCCATTCTCCTTCAAAATGAATCCCGGGCCAATTGTCTTTCGTTCCGTTCTTGATCGCGAGCGCGCCGTCGGGAGCGCGAGCGACGTCGACGTCTTGCAAACGGATCGAATCGAGGGGCGTCGACGCGTCAAAAATGACGAGTCCGCTTTCCGCCGTCGTCGATTCTTGGGCGACAAGCGCGCCTGCGAACCCCATAGAAGATAGAAACGCGAGAAGAGACGCGACGATTATTCGGAAGGAGGAGGTCATTGTCGTTTTCCTGTTTTCAAGGCTTGGGATCGTCCGCCGTTGCGGCGGGCGGTTGCGAAGTTGGCGGCGCGTCGAGCGTCGCCTTGAGACGTTCGGCGATTTCCGCGCAGCGATCGGCGACGTCGTTGACGCAGAATCGATCGTCGGGAAGCGCATATAGTTCGACGTTTTCGAGCGAGTCGAGCGCGTCGTCGCGTTCGTCAGACGCCGCGCTCGCCGATTTTAAAAGCCATTTGTCGACGACGAGCGCGCGCTCGGACGAACTGGCGTCCTTGGCGACGATCCGAATCGAATCGCGGACGGCGCCTTCTTCGTCGACGAGAAGTTGGAGTAGATTCTGACCCGGCTTATCGGGATCAAGCGCGTCAAACGCGTTAACGTCGCTCGTTTGATCGTCTTCGTCGCCGTCGGCGCCGCCCCAACGTCCGGAGAGGGGCGATATTTCTCGGCTTTCAAGGCGCCAAAAATCGCGCGAAGCGAGGAGCGGGGCAAACGTCGGCCACTCGCGAAGCGTCGCAAAGAAGTCGCGCGGTTCGCAGAGCTGCGGAAGTCGAACCGTCGCGCCCGTTCCGTCGGGAAGACGCAGAAGAAGCGGAACGCGAATCTCTTCCGCGTAAAACCGAGACGGGACGTCGTCGGCGGCGGGACGTCCTAATCCTCCGGGCGCGCCGAGCGAGAATCCGCGCGTTCCCGCGAGCGCGAAGAGGGTGTTTTTAAGAACATCATGCTCTTTGAGAAGTACGAGAAAGGCTTCAAGCGTTTCGTCGAAGACGGAAACGCCGCCGCAATAGGCTTGCAGGACGCTCTGACGACGATCCGTTTCGTCAAGCGCGGCGAGGCGCGCGTGTTCTCGAGCGGCGAGCGAGTCGGACGCGTCGTCTGCGCCGCGCGACGTCGATTCAAGAGCGGCGCGACCGTCGTCGACGTTACGGGCGCGACCGGCGCGTCGTGATTTTGGAGCGCGGAAAAAGTAGGGAGGCACGGTCGCCGCGTAGCTGACGGGGTCGGATTCTTCAGGGATTACGTCGTTCGTCTCGGGATCGCGAACGACTTCGCGGAATTCTTCGCGGCGATCCATTGGGAAGTCCCAGACGTCGTTCCAGCCCGAGAAATGCGCCCACACGAACCAAGGCGCGGGCGCGTCGATACGACTCTTGTCGTCGAGACCGACGAGGAACCTTGAAAGCTCCTCGAAGTTTTTGGAGAACCCGGTTTGATTGGGCGTTTCGACGGGCGCGTCGGTATGGACGCCGTCGAGTAGAAAGCGTCCGTCGCAGTCGTCGCTGTCGACGCTCGGAGAGAGCGCGACTCGTTCGTCGTCGGAGAGGAGAAAGGTTCGATAACCGAGCCGTTTCATGACGTGGAAAAGAGATTCGACCTCGGCGTCTTGAGGTTCGTCGCTCACGACGAAGCGGGAGGGCGATTCGCCGCGCCAGAACGCGCGAAATTGCGCGTCGAGGTCGAGCGAAGTCGCGTAGAAAGAATCGAAAAGGATCGATTCGGACGCGAGGACGTCGAACGCGGGCGTGTCGAGCCAAGTCGCGCCGTAGGCGCCGAAGACGTCGGTATCGAGTCGGTCGATCGTGAGGCAGAGAATATTGCCAAGTCTTGAGCCGCCCCTTTGGAGTCTGGATCGTGTTATAATCTTCATGGATAATGACTCGCGGAATCGAAAGGCGCGCTTGAAATCGAACCTCGCGCCGTCCTCTGATTATAAAAAAGCCGACCGAGCGTTGCAACAACGGAGGGTCGGCTAGTCGAAAAAGTTGCGACGAAGATTAGACGGACGCGGGAACCGGCGCGCCTCCGACATTGTCTTCGATGAGTTTGAGCATATCCTCCGCAATCGCGTTTTCTTCGCAGAGGACGAAGCCCGCGCCCGCGCGCTGGAGCGGCGCGACGTTGATTCGATATCGCGTTCTTGCGACGATTTCCGCCGTCGGATTGAGCGCGCGCGCCGATCTGACGACGTTGATCGTGAGATCGTCGTTCGGCGTCGTCACGAACACGAGCCGAGCGCGACCGATTCCCGCTTTCCGCAGAACTTCATGGTCGGCGCCGTCCCCGGCGACCGTCGGCACGTTGTCTTGACTGTACGACTGGAGGTTCACAGGGTTGAAATCGACGACGCAAACGGAACGTTTCGCTTTAAGGAGCGCGTTCGCGAGCGTCTGACCAATCGGACCGGCGCCGACGACGATGCCATGTCCTTCGGAATTCGTGATCGCGCGGATGAGCTCCGGCGAGATATCTTCGTCCGACTTGCTCGCGTCGGCGACCTCTTCCGGCATTCCCGTCTTCGTGATCGCAAATTTGACCAAGTTGGGCGTCAGCACGAGCGACGCGACCGAAACGAAGAGCATCGTGTTGTACGCTCCCTCCTTAAGCGCGCCTGCCGCGTACGCGACGGAAAGAATCATAAACGCAAGTTCGCCGATCTGGGAGATGCAGATTCCGTAAGCGCGCGCGCCGCGTCTATCCATGCCGCAAATCCGCAGCGCCAGCGTGGCGCAACACGCTTTGAACGCGACCGCGCCGACGAGCGTGAGAAGGCATACCAGGGGTCGATGAAAAACGTAGGCGAAGTCGGTCAACATTCCGAGCGAGATGAAGAACATCGAGGAGAACGCTTCTCGGAAGGGCAAAACAAGCGCGTCGATCTGATGCGTAAGGCGGTTCTCCCCGAGGATCACCCCCGCCGCCAACGCGCCGAGCGCCCCCGTAAGTCCCAGCGCTTCCGCGAGAATGCACATGAGCAGGAGAATAACGATCGCATAGAGGATGACGAGGTCGTTCGACCGCAGCGCGGCGAGCCGAGGCGTGACGATCGTCCTGTTGCCGAACTTCAGAAGGAGGACGACGGCGCAAAAAAGGATCGATTTAAACGTCATGTCGATCCACGGATTGCTGAACCCCCAATCCGCTTCTTTTTCGGCGCCGGAGCCGAGGACGATCGGCAGGATGAGCAGGAGAGGAACGAGCGCGATATCTTGAAAGATCAGCAGTCCGAGCGTCGCCTGGGCGCGTTTCGTGTCCGCCTGTCCCAGATCCCCGAGGCTCTTATAGACGAGCGCCGTCGAACTGAGCGCCAGCACGCTCCCGATCGCAAGTCCCGCGATCCAGTTCATCTTAAAGAGGATGCAGACGAGTATTCCGACGCCGATCGTCAGACCCATCTGAATCGCGCCGCCGACGAACATATACTTTGCCGTCGCGGCGAGTTGTGCGAACGTAAATTCAATTCCGATCGAGAAAAGAAGGAGAAGAACGCCAAACTCAGTCGCGCTTTCGAGCGCGTAGCGTCCCTCGCGCATTCGAGCGAGTTGTTCCGCGTTCTCGTTGTCGACGGAGTCGGCGGGCCGCGTCGTGCGACCGCGCTGTTCCGCCAACTCGCGTTCGACCGTCGCGAGTTCTCGACGCAGTTCGACGTTTTCTTGCGCGAGCGTCGAAGGACGTTCGAAGCGATTTGAGATCGCTTCCGCCCGGTTGTGACTGCGTTTTTCTAGAGCTTCTTCGCTGTTTTGCCGTGTTTTTTCCTCTAACACCACGCTTTGTTCGACGCTTTCGAGGGTCCGTTCGTATTCCCGAACGTTCGTCAGATCAAGACAGCCGGGGCCAATGAGCGCTCCAACAAGAAGATACCCGATGAGCGGCGACGCTTTTAGGTATTTGCAGATTGTTCCCGCGATAAAGCCCGAAACGAGGATAATCGCGATGTTGACGATGAAATATTCGTTCACTTGCACCTCTCCCATTTTCAAGCGTCGCTAATTTTCGAAAGCCTCGACGCTGAAGAAAACCACGACTCCTTTATAATTATCGGCGCGGTATTATAGGGCTGTTCAGGACTTCTGTAAAGGGGAAAATGTTGTTTGGCGTTGTAAACTGCGAATGAAACGGCTTTTAGTTTTCATTCGCCGTTCTTTATCGACTTGCGCGGACGAAAATGCGTTCAGTCTCCGTTTTGACAGATTGAACGCAAAATGTCGACTTCTCATTGACGGAACGCCGCCGTTGGATAAAACAAAGAAAGACGACGTTTTGTCGTTGCGGACCGCGTTACGGAGGGAAACTTGCCATGTCTGAAAAGAATTTGAATTTCGACTCTTTAATCGACCGTAGGGGAACAAGTTGTATTAAGTACGACAGCGCGGAACAGTTCGGCGTTCCTGATGGGCTGATGGGCTTCTGGGTCGCGGATATGGATTTCAAATCGCCTTCATGCGCGCAGGAGGTTCTTCACGAGGTCGTCGATCACGGCGTTTTCGGCTATACGGACGAAGGAGACGCCTATTTCAACGCGGTCGCCGACTGGATGAAGGCGCGTCATAACTACGAAGTTACGCGCGAGCAACTCGTAAAGACGCCGGGCGTCGTCTTTGCTCTCGCGCATTGCGTCCGGGCGTTTACGGAGCCGGGCGCGCCGGTCCTGATCCAGCAGCCGGTCTATCCTCCTTTCGAGGGCGTTATCCGCGCCAACGGTCGCGAACTTGTCAGTTCCGACCTAGTCCAAGACGCGTCGGGCGTTTATCATATCGACTTCGACGATTTTGAACGCAAACTTATCGAGAAACGTCCGCGGCTTTTTATTCTTTGCAGTCCGCACAACCCCGTCGGACGCGTATGGACGCGAGACGAACTTACGCGGCTCGGCGACCTCTGCCTGAAATACGGCGTGACGATCGTCGCGGACGAAATTCATCACGATATCGTCTTTGCGCGCGAGCATACGGTCTTCGCGACGCTTCGACCGGAGTTTGCCGAGAACTGCATAACCTGCACTGCGCCGAGTAAAACGTTCAATATCGCGGGGCTTCAGGCGTCGAATATCTTTATCCCGAACAAGAAGTTACGCGACGCGTTTCGCGCGGAAGTCGAAGCGAGCGGCGTGGACGGTTTGAATCAGCTCGGGCAAGCCGCGACGCGCGCGGTCTACGAGCGCGGCGGCGAATGGTACGAGGCGATGTTGAAGTATATCGCGGGCAATATTGAACTTGCCGTCGATTTTATCAATAACGAAATCCCGAACGTCTCGACGGTCAAAAGCGAGGGGACTTACTTGCTCTGGGTCGATTTTCGCAAGACGGGCTGGGACGAGAAGACGGTCGAGCGCGTTTTGCAGCGCGACGCGGGCGTTTGGCTCAACAACGGGTCGCAGTTTGGCGCGCCGGGACTCGGATTTCAGCGCATGAACCTCGGTTGCTCGCGGGGCTATCTCCAGCGCGGTCTAAAACAAATGCGCGACGCGGTTCGCGCCGCGCTGCGTTGACGGCATCGCTTAAAGAGGAATCAAACGAGATGCGCGATTCATCCGAAGAAAATGGACAAAGAAGCCCGGAATTGGAACGTCTAGAGTCGGTAGTCGCTCCTTCTCAATCGATAATCGAGCTTTCGTCCGACGTTAAATCACTCTGGGACGAGTCTCCGACGCGCGCGGCGGGGTGTCGCCAGACGCTGAAGATCGGGGACGTGGAGTATGGGTTCTGCTGGATTCCGGCGGGGGAGTTCGACATGGGGTCTCCGAAGAGCGAGCAGAGGGAGGCTGATGCAAACATGTATATCGACTATTTTTGGGATTTCAGCGAGGAGGCGCTTCATCATGTGAAGCTGACGAAAGGTTTTTGGCTACTTGAAACGCCGATGCCGCAGTCTCTTTATGAGGAGGTAATGGGGACGAATCCGAGTAAATTCAAGGGGGATAATCTTCCTGTTGAAAACGTCTCCTGGTACGACGCGACGGAGTTTTGCGAGGAGTTGACGAAGCGTCTTCCGAAGTGGTTGAAAGCGACTTTGCCGACGGAAGCGCAGTGGGAGTGCGCTTGCCGGGCTGGGACGAAAACGGCGTACTGGTACGGCGACTCCGCCGATTCCGGCAAGATGAATTACAATCGCAATATAGGCAAGACGACGCCGGTGAAGAAATACAAGCCAAATCCTTGGGGCTTGTACGACGTAAGTGGGAACGTCTGGGAGTGGTGCCTCGACTACTTCGGGGATTATCCTACGGGAACGGCAATCGATCCTAAAGGACCAACTTCCGCCTCGATCCGCGTGTTTCGCGGCGGGGGCTGGAGCTACCGCGCCAGGTACTGCCGGTCGGCGTTTCGGGGCAGGGTCTCGCCCGACTTTCGGTTCAGCTACCTCGGCTTCCGCTTCCTGCTAGTCTGCGACTGATCAGGTCCAGCCAGCGGGACGTCGATCGGAGCGCGCGTAGAGCGTAGGCCGCCGGCGCGGGACGCGCCGATAGCGCGCCGTAGCGAACGCGCGATCAGATCGACGCAAGCTAAGTCAAGCCGGTTCACCCTTAAAGGGGGTTAGGTGGGAACAAAGTTCCCCCCGAAAAATGCGAAAATCGGTTTAACTGTATTACAACAGGATAATAAGATTGAAACATGAGTCCGATTTCAGGGGAGCGGACTCGTCTCGCGATTGGACGACGACTTTCTCAGCGACATGGCGTGGACGCCGGTTTCAATTCGGATTATAATACCCTTGATCGGCTTGCGTTTTCGCCGGTTTGGTTTTGGGGATGGAGTTATCGGACTCGGCGCCGACGCGGACGGGATTTTGTTAGAAGAAGGCGATTGCGAGATGGGGCGAAATTCACTGTCAAAGGCGCTCGACGCCGCGGGATCAGAGGCTCGTTACGACGAGTGTATCAAGCGTATTCTTTCGGAATTATCGATTCTCGCGTGGATTCTGAAAGGTAGCGCGGACGAATTTAGCGCCGTCCCCGTCGCGCAGATTGAGAAGGAATGCATCGTTGGCGTTCCGCAGATTTCCATGATCGCGGTCGACCAAGACGATCTCAACGCGGACGAGGCGCCCGTCGGGAGTCGAATCGAAGGGCTGAATACGGAGGATTCCTCAATCAAAGAGGGCAAAATCTTCTACGACATACGCTTTACCGCCGTCGCGCCGGGAACGAACGAGCCGATTCCTCTGATCGTCAATATTGAAGCGCAGAATAGGTCGAAGGACTCCTATCTTCTCCTCAAGCGCGCGGTTTATTACGTCGGTCGTATGATCTCGGCGCAGAAGAACACGGTTTTTACGGGGGACGACTATAAGAAGATACGCAAAGTCTACTCGATCTGGATTCTGACGGACGCGCCGAAGAAAGAGTCGAATACGATCACGAAGTATAAGATAGCCGAAGAACAAGTCGTTGGTTCCGCGTCGGCGCCCAAGGACGCCTACGACGTTCTGACGATCGTTATCTTACGCCTCGGCGAGCCGAACGAAGCGGAACCTAGATCGGTTTTGCGTCTTTTAGACGTTTTGGTTTCGTCTGAACTCCAACCCTCAAAAAAGAAAACGATACTAACGAAAGATTTTGACGTCCCAATGACGACAAAACTCAACGAGGAGGTGAACGAAATGTGCAATCTGGCGGAAGGAATCCGTGAAAAAGCGGAAAAAAGAGGAGAAAAGAGGGGAGAAAAGAGGGGAGAAAAGAGAGGAATTGCGATTGGCGAGGAACGAACTCTCTTTAAGATACTTTCGGATTTTGTGACCGACGGAATCATTTCGATCGAGGAGGCGGCGCGACGCGCAGGAACGACGGAGGCGAAGTTTATCGAAAAGACGGGAATTCGTCCGTAATTTGACGCGCCGCGTTGGGAACGAAACGAGCGCGTTAGGAGCCGCGATTAATGTCAAGATCGAGAACGCCGATTGGACTAAAAATCGCGATGGCGATAGTCGCGGTCGCGCTTGTCGTCGTCGCGGTTTTTCTTGTTTCGGAGAATCTCTTTCATAAGACGTCGGTAATCGCGCCGCGCGATTATACGAAAAAGGTCGCGACGGGAGGCGCGATCGAGTCGAAATATCTTGCGACGGGGAACTTCAAGACGCGGTCGTTTTCCGTCGCCGCGCCCGGTTTGCTGGAGACTTTTTCGATTTTCTATCCCGCCGAACTGGCGACGAGCGATCGGAAGTATCCCGTCGTCGTCTTTGCGAACGCGTCGGGCGTCGTCGCGTCGCAGTATGACGCGGTCTTGCGACATTTGGCGTCATGGGGATTCGTCGCGATTGCGAACGACCTTCCCGGCTCTTCCGTCGGAACGCCGACGAATCAGACGCTTGATTATCTTCTGGAGCGCGCGAGGGACCCGGACTCGATTTTCTACCGCAAAATCGACGAAGAGCGGATCGGCGCGGTCGGTTGTTCGCTCGGGGGCGTCGGGGTCGTCGACGCAGTCGCCGACGATAGCGTCAAGCGTTATCTTTGCGTCGCCGCGCTCTCGCCGGCGGCGATTAAGTCGACTGACCCCGATTCTGGGCTTGAAACATATTGCGGTTTCGACAAAATAACGACCCCGATCGCGATTATCTTCGGAACGGACCGCGACGTCATGACGCCCGACGCCGCCGCGGCGCTTTTCGAGACGATCCCCGCGGAAAAGATCATGGCGTTTCGCGTCGGCGCCGATCATTCGCAAACGCTTTATTGCGCCGACGGCTACGTCACGGCGTGGCTGTGCTGGAAACTTCAAGGAGACGAAGAAGCCGCAAAGGCGTTCGTCGGCGATCGCCCCGAAATTTTAGAGAATTCTCTGTATCAGGCGCAAAAGACCAATCTGACCTCAAAATAGCCGCGGACAAATTTCTTGGACTCGTTTTTCTGTGTCAACGCGGCTCTCTGAAACGCGCTTTTCGAGCGACGCGACGTTCGGTTTTCGACCTTCCGACGCTAGTCTTGAAGGAGACTTTCTCTTACAACTGTTCCATCGCTCGCGACGCTTGGAAGTTGACGAAGCCCATGTATAGGAAGAAAAGGCCCGCGAACCAGCTCTGCTGAATCATGAAGAGACCGCCGACGACGACCGCGCACGCCGTCGAGACGTAAAGCGTCGTGCGGACCCCCGAGTTGCTCTTTGCAAACGCCAGCATGACCTGCCCGCCGTCCAGCGGATAGATCGGCAGGAGATTCACAAAGCTCCAGAAGATATTGATCCAGAAGAACCCGAAAGAAAAGTAGCCGATAAAAAGATCGAGCGCGCTCGTCCCGCTCGCTCGGGAGACGAGGTCGAAGGGATAAACGACCGGCAGAAACCCGAATTCGTAATTGACGAGGAATTTCGTCCCCGTCGGCAACGCCGCGACGATCCCCAACACGGCGGCGGCGATTGCCGCCAAGGGACCGGCGCCCGAGACGAGCGCCTTTTTGAGCCGCGACGCGCGAGGCGTCGTATACGTCCGCCACGTCGTCACGCCGCCGAAGACCGACGCGCCCGACGGCGAACGCCCGATTCCGAGCGTGATTTCCGGCTTTGCCCCGAAATATCGCCGCGCCGTCAACGCGTGCCCTAGCTCATGGACAAGGAACGAGATCAAAAGCGCCGCGACCCAGCCCGCCGCCCCGAAGAGCCATGGGCGTTCGTCTGGGTTGCGCATCGTCATAAAGGGCGAAAATAGAACGCACAGAATCCAGAAGCCCGGAAGAATGCAGATCGGAACGCCGAAGAGTCGGAACTTGATGTTGAACGCTGAAAGATCCATCGTCTTTGCTCCTGTCTAAACGTTCCAACGCCAGCGATCGGCCGTCGGACCCCGGTATTCGCCTCATGACGCGGGCAAGTTCATGACCGCGAACTGGCGAAAACTCTAGATCGTCGCTTGCCGACGGCGACGTCTAATCCATTAAAACGCAGAGCGTCTCGTATTCGCAAGCCGACCAACGGGAGGCGGGGCGTTAAATTGAGCGCGGTAGCGCTAACTGCGGTCCAGCGCGCTTGCGCCGACGTTTCATGCTTGCGGCGGGTCGATTCCGAAATCTTTGATCGTTAGAAGCGAACGCAGCGTGTAGCCGCGCGACTGGAACGCTTCCGCGCCCCCTTCCATACGGTCGACAATCGCGATTACGCCTTCGACCTTAATCCCCGCTTCCTCCAATCGTTCGATCGCCTTAAGCGAGCTGCCTCCCGTCGTTACGACGTCTTCGACAACGACGACCGAATCGCCCGCCTTTACGGGGCCCTCTACGAACTTGTTCGTTCCGTGACCCTTGCTCTCTTTTCGCACGAGGAATCCGCGCAACTCGAGCCCTTTCATGCCCGCGACCGTAAGAATCGCCGCCGTAATCGGATCCGCGCCGATCGACATTCCGCCGACCGCGTCCGGAAGTTTGCCGTCGGCTTGCAACAGTTCGAGAATCCCTTCGCCGACGAGCGTCAGCCCTTTGGCGTCGAGCGTCGTCTGTTTCCCGTCGAGATAGTAACTCGCCTTTTTGCCCGACGCGAGAATGAAATCGCCGAACTTAAGGGAACGTTCGAGGATGATTTTCTTCAGTTCTTCTTTATTGTACATGAGATTCTGCCGTTTCTTTGACGTTCAAAAAAGACCATATGACGCGTCTATCGGTCGAACCGACGCTTGCAGGGCCTATTATAAGCGTTTTTTTACGCCTTTCAACGGCAGTCGACGCGCCCTTCTCCGGAGAGGCGCGAGTTCGACGACCGCCGCGACGAAGGGAACGAGCCATATCGCGGTCTTTGCCGCGCCGCGCCATGACAGGGCGCCCTTTGCGTCGTTTGACGCGGCGCCGCGCGGCGCCGACAGCGAATACCGCGTCGTCGCCTCGACGAGCGCGGGGAACGCCGGCGCGGCGGCGAGCGCGCCGCAACGTGGATCAGGGGAGAACGCGAACCAATAGAAGCCGTTTGCGAGTCGGGCGAAGACGGGAGCGCGCGTCTTGCCGTCGCGCAGAATGGGGACGACGTCGGCGCCGACGCATAGGATCGCGCGTTCCGCCGGGAGCGCGTCAAGATTCGCGGACTCGGCGCCGGGGAATGCTTTGAGAAACTTGCGTTCTTCGGAAGAACGGGCGGAACCGGGCGCGTCTTCAAGGGGCGAATCGACGATTTGCGCGGCGACGTTCCAGCGTCGAAACGTCGCGTTCCAGCGCGCCGCGTCCGTCGCGACTCCGGGCCAAAAGACGACGGCGCCGCCGCGCTTCGCGAATTCTGCGAGCGCGACCTCTTCCGGCGGCGTGAGCGCGGAAACGTCGACGACGAGCGCGACGTCGCGCGGTTCAAGCGTTTTTGAGGGGCGAAGCGAGAAGTCGAGCGCGGCGACGCGTTCGATTTTAACGTCGTCGAACTGCGCGGCGAGCGCCAACTCGAGAATTTGCGCGGACGAAAGCGTCGCGTCGTCCTCGGGCGAACGTTCGGGGTCGACGACGGCCCCGTCGACGATAAGAATCGAATCGAGCGATTGCTCCGCGCCGGAAGGCGCGCTGGGAACGGCGACGAGCGCGTCGTCGTCGAGGAAAGTCGGCGACGCCCACAGAATTGCGAGCGCGGCGAGCGCTAGAGAACGGAGCGCCGCGCGAAAGAACGCTCTGCGCGACCGACGTTTGCGCGATTTAGAAGAAGAAAGGAGAACGAGCGCCGGAAAGGGAACGCGCGCGACTTCCGATCGCGGCGGTCGCAGAAACGCGAGCCACGGCAGAATCGCGAAAAGGAGCGCCCAAAGCGCAAAGGGTCGTTCCATAGCGTGTTTTCCCAAGCAGACGTCGCTGCGACGCAAAAAGAAAACCCGACGACGAACGCGTCGTCGCCGGGCTGAATTTCATTCCGATTTGTCGGATTCAGGAATCACTTGACTCCGGAAGCGGCAGACATAACGTTGAAAACGTCGCTGTTGTAAATGAATTCGCCGCTGAAGTTCCAGAACTTGCCGGCTTTTTCATCCTTGCCGCGAATGAATTCCTTGGCGAGTTCGGAACCGGCGCCCTTGGCGCAGAAGGGCACGAGCGCGTTGGTGTGGCCGCCGCTAAGATACTGAACGGCGGGAACTTCGCCCTTAGGCGTGGCGGGAACCTTTTGGAAAGATTCGAACGTGTCCTTCTTGGAGCTGTATTTGCCGTTGTTGTCTTCGTCGACGTAGGTGCCGTCGCCCCAGATTTGACCCGTCTCATGGTCCGCCGTGACAATCATGAGCGTTTCGTCCCAAGAGGAGTACTTTTCAACCCACGCGATCGCCGCGTCGACCGCCTTCGCGAGGCAGACGTGTTCCATGACGGAGTTCGCCGCGTTGTTCGAATGGTTCTGGTGGTCGATGTTGCCTTCTTCAACCATCAGGTAGAAACCGTTTTCATTCTGCGAAAGAACGTTGAGGGACGCGAGCGTCATTTCCGTGAGCGTCGGAATCGCGTCGACAGTCTCCTGCGAGTACTTCTCGACGATCATCTGCGGATTGTCGACGTCGCCGTCGATCGGGGGCAGGTCGCCCGTCGTTCGAGCGACGCCGAGGAGCTTCTTGGGCAGTTCTTTTCCGGAACCGGGGGTCGCGGCGGCGTATTCGGCGAATTGGCTGCGCTGATCGATGAACTTCCAGCCTTTATAGCCGTCGTCCGCTTTGATTTTTTCCCAGAGTTCGCGACCGCCGACGTACTGATAGTTCAGCTCGTCCGGGTTTTTGTCGCGTTTGACGCCGTTGCTGTATTCCGGATGACCGCCGCCCATGAGAACCGTCAGCGGAACTTCGTTGATCTGTTCTTTCGCAATTTCCTCATAATTGCCGCGCGCCATGTTGTGAGCGGACGCGCCGGCAGGGGTCGCGTGGGAAATCTGATTGTCCGTAATGACGCCGACCGAACGACCCGCCTTGATGTTCTTCTGAGCGAAGTTTTCGAGAGGATTTCCGTCGGGATCGATGTTGACACGTCCGTTGAGCGTTTTATGACCGGTGTTAATCGCGGTCGCCGACGCGGAGGAGTCGGTGAGTTCCGTGTTGGTCGGACGCCAGTTCGCGTTGCCGGGATTCTTCCAGAATTCCTCGGGATTATATCCCATGTTCTTTTCCGGCTCCTTAACGGGATCCCATTCGGTCACGCCGTTCGAGTGCTTATGAAGCGAGAACGTCGCGGAACCTAAGACGATCGGGAAGTTCTGGTAGCTTTCGCCCCAAGGTTTGCCCGTATGATAGTAGCTTCCCATGATTTCCGAATTGAACCCGTCGCCGTCGCCGATGAAAAGGATGACGTTTTTGGCCTTTTTCGGCTCGTCGGCGCGCACGCCGGCGACAATCGGGAAACACGCCGCGACGGCAAGAGTCGCGATCAAAAGAGTACGCGTCGTTTTAAACATGGTCATAGAGGACGTCTCTCCTTAAAATTCATTACGTGTTAAAAGCGCATCGGGAGGGTTTCAAAGCCGAGTCGGCTCAAAGCGACAATAAAAACGAGGTCAACCTACCGCGACGCAAAAGCTTAATCAGTCTCTATAATTTTACAAAAAGGAGAAAATTTGACTAGCCTAACATTATCGAAAAAAAAGGATATTTCTGAAAAAAAACAAGCGAGACGTTTGGGCTTGTCCGCAGCGGCGCAAACGTTCGAAACATAAAAACGGACTTTCGGCGCGCGGTCGAAAGTCCGTTTCGTTCTTTATGCGTTGAGAAACGCGCTAAGATCAATAATCGTCGCGGCTGGGACGACGTCGCGGGGGACGACGGGATTCGCGTCGATCGTCGCGCGGCTCGCGGCGCTCGTCGCGACCGTCGAGGTCGTCGCGATAACGTCGATCGTCACGACGTTCGTCGCGGCGCGGGCGTTCGTCCATTTCCATGTCGGCTTCGCCTTCCGGACGATCCGTTTCGCCGCGTTCCTTGAGAACGGCGCGACGGCTGAGCTTAATACGCTTCTGATCGTCGATTCCGATGACCTTAACTTCGATCTTGTCGCCGACCTTGCAGAATTTCTGGATGTTGTCGATGAACCCGTCGGAGAGTTCGCTGATGTGGCAAAGACCTTCGCGGCCCGGAAGAATTTCGATAAACGCGCCGAAGCTCTGAATGGTCGAAACGACGCCTTCGTAAGTCTTGCCAATTTCAACCGCCGCGAACATGCGATTGACGACGTCAAGCGCGGCTTCCGCGCTGGCGAGATCGTTGGCGGCGATAACGACGGAGCCGTCGTCGTCGACGCTGACGCTTGCGCCGGTCGATTCTTGGATTCCGCGGATCGTCTTGCCGCCGGGGCCGATGAGCGTGCCGATTTTATCAGGGTCGATCTTGGTGCGAAGGAGACGCGGCGCGTATTCCGAAATATTCTCGGCGGGACGCGGCGCGGCGGCGAGCATCTTACGAAGGATGCCGATTCGCGCTTCACGCGCCTGCTTGAGCGTCTGCGCGATGATTTCCTTCGAAATGCCGTTCGTCTTAAGGTCGAGCTGGATTCCGGTGACCCCGTTCTGCGTTCCCGCGACTTTGAAGTCCATGTCGCCGTAATGGTCTTCGTCGCCCATGATGTCGGTGATCGTAATCCAGCGATCGTCGGCTTCTTTGACCAGTCCGATCGAGATGCCCGCGACCGGATTGACGATCGGGACGCCCGCCGCCATGAGACCGAGGGTGCCGCCGCAGACGGTCGCCATCGAGCTCGAACCGTTCGATTCGAGAATATCGGAAATGACGCGCACCGTATAGGGGAACGTTTCCGCGTCGGGCATGACGGACTTCAAGCTGCGTTCAGCGAGCGCGCCATGGCCATATTCGCGTCGGCCGACGCCGCGGTACGGCTTGCATTCGCCGACGGAGTAGGGCGGGAAGTTGTAATCGAGCATGAAGCGCTTCGAGGTTTCGGCGAAGAGTCCTTCGACTCGCTGCTCGTCCTTGGCCGTTCCGAGCGTGACCGTAATGAGCGCCTGCGTTTCGCCGCGCTGGAAGAGCGCGGAACCGTGGACGCGCGGCAACACGTTAATGCGGCATTCGATCGGGCGAACTTCTTTGACGCCGCGACCGTCGAGTCGCGCGCCGGAGAGGATAATGTCGCGGACGACGCGCGCCGTGAACTTGTTAAACGCGACCTCAAAGTACTCGGGCGAGAAGAGATTCGGTTCTTCGGAGCCTTCGACGGTCTCGACGACGAGTTCAGCGCGCGCGCGTTCCTTGACGGCGTCGCACGCTTGGGCGCGCGCCATTTTGCCTTCCGTTTTCTTCGCGGCGGTGAAGTCGTCGTAGTAGCCCGCCATGAGCTTTTCGTACAACGGCGCCGTGTCGATGGGCGTAAAGGTCATCTTTTCGGGGTTGACCTTCTCGACGAGCTCAAGCTGAAGTTCGCAGATTTCACGAACGTAAGCGTGAGCGGTCATGATCGCTTCGAACATCTTCTGTTCCGGAAGCTCGTGACCGAAGCCTTCGATCATGAGGACGGAATCCATGTTGCCGGCGACGACAAGGTCGAGTTCGCTGTCTTCAAGCTGCTGAATCGTCGGGAAGGGGATGAATTCTCCGTCGACGCAACCGAGGCGGACGGCGCCGAGAGGACCCTCGAAGGGGAGAGGGCTGAGCTGCAGACACATGGAGCAGCCGTTCATCGCGACGACGTCGGGATCGTTCTGCTGGTCGCAGGCGAGGACGTTCGCGAAAACCTGAACGTCGTTGTAGAATCCGTCGGGGAAGAGCGGACGGATCGGGCGGTCGATGAGACGCGAGGTCAAGATTTCTTTGAGTCCGGGACGTCCTTCGCGCTTGAGGAAACCGCCAGGGAATTTTCCGGCGGCGGAGACGCGTTCGCGATAATCGCAAGTGAGCGGGAAGAAGTCTGCGCCCGGTTTGCTCGGCGCGGTCGTCGTCGCGCAGAGAACCACGTTGTCGTTGTAGCCAATTAAGCAACTTCCGTGCGCCTGTTTGGCGAGTTCGCCTGTTTCAATCCACAGAAGCCCGTTTCCAATTTTTCTTTCGACTCTAACTTTCAAAACATTACCTTTCGTAACGATAAACCCGACGGAACCTGCTTCGTCCGCCGGCGAGACTTTGCGTCGAGACCCTGCGTTGGGGGGCTCCCCGGTCTCTAAACGCGAATAGATAAACGGCGCGTAGCCGCTCGCACAATTTTTACTAAACGATTGACGTCAAAAAGCCAACGGAATGGAGCCGCTCGCTAACAGGCGCCGCAAGATTGTCTGTTTCCTCAAAAACGGCGACCGCCAATAAAAACTAATACAATATCGACTTTTAATCGTTCTTCAGGAACGAACGTCGAACGAGACCGAACGCAACCGGCGTTTCGAACGACGTGTAAAAAGGGGTGGGAAACGAACGGGCGAAAATCGACGCCGTAGACGTCGCGCTTCGCTCTAAAAGAAAAGGCGTCGCCGCGTTAAGGGGTGGAACCCAAACGGGCGACGCGCACGACTGAGGTCATCTACGGAGACCAAGGCGCTTGATGAGCTCGACGTAGCGAGACTGATCCTTGCTCGCGAGGTAATCGAGCAGCCGGCGACGGCGGCTAACCATCTGGAGAAGTCCGCGTCGCGTCGAGAAGTCGCGCTTGTTCTTCTTCATGTGTTCGGTCAGCGCGTTGATCTTCTTGGTCAGAATCGCGACCTGGACTTCAGGGGATCCGACGTCGGCGTCGTCGCGACGGTACTCGGCGATGAGCGCCTGCTTTTCCTCTTTGCTCATAATCGTCATAACAGTAAACCTTTCGGCGTAGGAAATCGACTAGCGACGCTTTCGAGCGCACCGATCGATTCCGCAAGAGTAACTCGACTTTTTGTCCTTCGAGAACGTTGCGCCGGAGAGAACGAGCCCTCGCGGCAAGTGAAAAACAAAAATTTTGCCAATTATAACGCTGGTCGGAAAACGCGCAAGGGGGCGACTTTCTGCTTGGCGTCTAACAGCCCTTAGAATCGGAAATCTTTTTTTAAAAAAAGTCGGCGGATTCCTTTTCAGTATTGTTACCGCACGCCGCGACTGTAGAATAACGTTACGGTCGTCCGCGATTCCGCGTTGGACGAAGCTTCTTGGCGTTTTTTCAGGGGGATCGATCTCATGAGACTCTCATGTCGCGCTTTTGCGGCGGCGTTTGTCGCCTATCTTGTAATTTCCGCGCTAGTCGTTCGCGTCAATGCGCAAGATTCCACGTTGACGGTCGAACGCGAGCTTGTCGACGATTCGATTAAATCGGAAGAGCCTTTCGACGCGTCTTCCGGCTCTTTTACGGTCGCGATTCGCGCGAAGCTCGTCGAGCAGGGGAATGAAAAGGGCAACGGCGACGACAACTCGATGCTCTGGAACGTCGGCAACGGCTGGGACTTCGGCGTTCGTTTGGTTTTCTCGTGGCGCGATACGCGCTTTTCATTCCAACTCGGCGCCAAGAACGCGCAGCGTTCCGCGACCTCCGCGCGAGGATATGTTCCCGGCGTCATGCGCGACGTCGTCGCGACGTTCGACGGCGAAACGAAAATAGCGAACCTCTACGTCGACGGCGAACTCGCGGGCACGGCGACGTTTGTGGGCGAACTAACGACGAACGATTTGCCCCTTAACGTTGGATTCGGCGATTCGGGAATCGGCTCCGCGCGGATGTACGTCGAAAAGGTAGAAACATGGACGCGCGCGCTCGGCCCCAACGAAATCGCGGAGCGACAGGCGAAGCGGTCCGAGAAAGAACTTCTCGCCGTCGTGGCGCTGCGCGACGTCGAAACCTTCTCCGGCTCGTCGGTCAACATTGACGTCGACCGGGTGACGCTTCGAGCCGCGCTTAAACTTGATCTGCCCCCGCAGGTCAAGGATCGAATTCGTGCGAACCTCGTCGCTATCTTAATGAGACGCGATTATAACATCGACCGAAATCTCAATTTAGACGAATATTACGAGTTTGCCGAGCTCGTTCTTCAAGACGCCAAGGCCGCGCTCTCTAAGGCGGAGTCCGAACAGGAATCCGAATCGGAGACCGCCTCCGAGACCGAGAACGAAACCGTGCCTACCGCCCCCGCGTCCGTTACAAAGGAAGAACTTGAAAACTACGTTCAACTCGTTAAAGAGTTGACGCGTTTGCGCGAGGTTTCTTCGAGTATCTCGACGGTCGTGCGGAAGTTCATGGCTTCGTCGAGTTTTGACGCCGCGAAGACTCAGGCTTTTCGCGCAAAAGGGAAAGACGTCGTCGATAAGTGCGGTCAGAATGAAAGGAGCGCGCTTGAAGCGCTCAGGGAGTTGGAGACGACTTATCCTCGAGAAGCGGCGACTTACGTTAAAATTGTGAGACTTGAGGCGTCGGCGGAGCGCGTCAGTCGTATCGAGCGCGACGCGCTGGGGATTTTCTACGACACGACGACCCCGCGTAGCGAGCGCAGGGCGGTTCGCGTCGTCGTCGCGCCCGACGGCGACGACGATACGGGAGACGGTTCCGAGACGGCCCCTTACGCGACGCTCGCGCGCGCGTTCCAGGAAGCGACCAAGAACGAAGGACGCAAAACGACGATCGAATTGAAGCCGGGAATTTATTACGCGACGGCCCCCGCGCGGCTGGAAAACGCGTCGAGCGTTTATGTCCATGGACCGGAAAAGGGCAAGGCGAAGATCGTCGGTTCGCGACCGCTCGATAATTTTGCGTCTCTGGAGGAACTTGCGGAGACGGACGAGAACGCGGCCGCCGCGCTCGAACGTATCCCGGAAGAGGCGAGAAGCAAGGTCTTTTCCTCCGATCTCAAAGCGGCGGGCGTCGACGATCTCGGCTCTCTTAAGAATCGCGGCTATCACGAAGGAGACAAGGTTCAAACGATCCCGACCTTTACGTTCAACGGCAAGGCGCAAACGCTCGCGCGGTGGCCCAACGACGGCGACGAGACGCTGAAATTCGGCGAAAAGGTCGACGCTCCCGAGGGCGCGCCGGAAGATTCTTCAACTTTCCGCTACGACTTTGATCGCGTCGACCATTGGAAACTCGACGGAGACGACGATATTTGGGCGTTTGGTCTTTTCCAGTGGGAATGGGCGGCGAACTTCCGCCGCGTTCTGAAGATCGATCGCGACGCGAAAACGCTGACATTCGATTATAAAGACGGTTCCGGTCGATTCGACTATTATTTCGTCAACGTCCTCGAAGAACTCGACGCGCCGGGCGAATATTATGTCGATCGCGAGACGGGAACGCTTTATTTCTATCCGCCGAAAGGATTCGAGACCGCCGAGGCGCTTAACGAGGCCGACGCGGAGTACGACGTCTACGAAGGTCGATTCATCGAGCTTGAAGGCGCCTCCGACGTCGTGATTTCAAGTATTACCATGTCGGGCGGTCGCGAGACGGCGGTCACGATGAAGGATTGTAAACGTTGCTACCTGAACGGCTGCGTCATTCAGCAGATGGGAGGCAACGGCGTCGTTATGAACGGCGGCGAATTTTGCGGCGTCGTGAACTCGCGACTCCGATCTCTCGGATCATGCGGCGTGAGAACGACGGGAGGCGATCCTGAAACGCTCAAGCCGTGTCGACACGTGATCCACAACAATTACATAAGCGACTTTAGTCGTATTGACCGCGTTTACGCGCCCGCCGTCAGCGCCTACGGCTGCGGCGTCGCCATAACGAACAATTTGATCTGCGATTCTCCGCACCACGCGCTGAGAACCGACGGACAAGACATGTATATCGCGCGCAACGAAATACATTCTGTCGTTTACGAATACAGCGACCAGGCGGGAATCGACGTCTACTGCGACCCGACCTACCGCGGAATCGTGATCGAACACAACCTGTGGCGTCACATCGGCTCGTCGTTCGCGCTTTGCGGTCAGGCCGGTATTCGTCTCGACGACTCGATTTCCGGCGTGGTAATGACGGACAACGTCTTCTATCGTTCTTCGGGGGGCGCGTTCGGCGGAATCCAGATTCACGGCGGTAAGGACAATCTCGTCAAGGACAACGCGTTTGTCGACTGTCTCCAGGCGCTGAGCTTTACGCCGTGGGGCGGCGACCGTTACGAGAAGTTCGTCAGCGAGCGCTTCCCCGAGCACGTCGGCGCTAAGGTTTATAAAGAGACGTACCCGTTCTTCAACGAAATCTTCGACCACTATGATCGGAATTACGTCCTCGACAACCAGGCGATCAACTGCGGTCAGTTCAACCGCAACGGCGACGCGGTCGACGTCTTTGTCGGCAACACGCGGCGCACGGCGACTCCCGACCTTAAGAAACTCGGCGTGTCCGACGACGAGTTGACGAGGCCCGCGAACGAAGTTTTTTACACGAATCGCAAAGCGTTGCGGAAATGGCTGACGGAGATCACGGGTATTTCGCTCAAGGACGTCGGACTCAAGTCGAATTGGAACGACGTCGGGGAGAGCGTTTCGCCGAAGTATATCGGAGGCGCAGGGGCGAATAAATAACCTCCGCGCTTCGCGAGAACAGCTGACGCTCTTGCCATAAAAGGATAGCAAAGGCGGCTCGAACTTCCGAAAAGGACCTTCGAGCCGCTTGCATTTTTGGGGATGTGCGCTAGGGGCGACGCAGCTTTTGGGGTCGAACGATTTTTCGAATAATAAGACATAACTGCCCCATTAAGAATACGACGTCAAAAACACATGATTTTTCATAGGAAATAATGTAATTTTTCTATCAATTATTGCATTATTTTCTAAAAGCGCTATGCTGTCTCGTTGGCAAGCGGAATCAACCGAGGAGGATCGCCATGTATATGCGTCGAAAAATCTCCGATTATTTTTCGCGTTGGAAAGACGATAAATATAGGAAGCCGTTAATCGTTCAAGGAGCCCGGCAGGTTGGAAAGACCTACGCGATTTTGGAATTTGGACGGACGCGATACGACAACGTCGCCTATTTCAATTTTCAAACCAACAAGGCGCTCGCCGCGACTTTTGCCGAGAATATCAGTCCTTCCTATCTGACGCCTATATTGTCCCATATTTGCGGTCAGACGATTACGAAGGGGCGGACGCTTGTCGTTTTCGACGAAATTCAGCTTTGCGAGCGCGCGGTAACGTCCTTGAAGTATTTCTGCGAGGAAGCGCCGGAATATCACGTTATCGCCGCCGGCAGTCTTCTTGGCGTGGCGGTTAACCGCGAGAAGTACGCTTTTCCCGTCGGAAAGGTCGATCGACTGACAATGCGACCCATGGACATGGAAGAGTTTCTGCTCGCATGCGGCGAACAGAAACTGGTCGACCGAATCCGTTCCTGCTTTGCGGAGAACGCGCCCATGCCTGTCGCGCTCCACGAAGCCGGATTAAAGCGCTATCGACAATATCTGACCGTCGGCGGCATGCCCGAGGCGGTCGTCCGATTTATTGACACGCGCGATTACACGCAGGTTCGTCATGTCTTGGAAACGATCCAGTCGGATTATCTGGACGACATGAGCAAATATCAAGAAAGCTCCAACGAGATTAAGAAAACACGCCTGACATACGGAACCGTTTCCGTCCAGCTTTCCAAGAAGAGCGCGCGTTTTCAGTATAAAATATTGAAGACCGGCGCTAGGGCTGCGGAATATGAAAACGCGATCGAATGGCTGGCGTCCGCCAACCTAATCTCCCGTGTCTACCGCGCGGAACGGATAGCAAAGCCGTTGGAAAAATACAAAGATATCGACGATTTCAAAGTATTTCTTTCCGACACGGGACTGCTCTGCGCCCAGAAGGGCGTCCGCGCGGAAGACGTCTTCCGAATGGAGGAGGAACTGACGGACTTCAAGGGCGGAATGACCGAGAACTACGTCGAGACCCAGTTTGTCTTTTCCGGCTTAAAACCGTTCTACTGGAGAAACGATAAGGGAACGAAAAAGGTCGATTTTGTCGTTTCCTTGAACGGAAAGCTTATTCCTGTCGAAGTAAAGAGCGGCGGACATGTCGCCGCAACCAGCCTAAACGAGTACGTAAAACTCTTCAAGCCCGCCTATTCCATCCGAATTTCAGAGAAGAATTTCGGATTCGAAAACAATATCAAATCCGTTCCCCTTTACGCTGTTTTCTGTATTCGAGATTCGTAAGCGCGGCGTTTCCTCCTTTTTGTTTCCCTGCGCCGCGCCTTAAAACCTCGAAAGGGGGTTATTTCGGCTGTGCGGAGGAATTTGAACGCGTCGAGGACGAAGGGAGCGGCGTTCTGGACGACGACGTTCCAGACGTGTTCCCGTTGTTAGCGCGCGCGGGCGCGGTTTGACTCGAGCTTGAAGGCGCGGCGGAACTGGAGCGCGGCTCGGAGGAGGCGCGAGATTCGCCTCCGGGCAGATTGCGCGCGGCGCGTTCGCGGAGTTCCGACGGCGACGGGATGCGCACGGAGGACCGCGAGGCGCGATCCTCGCCGTAATACGGATCGTCGAGGTCGAGACCGCGCTGAACGGGGGACGAGGTTCGCGGAGTCGGCGGCGCGTCGTACGGATCAAAGTCGCTTTCGGCTACGCGCCCGGGGAGCGTCGGGCTTGTCTGCGAGGAGCCGACGCTGTTGAGGAATCTCTCGGGAATCGTCGCGATCCTATTTTTCGCGCGGGAATACCATCGGCTGTTAGGATATTGATCGACGATCATGTCGAACGCGACGAGCGCTTTGTCGTAATCTTTAGCGCGGAGCGCAATTTCGCCCTTGAGGAAGAGCAGATAATCGATAATCGCGGAGTCGGGACGTCGCGCGAGCGCTTCGTTGACGAATTTCTCCGCCTGAACGTCGGAACCGCGTTCCGCTTCGATATTGGCGAGGTTCCACGCCGCATGACTCCAGTAGGGGCTGCCGGGATACTCGCGATAGAGACGGTAGAAGGTTTGCGACGCGGAATTGACGGCGCCCCGTTCGTACTCGTTGCGTCCGAGGCAGTAGAGCGCGGCGTCGGCGTAAGGGAAGTCGCCGCGTCCGGAGGTCGCGCGACTCAGATATTCGACCGCGTCGTCTCCGCGTCCGGCTTCGTCTGCGAGCGTTCCGAGATAGTAGTAGGCGACGGTCGCTTCAGGCGAGTTTGGCGCGTGAGTTATGATATCTTCGCAAGTCATCTGCGCTTCGGAACGGTTTCCGAGTTCAAGGAGCGCGTTGGCGCGAAGAAGAGTGATTCTCGCGGCCTCAGCAGGGCAATCGGTCCAGAAGGTTTCCGATTTCATCGTCGCTTCAAGAAGAACTTGGTTGGCGCGTTCAAAATCGAGATTCGTATAGAGATCCGTGGCTGTTTTGAGCGCGGCGCGCGCTTCTTCCGGAGTCAACGGAGTCGATGCGACCGCTTGCGACGACGTTTGAGGAATCTGAGCTACGCCCTGAGCTTGCGGGTATGGCTGCGTATAGCCGGCGTTGTTTGCCGGGGGAACGGCGTTCGGATTGGCGTTCGTGTTCGGAGCGACGTTTGGAACGACGGCGTTGTAATTATTAGCGTTCGGAACGGTTCCGGTCGTTTGCGGATATTGCGCGACCGCGGCGCCGCCGGGAACGGGCGAGGTCTGTTGCTGCGTGGAGCCGAGCGCGGGCGCCGTCCCGCTGCTAGGAAGGTTCTGATTCGGTTGCGACGCGTTCGTTCCCTGAGGAATCTGCGGCGCGAGAGAAGAATAATTGGTCTGTCCAGACTGCGTCTGGCCCGCGACGTTGGGGTTGACGTAGGTATTAGGCGTTCCGGTTTGACCGCTAAGCGACTGCGGCTGACCCGTCTGCTGCTGGTAATTCCCCGATTGCGGAGGCTGCTGCGTCGGAATTCCCGTCGACTGTTGTTGCGGCTGCGTGAATCCGTCGCCGCCCGCCGGAACGTTGTTATACATTCCCTGAGGCGCGACGACGCTGAACCCCGGTTGCTGAGTCTGCTGCGGGTTCGTCATGACGTCGTTGCGGCGTTTGTTGATCGCGGAGAGAACCATCGAGACGGCGGGGTCGTGGAGCTTGTCGACATAGCGAGCCGTCGCCTGATAGATCGCGTCCTGCGCGGCGTAATCGGTCGGGTTCTTATCCACTCCGTAACGCCCGGCGTAAGCGACGGTCAGAACGCCGCACGCTTCGACGAAGTCGAGCGGGTCGAGATAGTTGCGCGGCGTGTTGAAGTAGTTAAATTCGACGATATTGGAGGTCGACGACGTCGCTCTCGGCTGGAGCATGGCGTCGAGGTTTGTGATAACCTTATTGCGGTCGCCCTTACGTATGTCGATCATCGCCTGATACGACGTGATAAGATCGGGGGTTGTCTGCCCGTAAGTCGAGTTCTTGAGACGGTTGAGAAGCGACTCCGCGGCGTCGTACTGTCCGAGCGCGAGGAGGAGTTTGATTTTGACCGTCGCGGCTTCCGGGGGCAACGTGGTTCCGATACGTTCGATTTCGTCGACGAGATTGAGCGCGCGCTGGTATTCTTTCAGCGAGAACCATGCGTACGCTTCGTAGAGATAGGCGTCTTGAATTGTCGCGACGACCGACGGGTCGTTCTTATATCGCTGGATATAGTCCTCCAGCAGCGTGATCGAGCCGTTGGCGTCGCTTTGAACGAGCCGGAGCAACGCGCGCTGGATCGTCGCTTGACCGACGATGCTCGCGGGCGCCGTCGGGTCCTGCGCGATCAACGCCAGTTGTCGATCCGATTCCTGGTACTGACCTTTGCGCCCGATGAGCGTCGCTTTTTCGAGTTTGCAGTACCATTTTAAGGGCGAGTCGGGGAATTCTCTTTCGCTTCGGTCGTAATATGCGATCGCTTGATCGAGGTTGCCGGCGTTCGTCTCGCAGACGCCGAGATAGTAGTATACGTACTGGTTGAAGCTGTCGGTTGGGAATTCGGAAAGGAACTGGAGCAGGAGCGTTCTGGCGTTCTCATAATCCTGAGCGTTGTAGTATGATCGCGCGTTATGGAAAAGGGCGTCGCGGTAGAAACTTGCGTTTTTGCCCTGCGTGAGAATGTAGTTGAAATGCCGCCGCGCCGTCGTCACGTCGGAACTGGAGGCGTTTCGCGCGAGATACGACGCGCCGAGGTACAGTTCCCCTTTATTGCGATTTTTCGAGGTCGGATACTGCGCCACGAAGGATTCCAGCGTCGTGATTGCGTTGTTGTAATTCCCGCTGTTATGGTATTGGATTCCCGCCGAAAGCAACTCGTCGCCCGGATCCCCGAACGCTCGATTCGGCGTCGCAAACGCCGCGAGCGCGACGAGAAACGCCGCGACGACGATCTGCGCCGCGAACCCCGACGCCGCGCCGCGTTTCCAGAACCTGCTTTTCATTTCGACGCCTCTGTCTCTAACCGACGTGACAACTACTTCCCCGACCGCAAAACCGCGATCATAATATCATACATTCTAAAGTATACATAAAGTTCCCGATAGCGACAACCATTTTTCAACCTCGTCCCCTGAAAAAGATAACGTCGTTTTAGTGTTTTGATAAGACTTTAGCGATAGCGTCGGAATTGACGATTCGTATAGGCCGACGCGCCGGCGGGTTTTTGTCAGATTACGGTTTCAACGTCGGCGTCGCGCGCGTAAAAAAAACGCAGTTATGTCGCGGCGGACGTCAAACGACGCCGTTTTTCTTTCCCCGAGAGAAAACGGCGAAATCGTCAATATTTTTTAAAACGTCGAAGCGCGCTGATTGAAAAAGAAAAAAAAATAGTACAATCAGTGTGGAATTGTTTTAAAAAAGCGATTCCGTAAGGCTGATAAAATTGTCCGACGACGCAGTTGCGGCGATTTGGGCAATTTCGCCGCGTACTTCTAATTCTCTGCGACGTTGGAGCGTCGCGCCGCAGATCAATCGGACGGTCGTTTTACGAAGCGCCGTCGTTCATTCCGACGCATGTCGACACGAGGACAACACGATGAAGAGGAATATGCAGGAGTTTTTCGGCAAGTTCTGTCAGGATTTCCGCAACGCGGACGTTCAGCGAGCGAATCAGACGACGTCGCTCCGCTGCGAGCCGCTTGAAAGTCGAGAGATGCTCAGCGCGACAGGATTAGGCGTAGGCGCGGCGGCGCTCGACGAGGTCGCCTACGTCGCGACGGAGACGAACTCTGAATCCGAAGCGATCGATTTGTCCGCCGTTCCCGACGACTCTTCCGCCGAATATACGGGACTCGGCATGGTCGACCTCGGCGTGGACTGGGAGTTTTTGAACGCCGCCGGCACGAGCGTCAACGTCAACGCGTTTTCGACATACCAGCAGTATCTTCGCGACGACGTCGTCATTGACTTCGAGAACAACACGATCCAATATCCCGACGGCTATACGGACTACTTCGAATACGAGGATATCCTCGTCAATTACGACGAACTCTTTAAACTCCGCCATAGCCAAACGGTCGGCGCCATTGTCGGCGAAGGAGACGTCGCGTCCGTCAACCAAGCGGATTATTACGATCAGGACGGCGGATATCATCATTCGACGGCGCACGCGCTCATTCGGCCGACCGATTACGTTTATTCTGAAACCGATCCTTCGCTCGTGGAATCGGTCAGCTTTGAGATTCCGGAATGGATGGACGTCGAGAAATTTTCTTACGTCGTCGTCGATTTCAACGCCAAAGCCGCCGACGCTCAGGCGCAGGAAGTCTACTACACGATTAACGGCGACGTCGACAATCCTGTTCCGATCAGCGGCGACGACGCGTACGGGCGGCATTACGAGCAAATCGCGTCGCTCCGTTCGGGGACGAACGTGATCGAGTTTAGCGAGCCGGTTTATAACAATTTCGATCTTCGACTTGACCTGTACGCCTATACCCCGGAACTTTCGATCCAAGGCGCGGATCTTTCTCAGACGGCGCAGATCGGGGACGAAGGCGTTTTTACGACGACCGAGTTTGCGCTGCGCGTCGCCGATTCCGACGACGTCGGCGCCGATTTTTCGCGTTATGAAATCAATTCCCTGACGATTCGCGGCGCGCTCGTTTCCGACGAAGAAAACGCCGACGCGTTTGAAATCGTCGTCGCCCAGTCCGACTTAGACGTGACCGAGTTCGATGCGATCGACTCCTGGATTCTCGGTTATGCCGACGCGATTCCGGCGCTCGATCGAGGCGGCGAATATAAAATCGAGTATGTTTTGAACTATGGCGTCAAGGACCAAGACGGATTCTATCGTCAAGGCGTCGATAAATACGTTCCCGTTGAATTGACCGCCTCCGCGTCGTTCCTTGTCGACGTTCCCGGAGTTGTGACGAACGAGCCTGTCTGGAATCTAGACGACTATTCCTCGTATAAATCCTTCAAGATCGACGCGACTTCTGACGCGAATACGACGACGACGCTCTACGGTCTCGAGAAGGACGGCGAGACGTACACTGTACTCAAATCGTGGGATTTTGTGGGCCCTGAAGCGGTTGCGACGATTTCGGGACGCGACTTCGCGGCGGAAAACCTTTGGATTACGGAATCCGCGACGAAATTGCTCGCGGGAGTCAAGTTCGACGGAGGCAAGGCGCTCCTCGATAAACTGACGCTCGACGCCACGGACTACTACGACTCGATCTCGATCGGTACGGAAACGGTCGTGACCGAGACGCAGGTTTTCACGACGAATCCTTATCTGAAGACGCTCGAACGCTATAAGACGCTCTATGGCGAAGAGAGCGCGACGTACCAGAAGATCGCGGAGAATTTGGACGCGGCGTACAATCGTCTGAGTAAGATCGTAACTCAAAAGTCGTCGACGTGGGGCGTCGTCGATATTAACGGCGAGACGACGAAGTTCCTCGGAACGCGCGACGTCGCGATCAATACGGGCGCGGGCGACGATTTGATCCGAATCAACGCGCTGCATTACAACTATACGATTTCAACCGAAGGCGACTCGGACACGCTCAACTTCTCCAAAGCGGAGGGGCGCGTCAATCTCGACCTTGGCGCGGATTATCGCCAATACGCGCTCGTGGGCGACGGCGGGACGCTCAAACTCGACGGGACCTTCGCGAACGTCGTCGGGACGCCCCGTAACGACCGCGTCGTCGGAACCGATCGCGGGCTTACCTTCGTCGGGAACGGCGGCTCCGATTCCGTCACGCTCGTCGGCGGTCAGAACGACGTCTTCCTCAGCGGTCCGCGCCAGTCGGTCGTCGCGCGGGGTAACGGGGTCTATGACGTCGTGATCGAGAACGGGGATTATTCCGTCGTGAACGCGAGCGGCGTGACGAAGAAGGGTAACGTCGACGTTAGCGTCGCCGGCGCCCATGCGACCGTTTTTGCCGGCGCTGGGTATTTTGGCGGCGCCGTCGAAGGGGATTACGCGACGGTTAATGCGGGATCTGTTCATGAATCAGCCTTTGGCGTCGTTGGCGATCATGCGGTCATCACAACGGGCGGCGGCGTTGATATTGTGACCCTTGTTGGAGATAACGGGTCGATTGTTGTCGGCGCAGGGGACGATATCGTTTATGTTTACGGTACGAACGAGAACATCCGTCTTGGAACAGGGAACGACGAATGCGTTATTAGGGATGGCGAATCGGGCAAGGCCGGCGTCAACTATATTTGGGGCGACGCTGGGAACGACGTGATTGTAGCCGCTGAGACGACAGGAGCGAACTATCTCTATGCAGGCGCCGGAAGCGACGTGATTGTCGGGGGCGCCGGAGGCGATTACATCTACGCTAACTCGGGCGACAATATCCTGATCGGACTCGGCGGCTCTGATCGACTTTACGGCGGTTCGGGACGCGACGTTCTGATCGCGTCGACGTCGGACTTGCTTACAAGCGACGATCTGACTTACCGTGAGACGCTCGACGCGCTCTTTGCGGCGTGGAACGTCGAGAAGGACGTCGACGCGACGATTCAACTCCTCGGCGAACATTGCGTCGCGGACGGTTCGAAAGACTGGCTCTATCGCGGCGCCGGACGTAACAACTTGCTTTACGCGAGCCAGCTCGACGTCGACGTTGAAAACGCCCTCGAACGCTCCCCGTTCAACGACGTCATTGTCCTCGACGACCCGAACGCCGCCGACGATACCGAAGGCGACGAATGATCTTCTTTGCGGCGCGTTCTAACCCCCGCGCCTCGTAAATCTTTCCTAACGCGGGAGAACGTCTCGATTCGACGACGTTCTCTCGGCTTGTTTTTTACCGTTGCTTTTAGGTGAACGACAGACTTTCGACAAATAGCTAAGAGCCGTCGGCTACGGATGACAGGAGAAGCGGATCTTTTTCGAGAAATAATTGAAGCGCGGCGCAATTCTTGGTATAATAAGGGGCGGAGGAACTTCGAGGAAAACTATGAGCGCCAGAAACTACCGTAAGGAATCGCGTAAAAAGGTCAAAGACTTGCGTCTCATAGACGACCGTTTTATGAAC
>Ga0256407_10003030_pt1 | contig 30704 bp, 18 predicted proteins | sample RumenRJG_04DNA_FD_193489 | JGI IMG/M metagenome (GOLD analysis project Ga0256407, IMG submission 193489) | Bovine rumen microbial communities from Lethbridge, Alberta, Canada - RJG_04 | ecosystem: Host-associated > Mammals > Digestive system > Stomach > Rumen | place: Canada: Alberta...
TAAACGTATACTGACTCGTCACGTTTTCAATGGAGCCGGTCGAAGAAACGGTTCCCGTATAGAGTCGGTTCTTGCCGACGAGGATCGCGTCCGTATCGCCGTCGCCGTCGATATCCTCAATATCGACCGAGACGTACTCAGGCGTAGAAACGACAAGGTCGGACGCCGTAAACGTATAGTCGTAAGCGCTCGACGCGTCGCCGTTATAAAACATATATTGGCTGCCGTTGACCGCGAAGATTTCGGGATCGGAATCGCCCCCGACGTCGCCAATCGCCGCCGCGCTCGACGAGTTGAACCTCAAGCTGTCGCAATCAATCCACTGTCCGACCGTCTTCGCGTCGACGCTGCTTTCCGTCGGGGTCGCAGATTTAATCGTAATGAGTCCGCTCGCGCCGTTTGTCATTGCGCCGACGACGAGAAAACCGTCGTAATCGACGACCCAGTCGAAGGTCAACGCCGAACCGTACCCGCTCAGGTCGTAGGAATACTTTGAAATGGTGGAATCGACGCTGGCAAGAACGAGATCGTTATAGCTCGACGTCTTCTCCTTGAGGAGAAGATAGTCGGTTCCGTTGATCGTCGTCGAGCCCATAAGCTCTTCCGTAATCGAACTAGCGATACGGTAATTCTTTCCGAAAGAACTCGTTCCGTACCCGGAATAAAGCGCCGTTTTAACCGTCGTGCCGGTCTCGGAAAGGGTCGTCGCCTGTACGACAAGCGTGTCGCCGTTGATAACCGTCGCGTCGACGCCGACAAAAACGCAAATCTGCGCGTTGGAACTGTTGAACTTCGCGACGTCAAGCTCCTTTTGCGACTGTTGGACATATGCGGAAGTCGACGCGTTCCACGTGTATTCGGTCACCGTAAGTCCGACGCCGCTTGAGGCGGAAACGACGGTAAGAGAATCGCCGTTGAAGATAACGCTGTCGTAGCCCTTCGTGCCGCTGAGCGAGGAGAGCGTCTGAGAACCTTTAAGCGTAAAATCGCCGTTCGTCGCCGTATTCGCATAAACGCTGATCGTCTTCGACGCGTAATTGACGGCGACCAACTCGTTGCGACCGTCGCCTGTGACGTCCGTAAGATCGCAAACGTCGACGGAACCGCTAAGATCGACGGAATAGGACGCCGAAGAGGAAGAGGGCTCGTAAGTCGAGATATTCTCGCCGCCAAAGCCGCTCCAGTCGACGTTGAGCATCTCACGATTCTCTAACGATTCAAGCGAAAGACGACGAGTTCTCCGACTAGATTCACGAGCGCCGCGATCAAAGGCGCGTTGAAAAAACTTATCTTTCATCTGTATAACCTTTTATAGTTCTTAGACTAAATCAGGACTCTTCGCCGACAGCTTTCGCCGCGAGTTCCGGCGCCGCTCAGCCCCGTCCATAGGAGAAGATCATTCGCCATTATAGCCAAAACCGTCTCGCAGGGCGACGCCAATTATACCAGAAGCCGCTGGAAAAAGGAAGAAACGTTTTATTTTCTGAAAAAAATTTCCACCGTTTCCGCCGTCAAACCCTCTGGGCGCGCAAAACGCATACACAACGACCCACAGTTTCGACGCGCCACAATCTAAAACGTTCTCAATAAAAGATTGCTTTATACAAAAAAACGAACGCGAACCGTCTTAACAGTCCGCGTTCGTTCTATCTGTTTGAGAATGGAATCGGGAAAACGGGGCAAGAATCGCCCTGCGACTATTCCTCGTCGTCCCCTTCTTCGCCCTCGGAGTCGTCTTCCTCGTCGTCGTAGTACTCGTCGGTTTCTTCCTCCTCGTACTCGTCTTCGGAGTATTCTTCTTCGTCTTCGTCGGTTTCCGAATACTCGTCGCTCTCGGCGGCTTCGGACCCGTCGTCGGAAGCGTCGACTAGGTAATCGGCGAAATTCCCCGATTCAGGCTCGTCGTCGTCTCTGGCATGATCAGTGAAGACCTTCGTCCATTCGTCGAAATCGGGAGAATCGACGTCTTCAAAGGCCGACTCGTCGACCGTAACGTAATCGACGCCCTCTTCGACCTCCTGAACCGCTTCGACGGCGTCGTCGGAGGTCGATTCGGGATTGATCAGATCGGCGGAGACTTCATAGGCGTTCTTCACGCTCGACTTTGAGGTAAAGACGGGGCTAATCTCGGAGAGTTCGCTCAGGCTGGCGACTCCGCCGTCAAAAGCGACGTCGCGTTTGACGGGAGAATACTCGACGCGCTCTTCCTCTAGCGCCGTGAAGGTCGGAGACGCCACGTCAAGACGCGGCGACTCTTCGCTCTTCGGTTCGGGCTCGTCCGAATTAATCGCCGCGACCGTCTGAACGGAAACGACTTCGGCGTCGGCGACGATTTCAGGATCGCCTGCTGTTTCGGCCAGATCGGCGTCGGCGCGGAAAACGCGTTCGTCGTTCTGCGCGTTCGGATTGACGCCATAATCGCCCTGCCCCGTCGGACCGGCGGCGACGGCGACCGAATCGTCCACGACGCCGCCGTCAAACGTGAACGTCTCGCCGTCGTCTTGCGACGCGAGATCGTATCGCTCGCCGCTTCGTAAAACCGGCTCGTCGGCGAACGTTTCCGTCGGATAGCGGAGCGAATCGAAGTCGGACCCTTCCACGGCAAAGCGCGTCGCGTTTGTCTCGACAGGCGATTTCTCGACAAAATTGGGGCCGAGCTCGACCGGTTTGGCGACCTTGACGACGAGTTCCGCCTCGCCGCGCGCGATACGTTTCTTCAACGGGGTCAACACGCGGAACTTACGGCGTTTCGGATCGGTCGAGGTAGGCAGTACGCAAACGGGCGAGCCAAGTCTCAGGAAGAGTCGGCAGATGTGCTCGTGGCAGGTAAAGAGGAATATCTGACGTCCCGCTTTTGCGAACTCGAATAGGAGTTTCGCGGCGATCGCGGCGCGACGATAGTCGAAATTCACGAGCACGTCGTCCCAGATGAGCGGCATCTGGACGCCGTGTTTCTCGAAGGAGACGACAAGCGCAAGTCGGATCGCGATGAAGAGAAGCTCTCGCGTGCCGCGCGAAAGCGCCGCGACGTCGAGCGTCTCGCCGTTCGCCGCGTCGACAAATAGCGCGTCTTCGCCAAGGGGCGTCCAGATATTGACGTAGAGACCGTCTGTTAAGCGCTTAAGGTAACGCGACGCTTCGCGGAGCGTCTCAGGCTGACGTTCCTTTTCGTACGCGCGACGGATGTCTTCCATCATCTGGCCGGCGACGGCGCGGCTCTGCCACAGCGCCGCCATTCTTTCGAAGCGCAGGTCGAGCGCGACGGAATCGAAACGGTCGCGCACAGATCCCTTCTTCGCGGCGATCGCGTCCGCCTGTTGACCGAGACGTCCGGAAAGTTCGAGCTTTCCCTTGAGCTCCGAATCGAGCGCGTCGATTCGCACGACGAGTCCGTCGATTGCGGGGACCAAATCGGCGCGAGCTTCCTGATCGTTCAAGAGCGCGGCAATTTCGTCTTCCTGGCAGAAACCGCCAATCCCGGCGGCAAGACGCTGTTCGACGACGTCAAGATCGGCGACGCGCCGGCAGTAGAGCGAGCGCCTAGCGACCGCTTCGACCAGTTCTTTACGGGAATGGAGATTGAAGCCCGCAAGGAACCGACGCGTCTCGCGAATCTGACGGCGGCGAACCGCCAGCAACTTCTTGCACGCCCTCTTGATCTTATTCATTTCGTCAAGGAGCGTCGCGCGTTCCTTGAGGACGTCCGCGTGTTCGTCGAGCATTTCGCGAAGCTTCGGAACGACGAAGAACGGAGATTTGTCGTCGAACGTCTTCTTCGGCGCCAGCGCTATCGCCGCGTCGAGCCGATCGACGATCCCCTGACGTTCGCGCCCGAGATACTCGATTTCCGTCGCGCAGGTCGCGACCTGCGTTCGCAGATCGTCCGCAATCTCGACGCGAGCGAAGAGATCGCGAACCTGCTTCGGTTTGAGCGTCTCGGGCAGACACGCGGCGCGCAGCCAAGCGCGCCAACGTTTAAGCGATTTCTTAACCGCGGTTTCCGAGCGCGCGACCTTCTCCTCTTGAGCGCGGAAAAGCTTCGTCGCTTCTCGCCACTGCGCTTCGACAGGCGCGAGCCCTTCGAAATGGGCAAGGTCCGCTTTCGCGCGTTGGAGACGCGTCTCAAGGGTAAGGTTCGGCTGATTCGCCGGCGCGGGATACTTCTCGTCCAACGAGGCTGTCTCGACGCGCGCCTGCTCAAGCTGACGCGTAAGAAGCCCTAAACGTCGCTGATTGTCTTCGAGCTTCAGGCGATTCTTCCTTTCGACGGTCGTCTTATAGAAGATACAGCCGATCATCACGAGCAACCCGATGAGCCCGGCGACGAGATCGACCCGATCATAGAAGAGCGACAAGCCAAAGAGGAACCCGCCGACGACGACGCCCGCGCCTAACAGATAGAGGGGCGGTCCGACGATCGCCTGATTTTCGACGAGCGTATGGTTTTGACGTTCGAGTTCCTTCCGGTACGTCGCCATTTCGTCGACGCGCTTTTCGATTTCGATCCGTCGACGCAGAGCGGAAAGAAGCGCGCCGGAACGTTCAATCGCTTCGGTCAGGTTCTTCTGACCGTGAGACGTCAGCCCCTCCTCCAACTTAGCGACAAGCGCGTTGAGTCGCGTTCGAATCTGTTCAAGTTCCGCCTTACGCTTCTGCAAACGCTGACGAGCGCGACGAACGCGCTTCGCGGGAATCTTATAATCCTCGATCTCTTTGAACGTCGCGCCCGCTTCCACGAGCTTATTGGGAAGTTTCGCGGCGGAGATTTCGGCCGGAGTCGCGCCGTTGCGACGTTCTTCTTCGATCTTAGCGGAAACGATCGACGCATTAATCGCGTCTAACGCGGACCGCGTCAACACGAGCTTGCCGTTGCGCGCGCTGCGGAGACGCTGTTCTTCTTCCGCGAGCTTCGCGTTGAGTTCCTCAAGTTCTTTACGGAGCGTCGAAACCTTCGAGTCGATCTCCGTCAGACGCGGAAGGTCCTCTTCGAGGATGGAAACGCGAGGCGCGAGTTCCGCGAGCGCGGAATCGACCGGTATCGCGTCGCGCTCGTCGCGTTTCGCGCGGTAACCGTCGCGTAGTTCTTTAATCTTAGCGTTCGTCTCGGAGACGGCGGCGATGAGAGCGTCGCATTCGTCGACCGACTTCTGTTCGACGGCGGGAACGTCGCCCATCTCGGCGAGTTCGGCGCGTCGGCTTTCACGCTCGTCCCACGTCGGCGCGACGTGGAGCGCAAGTTCGCGGAGTCGCTTCTGACGCTCCGCCTTATCGCGACGATCTTGGAGATTCGCGATCGCTTCCAAGAGCGCGCGACGTTCCTCGAGAAGCCTCGCGTATTCGTTGAGGTCGGACGCCGCCTCGCCCGCGCGGCGACGCGCCGCGTCGCGCTCGTTGAGGAGATTCTTAAGAATCGACGGCTTATCCTTGGGATCAAGCGCGTCGTTGCGTTCAGAAACAATCTGCTGAAAAACTTGGACGAAGGAGCTGCGGTCGACGCCAACGCTCAGACGATAGAGCATCTGCGCCGCTTCCGTCTCGTTGAGCATCCCCAGACGCTGAAGTTCGTCGAGTCCGATCGCAAAGACGCCGTTATACGTCGATTCGTCGAGATTGCACGTCAGCGACTTAGAGAAATAATCGCCGACTCTGGCGCCGTCCGGTCCCGTAATCACGAGCGATTCCGCAATCTTTTGACCAGGCAGCGAATAGAACCTTCCGCTCCAATTGATCAGTCCGTCCGTGGCGACGAAACCCGAACGGCGTTCGATCGCCGAAAGATAAGACGCGTCGCGACGAATATAACGGCGTTCGATTCGGTGATCGCCAAAGTCGGACGAAACGGTCGCGACTCCGCCGATCCACGTCCGCGAGACGTCGCGCGCGACGCTTTTGGCGTCAGGGGGAGTCTCCGGCGATTCGTTCGTTTGAGCGGCGCGTCCGGCGGCGAGGAACCGTCTGACTTCTTCCGGGACGTTGGAGTCGTTCGCGTCGACAAAGGAAGCGTTGAAGGCCGTCCGTCTGGGATCGTCCGCCGCGACGCGACCGCCTTTGCGCGAACGACGCCGACGACCGTCGAGCGCCATCTGAATGTAACGTTCCCGATCTTCGTCCGCGCCTCCGTAAAGACACGTCCGAATAAACTGCATCAGCGTCGTTTTACCCGCCTCGTTGGGTCCGAAAAAGACGTTCAGACCGGGCGAGATTTTCGGGAGCGACAAATTCTCCCATACGCCGAAACGCTCGATTTTAAGCGACGTAATTCTCACGAGCCGATCTCCTTTTCGTCAATATTCTTCTGAAGATTGCGCAGCTCGGCGGCAATGACGCGGTTCTTCATCGTCAACCCTTTCGTCGTCGCGCCCGAAAGAAGCGCGGCGGGCGAGTCGTTTTCGGAGAGCAAATCGACGCCGAGCGCCGCGGCCTCGCGTAGCGCCGCGCGACGTTGTTCCAACTTCTCGCTTCGTAAGAGCTTGTCCTCGTCCGAATCGCCCGCGCCGGGCGTGTCGAAGGACGTCATGTTGTAAAGCGTCGCGGTCTCCGGCGGAAAATCTTTCGATTCAAGCGTTTTAAGACGCGCTAAAAGTTCCGAAACATCGGCGGATTCGCCCTCGGTTCGGCGCCGCTCGGAAATCTCATGACGGACGCGTTCTCGCGCCGCCCAAGCGCGCATCGACTCCGGCATGAACGCCTCGACGTTGATTTCTTCCCCCTCGTTTTCGCTGTAATAGCGGATCATTCGGAGATAGTCGCCGAGAATCGTCTGACGTTCGTACATCTCCTCGGGGACCTTGTCGGGAACGATCGGTTCAAAATCGACGGCGAAGACGACCGGCGGTTCCTTTGCAAAGTCGGCGCGCAAATCGCGCACGAGCGTCTGGGTCGTCGCGCCGTATCGAAGCGCGGGGAGCGCGCCGCCTTCCGCGTCGACTCGCCATGAAACGAACCAAATATTGTCGTCGAGGGAACGTCCCGCAAAAGACGCGTCCTCGCGTTCTTTATCTTGAATCGCCTTCATTCGCGAACGCGCCGCGGCGAGAACTTCTTCCGCCGTCTCGTCTTCGCGAACGGTAAGCCGTTCTTCGGACCAGCGCAACGGGGACGTGCGAATCAACGTCGCCGTCGTTCGCCCCGACTCGCCGACTTCGACGAGCGTCGCGCCGAAATCGCCCGTCTCGGAAAAGTTGCGCGCCAGCGGCGAACCTGCGTAAACGGCAAGGGACGGGGAACGGGAAACGGTCTCGCGGACTCGCGAACCGCCCAGCGCCCAGTAGCGAACGGACTCTAATTTAAGCGTCTCCGCGGGAAGACGACCGTAGAAAACGCCGATCGTGTAGAGGTCGTCGGCGTCTTCAACCGGCTCGACCGCGCCGCGCGGGGTTACGCCCGTTTTACCCCAACTCGTCCCGAGAATCCGGGCAAGGGAAACGCCGTCGCGGTTGAAGAAGACCTCTTCGACCTGACCGACGGGGAAAACATGGACGTTAGAAGGAAATCGGAACGCGGCGGGAACGACGTCGGGAGAGTCGTTTCTTCCGGCGCCCCAGAAGACGGGGATATGCGCGACCTCTAGCCGCTTAAACTGTTCGATCAGGAAAAGCATCCCCCAAGGGCCTGTCTCGCGAGGCGAGAGCAGGTCGCCGCTGAGGACGACAAAATCAACTTTTTCGCGCAGCGCGGCGTCAAAGACGCGCTCCGCCGCAAGTCGAGGCGCGTCGAGTATCGCGTCGCCAAAACGATCTGGCAACGACATAAGACCGTCGACCGGAAGTTCCAAACGGAAATCCGACGCGTGAATAAATCGAAATCCCTGCGACGCCATTTCTGATTCCTTAAATTTAACGACGAACATCGCTCCGCGAATCCGACTCCGTCCCTCGACGAAATCAAAAAATTCAAACAGAGCGCCCTATTTATCGATTATTAATTCTAACGCGAAAGAGCCCGGCGCGGAAAACAAAATCGCGGAAATGCCGAAAAATCCGAAAGGATATTGAAAAACGAGGTCAAAAAAAAACATTTTAACGTTTACGCGTTTTATATATGTAACGCCAGAAAAACCGAACGAATACATTCTAACGGCGTTGACGAACGTTCTTGCGCCTTTCTCCGTCTCGTTATAACGACGTAGGCGCGTCCCGAACAAGACCGTTCGGAACGCGCCCGCTTAACTTATGTCACGACGGGAAATCTCCCGGATCGCGTCGATTAAAGGAGGATAATTCCAGAGGCTCCCGAACCGCCGCCGATCGTCTGGACGGCCTCAAGAGCTTTCTGAATCTTTTCCTGGCTGTCGAGCAGATACGCGCGAGCGAAGGGATCGTCGCCGCGGCCGTTCGCGTTCTTGAACTCGATCCGATCGCTGTTGAGGACCAGTTCGAGATCGGCGAGACGCATCCTAAGTCGCATGCGCGCCAACGAATCGAAATCGCGAGGACCCGCGGAGCTTGCGGAACCGTTCGCCGCGGAAATCAGTCTTTCGAGGAACGTGCGCTGCAGATTGCGACGCGTCGACGAAATCTTGATCTCGACTTTGCCGTCGCCGCCCTCTTTAAGCGCTTTGACCGCGTCGTTAATCTCTTGGAAGATCGCGCCGTCAAGCTTCTCGAGGAGTTCCGCGCTCGTGAAGACGTCTTCCCCTTCGGCGACGCGCATCTCGGCGTCCGCGAGACGACCGAGGGTCGAGTTCGCGAGAAGCTGGGTCAGAATCGACGTCTGCATCGCGAGGATGTTCGCGTGAACGTCGTAGTCGTAACGGGACGGAACGCTAGATCCCCAATGGGACCAACGGTTCGGCGCGAGGTAATCGAAGAGCTGATTCGGAATCTTGAACGAGTTGACGCCGAAGCAATTCTCAAGGAGGAAATCGAGCGCTTCGCGCTGATCCTTCGCGGGAACCACGACGAAAGGCTTCTGACCGTTCTCGTCGCCTTTGAAATCACGGTTCACGATCAGGCCGCCGATGTAGTTGGCGGCGAATACCATGCCGTTGACCTTCCAGTTGATAAGAAGGTTGAAGCGCGTTCTCATGCGCGCGTAGCTCTCGCCGTCTTCGATGATCCGGTCATTAAGACCCGGAAGAAGCTGATCGACGAGACGGGCGCGAACTTTCGCGTATTCCAGCGGGCTGGAACCAAGATCCCAGATGTTGACGTACGGGTTAATCGTGGAACCGTAGCAGTCTTCGTCGGTCGCGAACTTAAACTGCGGCTGCGACTGCTTCGAGGCGATTTTCTGGAGTTCCGATTTCTCGGAATCGGTCGTCTTGCCGGGGAAGACGCGATAGCCGTACTCGATGGCGAGTTCGTCGTATTCGCCAAGGCGATAGGAGTAGTAATCGCCCTGCTTTTCGCCCTTCGGCATGATGTTGACCGGCGCGTATTCCATGACGGAGCCGACGAAACCGTGCTCGGTCCATTTCGACGCGTCGTTGATTTCATCCAGCGTATGAAGCGTACTCTGAACGAAGTTATGACGCAGACCGAGGGTATGGCCGACCTCGTGGCACACGAGCTGACGAAGACCTTGGTCGATGAGCTTTTCCTTTTCCTTCGCGAGACGCTCTTTGGCTTCTTCGGCGGCCTTCTTCTTTTCAGACTTCGCTTTCTCTTCGGCTTCCTTGTCGGCCTTTTCCTTGTCCTCCGCGAGTTTCTTCTCTTCGGCGGCTTTACGTTCGGCCTTCAATTCTTCGACGAACTTCTCGACCTCGGCGAGGCGGCGCGCGGCGTCCTCCGCGACGGACTTCGCGTTGTTCGCGACTTCCTGCGCGTCGTTGGCCTTCTTCTCGAGCGCGTCGTGGGTCTCTTCGAGACTCTTGCGAACGTTTTCTTCCGCGTCTTTCGCCTGAGCGAGTTGTTCCTTGACCTTATCGAGTTCGGCGACCGCCTGCTGCGCAAGCTGCGACGCCTTCTCGGCGGCGGCTGCGGCTTTATCCGCGACTTCGCGCGCGGCGGCGACCTTCTCGTCTTCCGCCGCAGTCGTTTCCTGAGGCGCGGCGGGCTCTTCTTCGGCGGCGTCAAGCGCTTCGATCTCGTCGACCGCGTCGACCGTCATAATGTCAAAGAACGTGTTGGCCAGCCCGAACTGTTCCGCGTAGAACAGTTCTTTGTCCGCTTCGTAGGCGTTTCGCATCGAGCTTTCGTCAAAGAAGCGCGGCGCCTCGTCGGCGAGCGAGTTATGACCGGTAAACTTGTCCAAAAGCTGATCGGACGTGTAGAGATCAAACGAACGCGTCCAGCTGCTCAGGAACCCGACCGTAAGAACGACGTCGGCGTCCAAAATCTGGCCCGTTTCAGGATTAACGCGGCTCGGACCGATCGAGAAGCCCGTCTGCGTGGAGCTCCAGCGGATCGTATTGTAATTGATGTCCTCAGGATCCCAATCGTCGTTGTCTTCCTGCTGACGGATTTCAATCGCGTTGTAGAAGCCCGCCTTTTCGAACGCCTTGTTCCATTCAAGGGCGCCGTCGCGGAGCGTCTTGCGGTATTCGTAAGGGGTCGCTTTGTCGAGCCAGTAGACGATCGGCTTCTTCGGAAGCGAAATCTCGGCGTCCGGCTCGAGTTTCTGGAGATTCCAACGATTGATGTAGCGGACGAAATTGTCGTCGTTCATCTTATCGCTGACGTTGCGAACGGCGGAGTTGAAGTACCCGATTCGTTCGTCCGCAAGACGAGGCTTGTATCCGTCGTTCTTGAGTTTGCTGATCGAATAATGCACGTTGACCGTCACGCCGCGACGATCGACGACCGTGTCGGGAGCCCCGCTCAGATTGTACGCGGAAGCGACTTCAAGCTCGATGTTGTCTTTGAGCGGCTTAACCTTTTCCCACCAAGATTCTCTCAGCGAACCGGAAATAGGAATCGACGCGAAAACGGATCCGCCCATGAAAAGCCCGCTGACGTCGACGACGTCGCCGCCTTGAGGTCCCTTCGCGAGAATCGGAAGGCTATAGACGACGCTGTCCGGGAACGCGACGCGAAGCGCTTCCGAATCAGGACCGCTGTCGGCTCGGTAACGATAGTTGCGGCGGACGAGTTGCACGCGTTCGCCAACCTTGCGGAAACGCCAGATCAGATCGTCGCCATAATCGATCGACTGACCGCCGTAAAGATCCGCAGTGCCGAGACCGCGCGCGATGGAGACGACGCAGATGTAATCGGTTCCGTAGTCGCCCGACGTAATCTCCCAGTAGAGATTGTCCTTCTTGCGGTAGGTCGTAATCGGACCGCCGAGTCGGGTCGCTTCGGGAACGACCTTGTCGAAGGGTTGGAGCTCCGCCGCGACGGTCTGATCGGTCGAGACGCTCTGAGACGGTTCCTCGACGAGCGCGGAGTCGTTGGCGTCCGGTATGGGGGTTGTCGCGTCTTCATCCGCGTATGCGGCGCCGCAAAAGACGCCCGCGAGAAGAAGCGCAGTAAAAAGGCGTTGTCGTTTCATTGAAAACCTCTCAAACGTATACATTATCCGGGAAACGCGCCGACCGTCGAACGAGAAGACGCGAGCGGAGAACACTTCTCGAAGTCAATAAGCGTCGTTAGACGAATCGCAAAATCCGCAAAAAGAGCTTATTTCGACCATTTTCTTCATTCTATCCAGACAGTTCCAAATTAACAGAGTAAATTTAGAGAAAAAAGAGAAATCTTCTTACTTTTAACGCTTTAAACAACCAAATAACGTAAAAAGCAGGCGCTATCGCTAACGTCTGCTTTTTCGTCACAATCGGTAAAACCTCTCAGCGCGGGATTTGAATTTTCCCCTCGACGATCTTGCGGACGACCTCGAGATTATTCGGCAGAAAATCAGGGTCGTCGAGGAGTTCCGTAAGCGTCCGCCATTCGTATCCGGAAGCTTCGGAAGGTTGAAGTTTGATCTCGGGATCGCCCGCCAGAGGTTTTTCGAGTTCGGCGACGAACAGATGCAGGGTCGCGTCGGAAGGCGTCCTGATCTCGGCGATTTTCGCGCCGACGCGGATCGCGACTCCGACCTCTTCGAGGAATTCGCGCCTCGCCGCGTCCTCCGGACGCTCCCCCTTTTCAATTCCGCCCCCGGGAAAACAAAGCGTTCCGGGGCAAGCGACTTTTTCGGACCGGCGAATGAGGAGAATCTGACGCTTTGCAAAATCCAGCGGCGCGTCGCTCTTAAGCGAAAACGGAGGACGGAACAGAATTGCGGCGGCGCCGTCGCGCGAGGCCCCGGGGGGCGCGATCCAATAACGTTTCACAAGACGCGCCGCGCCAAGTCCGGCGGCGCCGCCGACGACGTCTTGAACGACGTCTTGCAGTTCATAGCAGCGCCCGACGTACGGCTGAACGACCTCTGTGCCGACGCTCCAAACGCATATAAGCGCAAACCAAAACCAATACGACCAGTTGGCGCGAGCCGTTCCTACAAAAACGCCAAGCGCGAAAAACGCGAGAAAGTGAAGAATCGAAAAAGCCTCGTCGGGAATGAACTCTGTCGGCGGCTTCGGCTGGAGCAACATGAAAGCCATGAAGAGGAAATAGAGCCATGCGACGACGATCGCAAACCTCCTCAACCTCTCGTACTGCCGATAGGGTATCATAAACGGAATTCCTCTTCATCTGATAATTCGACGAACGCTTCAAGGTATTGTACCGCGCGCCGGTTTTCCTAAAAGGGGACGACGCAAAGCGAGAAAGAACCAAGAAAAACTATCGTCTTGGCGACAATAATCGCGCGCTTTCTCCAAACGTCTTTGAAAAGAATTCCGAATATACGGATTCTAACAGGTCAAGAAGTCGTCGTCGGCATAAATTTCCAACTTGTCAAAATAGATAAACGGGGTTATATTATCGGGCGTGAGAAAAATCTCTGGCAAGCGTCGTCACGAACGGACAATCCTTCGAAAGAGAAGTTCGCGGGGTTCGTCGTTCGATCCGATCACGGCTCCTGCCTCATGACAAAGTTCTTTCGAGACGGGATCGAGAAATGCCGCGCACTAAAAAAGACGAGGATTTATTTGATCAGTCGTCGATGTCCTTCTTGGAGCATCTCGACGAGCTTCGCGCCTGCATGATCGGCGCGATTATGTGCGTCGCGATCGGGCTGGTCGTCGCCGTGATTCCATTGGGGTTCTGTCCTTCGCTCACGACGATGGCGGTGGATTACGTTCAGCGACCGCTGAAAAAGTCGTTGGAGAGTTTCCATATTCTTCAGTCGCAACGTCAGCTCCAGCGCAAGGCGCGCGAGTTGCGCGATCTCGGCTACGATCCCGACATTGCCGCGGCGCCGGCGAAGCTCCATATGACCGCGCGTCCTTTCTACATCTTCCCGAAGGACCTCCAGACGCTCCGCAGCGCCGGCGTTCAAGCGTTCGTCGGAACGTCGCTCCCTGAAATTGAGCGCCAACGCCGCGTAAGACTCGGCAAGGTCGACAACTTCGGCGCCTATAAAGACGAACTCGTCACGGAAACGCGTTTGAATCCTTCGGGCGGCGACAACGAGCCGACGATGATCCTGCTCTGGGAGAAACTCGGAGACGACTCGCGTTCCAAGACGCGCGCGCTTTCCGTACAGGAGTCGTTCGTCATCTTCCTCAAGACGGCGCTCTTCCTTGGGATCGTCTTGGGCAGCCCGGGCGTTTTCTACTTCTTCTGGCGATTCGTCGGCGCGGGGCTCTATCCGAGCGAGAAGAAATACGTCTACCGTTTCCTGCCGCTGAGCGTGTTTCTGTTCCTATTGGGGTTCGCGCTGGCGTTCTTCGTCGTCTTCCAGTTTATGCTGCAGTTCCTGTTCCGCTTCAACGCGGGGATGGATATCGAGCCGGACACGCGAATCAGCGAGTGGCTGAACTTCGCGCTATTGATTCCCGTCGCGTTTGGCGTCGCGTTTCAGTTGCCGCTGGCGATGTTCGTGCTGGAACGACTTCGCATCTTCTCGATCAAGATTTACATGGAGAAGTGGCGAATCGCGATCTTTAGCGTCGCGTGCCTTGCGATGCTCATCACGCCCCCCGACCCGTGGAGCATGCTCTTCATGCTCTCGTGCCTAATCTTCCTATACTTCGGCGGAATCTTCCTGTGCAAACTCTTCCCGCGTCCGAAGAGCGAGTTTGACGACGACGAAGACTTCTAACGTCCGACGCGCTTAAAAAAGCGTCCGATCGACCGATAAGAAAACCAGCCGTTGGCGCGCGCCGAGCGGCTGGTTTTCTATTAGACGAGAGAAAAAAACGGCGAGATTGCGCGTCTCAATGGCGTCCGCACCCGCAGCCGCAACCACAGCCGCAAGAATGGCTATGACCGCCGCCGGAGCCCGCGCTCGAGGATTCGGAATGAGAGGACGCCGGAGCGCTCATGAGTCGCCCGACGTTCTCGGACCCGCAGGAGGAGCATTTCGGAACGTCGGAACCGCGAATCAGCGCCTCAAAGACCGCGCCGCACTTTTTGCATTCATATTCGTAAATAGGCATTGTCACACCATGTTAAAGACGATATTTACACGCCGCGTTCTCAACGCGAACGCTAGCGTGCGCCGACGAAATAGGCGCCAGACCAACGGGAGACGCCGGATGCGTTTTTATCGCGAGTCGCCGCTCATACGCGCGTTCTACTCCGCGTTCGGAATTTACATTAAACGCGACGCTCCGTATTGGACAAACGACCGACGGAAGCGGGCGTCCGCGCGCGCGGCGACGCGAACCGTCACCCGGGACGTCGCGGGTCGGCGGCGAGGCGCTCGTTGATCGTCTTGAGAAGCGACGCCCTGCTCCTCGCGGGGACGCGCATGGCGCTAAGAACTTCTTCAGCGCTCATTTTCAGCGATTTCATAAGGTTCAACGCGACTTCGGTTCGCGTTTCCAGCGTCGCGCGCTTCGCGCCGCTCTTCAGACCTCTTTCTTCACCGATCTTCAGACCTCTTTCTTCGCCGATCTTCAAACCTCTTTCTTCGCCAATTTTCAGTCCTCTTTCTTCGCCGACTCTCTCCGCCTTTTCCCAAATTCCTTCCGCTAAATTGCACATAACATTTGTCTCCTCCTTCATTGACGTCGTCATTGGGACGTCGAAATCTTTTTCCAGTATCGTCTTCTTTTCCGTAGGCTTGATTTCCGACGACGGCAAAACGTCCAAAAGTCGCGACTGAGTCCTGTAAGGAGGAGATCCTTAGTTCATTCGGAGGCGAGGCGCTCGTTGATCGTCTTGAGGAGCGACGCCCTGCTCCTCGCGGGGACGCGCATGGCGCTAAGAACTTCTTCGGCGCTCATTTTCAGCGAATTCATAAGGTTCAACGCGACCTCCGTTCGCGTTTCCAACGTCGCGCGCTTCGCGCCGCTCTTCAGACCTCTTTCTTCGCCGATCTTCAGACCTCTTTCTTCGCCGATCTTCAGCCCTCTTTCTTCGCCGATCTTCAGACCTCTTTCTTCGCCGATCTTCAGACCTCTTTCTTCGCCGACTCTCTCCGCCTTTTCCCAAATTCCTTCCGCTAAATTGCACATAACGTTTGTCTCCTCCTTCATTGACGTCGTCATTGGGACGTCGAAATCTTTTTCCAGTATCGTCTTCTTTTCCGTCGGCTTGATTTCCGACGACAGCAAAACGTCCAAAAGCCTTAACAACGACCCGTCGTCGGCGGCGTTTGGCGCTCCGAGTCGGAGAATAACGACGGTCAAAAGATCGTAATCGCTTTCCTTTTCGGGAACGGAACCAACGACGGGAAGCTCGGTTATCCGATACTTCATCATCGTGTTTGCTTCTTTCTTAGGGGCGTTCATCACGATCCAGATTGAGTAGACTTTACGAATTTGCTCGTAATGGTCGTTGACGAAAACCGTATTCTTCTGTCCGGAAATCATCCGGCTCGCGTAATAGATCGCCCGTTTGACGATCGGATACGTAAGATCGGCGTCCTTCTGCGCCTCAATATTGACGATCAAATGAACTGGATTTTTCTCGCCCGGCGCGATCGCCGAAAAACGAATATCGTAAAAGATCGCGCCCTCTTTGATCGAAGAGTCTTCCGTATTAAGTCCTTCGATCCGACCGTCGGTCTCGTCGGCGTCGGGGACGTCCTGATCGACGGCGACCGTCGAGATCTGCGGTTCGCCCACGATGCAGTTTTTGACGATATCGCAAACGGCAAGTTTCCGAAACTCGACCGCGCATTCTTTCAGAATCCACGCGAGAACGATCTTTTCCGAAAGAAGCCGTTTCACGCACTTGTCGTAACGAGCCTTTAGACCCGCGACGTCGAGAGTCGTCGCCAGCGAGGTTCGCCTTCTCATCTTGAAATCGCCTTTCTTGGGCAAATAATTTCGTAACGCGGGAACGATCCGAAAAGGACGGCTTCTGCGAAATCGACGGCGCTCAAAAAAGCCGTCCTTACCGTCTATTGTACGCAAAATCGCTCGGAACGGCAACAAGGCGTCTTTTAAATTCTCGCCTCGCGGCAACGCGCCGGCGTCGCATCCTGGTTCGCGCTACCGCGCGCGCGTGAAATCATCGCGTCGCGTTGCGACGCTTGCCGATTACGTGGCGCTCAGATTATTCGAACCAGACGTCGTCGCCAGCGAGCGCCAGCGCGCGGGCGCTGGACCCCAATTCGCGCTACCGCGCGCGCGTGTGTTTCCGCCTCCCGTTGGTCGGCTTGACGTCTGATTGAATACTAGCGACCAACGGGAGCGATGATTCAACGCATGCGCGGAAGCGCAAAACCGGGATCCAACGTCCGTACGTTGGTCATCGGGAGCGGGTATTCACGAGAGCGCGGCGGCGCTAACCCGGAGCGTCGCGGTCGCCGCCTACCGTTCATGCACGTGTTTCCGCTCCGCGTTGCGGAGCTTACCTTAAACGTAGCGTTTGGCGTCGGCAAGCGACCAACGGGAGCGATGATTTTACGCATGCGCGGAAGCGCATAACCGGGGTCCAGCGTCCTAACGCTGGCGTAGGGCGAGTCGGGCGCCTTGGAAGTATGGGTAGTCGGGATCGCACATAAAGCGGGCGGCGGCGCGACATCCGACGGCGGCGTATCCCCAGCAGCCGCCGCGAGCGACATGCCCGACTCCGTCTTCCGGCCCGAGCGGGTCCGTAACCTCTCCGTCGGGGTAATCGCCATAAAAGTCCAGCGTCCATTCGTTGACGTTTCCGTGCATATCATAGAGCCCCCACGCGTTCGGGGGATATTTCCCGACTTTCGTCGACCTGCCGGGACACGGTCCCGACTTATCGGTTCCAAAAGGACTCCTCCCGTCGCAGTTTGCGTTATCTCCGTTGAGCGCGTTCCCGAAGCTATAGGGCGTCGTCGTTCCGGCGCGACAGGCGTATTCCCATTCGGCTTCCGTTGGCAGACTGAATTTAAAACCTTTGGGCGCGAGACCGAGCTCGTTCAACTTCTCGACAAAGTTCTGACAGGCGGACCAGGAAACCCGTTCGACGGGACATTTCTTCGCCATGCCGAAGACAGACTTAAGCAGGCTCGGATTGACGCCCATGACAGCCTTCCACATCTCTTGGGTAATCGGGGTTTCCAGCATCCAGAACCCGCTCGTTATATTGACTTTATGTTGGACTTCGCCGAGGATTATGTCGAAACCGTCGTCGGCGCCTGTAAATTTCTTGAGATTAGCGATCGCCTCTTTCTGTTCGCGCCTCGAGCTGCCCATAATGAAGGAGCCGGCGGGAATCCATCGGAAAGCGAACTCGACGCGCTTGACAATCAGCGTCGCGCGTTTGCCCGCCTGTCGGGAATTAGAGACGTTTCTATCAACTTGCGTCCCTTCGGTCATGTCGGACTCCTTTATGTAAAAATGAAAATGAAAAAGGTTCAAACCTCGTCCAGCCCCGTTTTCCAGACGGGAATCGCATTAATGACAGGTTCCTCATAGGGGTGGACGGCCTTAACGGCGCGGATCGTTTCGTCGAGTCGTTCGGCGCGGCAGAGGACTTCGACCTTAAGCTCGGGCTCCTCGCTGACCTCGTCGATTTCGCCGAGAAACGGAGAAGCGCCCTCAAGGGGTCGCCACGTCCCCGTGACGCGACTGTACGAGAGACAACTGTCATACCGCCCGATATGCCCGGCGTCGACCTCCCGCAACGTCCGTTGCAGCGCCCGCAAATGCGTCTCGGGAATGAAGATTTCGAGTTTAAAGTAGGAAAAATCCATCGTCGCCTCTCAGCGTATTAACAGAATTTCGACGTTTCTAAAACTTGCGCTTAACGCAAGCGACCAACGGGAGCGTTGATTTTACGCATGCGCGGAAGCGCATAACCGGGATCCAACGCCCGAGCGTTGGCGAGCGCGGACTTGGAGTTTTCGCCATCTCGAACTCAAGCGTTAGTCCGCGCCATGAGGCGAATACCGTCCTCCCGCGACGTCGCGGGCAACCTCCACTTTCTGGATAGGAGCTAGAAACTGCTCCTTATCGATCTGCAAATCATCCAAAACGGGCTCTAAATCGATATATTCCTCAACGAGCGCCTCGTCGTGAGAATACTTTGCCATAACGACGAGATACCCGGCGTTCCAGCTTTTAACGCTGTCGTAATACTCTAGCGAATACGGACCGATAAATTTAAGTCTTTGACCGCCAAAAGAAAAAGTCGTATACCGCCCCTCGTTGCTTAGTAGCGCGGTGTGAGAATCTAAGTTGTTCATTCTTTGTCTGCGCCTTCCCTCGTTTGAAGAACAGTTGAACGAAGCCTGTTAAAAAGTTGGCGTACAAAAGGGTCTGCCTTGAGGCGGCGTTTTCATAAGCGCCGGAGACGTCGGGTAAAGAGTCCCCGACGAACCAAGCCAAAACCTTGCCTAGCGACTCGATTTTAAATCTCTAGTCAGTCCTTTACAAGTCTTGTCGCGACGTCGCGGGCGAGCTTAAAGGAGGAAAAATCCATCGCCGCCTCTCAGCCAATTAACGGCATTTCGACTTTTCTATAAACACGTTTTTACGCCGTAAACGTTATCGAACCAGACGTCCGCGCCAACGAGCGCGGACCTAGAGGTTTCGCCTGAGCGCGGCTATGGATTAGTCCGCGCTTTGCGGCGAATACCGTCCCCCGCGACGTCGCGGGCGTCTCCCTGCCCTAAGAAGGGGATCGAACCGTATCTTCCGAGCATATACGACTTGCAGATATCCTCTCTTGTCCTTGGCGAGAACTCGTCTAACGAATAGAGTTCGGACGCGCCCGTTTGTTGATCTTTATCCATGAAGTAGATTTGATCTCTTCTGAGCTTCCGCAAATCGAGCAGCGCGACGGTATGCGTGGAGATAACGAGTTGCGCGTTGGATTTATTGACTTCCGGATTGTTGAAAAGATCGACCAGATACGAGACCAGCATCGGATGAAGCCCGGCGTCAAACTCGTCGATACAGAGCGTCTCGCCCGTAAGGAGCGCCCTTTTGACGAAGGGGCTAAAGAAAAACAAACTCTGGGCGCCTCGCGACTCTTCGCTCAAATCGAGCTTATACAGAGCGCGGGAACCGTCCTCGCCGACGATTTCATGGACGGTCTTGATATTGTATTCTTTCCGCTGAAACGACGCGAGACCTTGAAAACGTTCGGGAATATTGACTTCGGGACCGGCGATCTCTTTGCTCTCATATTCGTAGCTCGAGATATTGATATCCGCCTCGCGCAGAATATTTTTCATGAAATTTTTCAAAGAGCCGTCGGAGTCCGCTTCAATCATCTGACCTGCGGAAGAAAGAAGCGCTATGTAATTTTGGTCAAACGTGTTGATTCCATGATGAAACCACATGATCGGCGCCTTGGTCTCTTCGCAGTTCCACAGCGCCGACGTCGCGAGAAAGAGCTTGTTCTCGGTATTCCTTTCGACAAGAGGCTGGAGTTGTTTCCTCAGCGCCCCGCTTGTAAACCGATATTTTTCTTTCGCGTTCTCGTCGCGTTTAAAGATCGTCGTCGCTTTGGCGCTCTTATAGACGTAAAGGTATTCCGTTTCGACTCTTTGACGCGTCGCGGAGAAACCGTAGACGTACTTCAGCCCTTCATGCAGAAAGACAAATTCAAAGAACGTCGGTTTTCTAACGGAATCCTCGTCGAACGCAAACGGATGAATATAGGGCAGCGGCTCCCCCGCCTGTCGAATATTGGACGACCGAACCGTCATAATCCCGGCGGTCAACGCTTTAAAGAGATTGCTCTTCCCCGACGCGTTGGCGCCAAAGACGGCGGCGCCCTTCAAAACGCGCTCCTTTCCGATCTCCGTCAGATTTTCCGGATGCTCCTTAGCGCTCGAAGCCTCAAGCGAGAAAACAACCCGCCCCTTGATCGAACGAAAATTCTCGACCGTAAACTGAAGCAACATGCAGTCAGCCCCCTTTCCGTTCCTGTTCCAAGGCGTTTTGACGATGAAATTGAAATTATTTTTTACATTTTAGACGAAATTTGACAAAAACATACAAAATATTTTAAATTTTGGCAATATTTTTGGAAAAACGACAAAATTACTTCTCAACCTATGATGTATCACCGTAACGCAACTATACAGAAGTCAAATGACACATGCAACATCCTAAGACAACTTGTGTTAAATCAATTAACAGTATAAATTAAAAGGGAGATTAAAAACAAGTTCTTCTTTTCACTCATGTGATTTGACGGTCTTTAACAATTCTTCACAGATTGGCGATATATTACTTGGAGCAGATTCTATGAATCTGTCTCTGATTGAATTCTTTATCTCTTTTGAGGCTTTTGGTATTCCATCTTTCGAATACAAATAAAACTCCAAAAACTTCTGTGTCTTTTTTGACAATCGAATCCATTCGCCCCGAACAAAATGGTTCGTTCCTATGATTTTATCAACTATGTCACGCTCTGTTTTCTGAATAGAATCGTAGGAGTCTCTCCATTGATCCGTTAATCGACATGCCTCCGCATCATAACGATTTAAAATAAAAGCTTCAGGCATTCGAAGCAGTTCTTTAAAAGCGGCTTCATCAAGCCCAAAAGCCGCAAAGAAAAACGAACGCGAACTACCTACCTTTCCCTTTGTTGCGTTTAGAATAACTTGAATGGTTCTTATTTCTTTACGAGTCCACTTTTCTCCTAAGAAATCTCTATTATCAAACCACTGTGGTTCCATAATAGGATGGTATTTCATTGGAAATGAATAAATAGCTATGTTTAGAGCTGTTGCAAGATCAATATTAAGCAATAATCTATTGTATAAATCAATTGGCTCATCTCTGAAATTGTAAAGCAAATAATTAGAGGCGTTAGTAATACCATACTTACTAGCGTAATACATCGCCCGAACGTAATCTTTCCTAATACCCCAGTTATCAAAAGCTACTCTAGAGGACGAATCGAAACAGTACTCAATTCCTTGATTTTCTCTTCGGTCGCAAGTCTTGCGTCGACCCCCTGATTAAAATCAACATATCTTGAGACAGGTCTGTGTATTTTAGCATGTCGTTTTTGGTAATCATCACGAATGAGCCGACATGCTTTCAAAACGCTATCTTTCTTTGCCGTAAAATCATGTAAAAGTCTATTCTCAATTAAAAACAGTCTCAATCGCTCACGATCTTCACCCACCAATGATTCTAGATACTCATTGAGCAGTTTAACCCCTTTTCTAATGTATGCGCGATCGTTCCAACTTTCCTCAAGTTGTTTTATTACTATTTCAAGTTGGTTCGGTGGAGTAAACTTGGAACCAACGCTAAAACCGCACTGTTTAATATCTTCAATAATATCGCTGTATCGTTTGGAAGCGAATACGTTATTATCGAGAAGAAGTAAATCCTTTTGCTCTCCAAAACGTTCCTTGATTGTGTCAACGCGCCATTTAAGTGGAATATACTCTTGATAATTCGGCTCAAGTTTAGGAACAGCACAAAACGGACAACGATTCACACAACCACGAGTCATGTATCCATAATAACCGTTTGTCTCTGGATATTGATAATCGATTTCTTCCAATATCGAATAATCAAGAGGCAACGAATCGACTGAATGATCTAGCGGTGGATCGTCGAAAATTTTATTATCGTAAATACATCCTTGATACGGTCTAACGCCTGTTTTTTTCTCAATTTCTTCAGGGACGACTGAAGCCATAATACCGCCGACCATTAGTTGGTCCGGATTCTTTACAATTCTTTTTGCAAACTCAATGGTTTCATACGTGATCTTCGCATAGAACGTAAACAGCGTCGTTACACAAACTCGGTCCCAAGGCTTCATTTCGAAATAAGCACCGTTCTTAAACCCCCTGCGATAATCTTCAAGAATCGCGTTTCCAAACAAACTCTCTTCGAGAACTTGTTCAAAATGGGGTTGTACTTTTGGAGCCTTGCGAGATTTGATGAAAAGAAAAATATCAGGCGTAAACTCTTCCCAAGGACACTCTGGTTCAATGCCTTTAAGGCGAAGTATGGCCTCACGCGTTAATTCGGAAGCTACGAAATCTTTCAAATCTCCTTTATAAAAAAACACATCCCAATTTCCTTGAAGGCGATGATACATTGCGAGTTTCATCAAGCCCATTGGAGGATATTTGTTTTTATAGTTTGGCTCGAGTAGAAGTACCCGTTTCTTAGTTTTCATCTTCTACTCATTACCATCGAGATTAATCAAATTGCGTGTAATTTCATACCATACATCCTTAAACATAGGATCGGATAGTTTATTTTTTAAGACTTCCTTAACTATCTTTAAAATATGTTTCTCGCCGTTGTTAAAATGAATGTTATTCTTCTGAGCTTTCTTAAGAGATTGTTTTGCTACCGAAGATTTTTTTCTCGTAGAAGTTTCCTGAGCCGATTTCTCACTATGTAGCGTATTTACAGGAAGAGGTTTACTCCGTAACATATGATCGACGTAGATACTAGCTAATTCCTGTGAAGCGATTTCTGCACCATCAATCTCCTCGGTCTTTTTAGGAGCATTCGATTCTTGTAAATGATATTTTTCGGTTAATTTTCTACGCTCTTGAATTGCTTTCTCGTAGTTTTTATTCGCTTTGTCAAGCTCTCTACGATCATTTTCACGATCTTCTTTATCATCTTCAAGATAGTTATCCTCGTTTATCCTTTTTTCTAAATTTTTCTTTATTTCCGCTTTTTTATTTCCAGAATTAATCGTAGAAGCAGCACGGAACACATCGTTTAACTGATCGAAAATACTCTTTAATAATTCTTCAAACCCGCGACATGCTTCGTTTTCTTCAAAGTAATCACGACGAGGGGTCGGAATCAAATTATTATCCAAGGCATAGATTTCGCCAATAAAGTACGAATTCCCTAGTTCTTCTCTCCAAAATTTCGGCTTATTTAGACAATCAGCATCGCCAATTTGAATATTCCATTGTCTTAATCGAATTCCTCTAGAAATACAATATTTTCCAAGCCGTCCTTCACAATTTGTTAGAGCAATCCAAAACCAACCTAATATCTCCCCTCGAACGTTCTTAATCAGTTGCGGAAGTACATCTTCAACTTTTATTGGTTTTGCTTTCGCTATAGCATCTCTTGAATTATCAGGGTTTTTAGTTACGTTAGGAATAGAATCCTCATAAGGTTTAAAAATAGGTTCATCGTTCAAGACGACGTTATAATCGTTTACGGGCAGTTCATTATCTTCCAGAAATTTATAGATTTTATCAGCAAATCTAAAATTATCACGCCTAAATGGCACAGGTGCTACTTGGGAAAGATACTGACCCACCTTCCTTTCATCAAGAAGGTCTGAATGAGTTTCTTTTACCCCTTCTAAACTAACTTTAAAAAAATGCGCGTCAGTCTCACACTTCTCTTCTGTACACGACACAACCTTTTTGATAACTGAAGGAGCATCGTCGTCAACGGAACTGTCGTTTATAAGCTCTGTTAAACGTTTGGCATCCCATTCGACTATCGTTTTATAAGAATCACCCTTAGCAGAGGTTTCGAATCGCAATTTGTCACAATACCCTAAACCTCCCAAACGGCCAATTCCAAAGCGCCCCATTCTTTTGTTGGTATCCTTTTTGGAATCGCCCACATTAACAAGGTAATCTTTAGATACATCTTTCTGTAGTCCAATTCCATTGTCTTGTATTATGATAGAGCGATCAGAGTAATTAAGTGTGATTAGTATTCGCGAATTATGCTGTTCAATAATTCCGTCTTCAATTGCGTCTTGTATCGCATCGGCTGAATTTTGAACATATTCTCGAAACAAGAAAAAAGGATTGACATACATTCCTATTGTAAGAGAGTGAAGCGTATTTTTTCCAAATTTAACGTCTTTCACTTCTATTATATTTTTTTTCATCAGAATGAATCTCCCTTATCTTGTTTATAAAGGGGACGAGGAAATTGAATTTTCAACAAGTCGGAAAACAGGGGATTTTGAATAACATATTCTCCAGGTTTAAGTCGAGTCATTTCGGTCTTGTATGTTCCTGGCACGAAATTATACGCTTTATCGGCAAGTTCAATGGAGTTCGTCCTTCCATAAGCGTGCGTAGAACAATTACCCGTTATCCTCTTATGAATTGCGCTCTTAAACTGTTCTGCAGAAAACAACACAATCCCGAGAGAACGCCCACGTTCAGCTACATCCAGTAATAATCGTAGTATGGGCGAAGACTTTGGTATATCGCTAGACGCGTATTTGTTAAGCTCATCAACGAAAATTACAATTCTATCGGGAACTTCGTGTTCTTCATCGTTTTTGGCAAGGTCGTCGTCATACTCACCAAGCTTCAACTTTTGAACCGCTTGCATTACGGAACCAAATACGAAAGCCTGCATATTTTCATCTTGCTTTGCAATATCGATGACGAAAACGTCATTTTTACGAATATGCATGATACTATTTTCAAGTCTTGTTTCCCTATCTCTATTATTTGGAGAAACTTCTACAGCAAACATTGCGTTTGACCCTGTGGAACTCTTGAGGATTCTCAAGAATTTTCGCCAACTCATAACTGAAATTTCTTTTCCAAAGCCCTTAGTTCCTGGCTGACTATTTTCGTCAATCTGTTTAATTAATCCCTCCCAGTCATTAACATTTGAAAAAGCACCTTGCTCAGAAACAATATAATTGTTAATGGACTCCATCGTTTGTTGCGGGTCATCAATATTGGAAAACAACAATTCAATACATTCTTTATCTTCTTTAAATAGAAATTTGTATTTATACGCTTTATTGTCATTCAACTGACGTTCAATGACATCTGGGCGAGCGTAACTCATGCAACCGCCACCATTAGCATAGGGATAGAAATAAGTAACATTTTGGAAAGGTGTTAGATCAAGTCCCATCGACTGATACATTTTCTTATCAGCTTCTTCTAAAAAACTAGTTGGTTCATCTATTGTAAGAAGGTCTCGTCCTTTCACATTAAGGAAAATATATGCCGTACTTCTGTTTTTTTCATTTTTTAAGGAATCTTGTTGCAAAGCATTCAATAAAAACATTGCGTAGGAAGTCTTAGCCGCCAAACCAGATATCCCAGAAATATTCAAATGAGCGCCTTCTGGTCCTACGAGAAAATCCGAATTCATATAAACAGGAAGATTAATCTTGTCTTCGGCATTGTACATCTCAACAAAACCACAAACAAGGCTATTCTTCTTGTGTTCTAGCCCAAGTGCTTGTGTTACCTCTTCCTTAGTACAAAGATAGACAGGACTCCCATTATGAACTGGAATAAAAATATTTTTAGTATTACCAACAATTCGCGCTCGAACGTAATTCATACCAATGCGTTGAGTGTACATTGGCGTGTCCAATTCTCCAAAATCGTTTGAAATAAAATCTCCAATAAAACTCCCTGAATCAGTAATATGTGAAATCTCTTTGATTACTCCAAAAGACTTACTACCGTGGAGATGATCGACAGCAACAACTTCAAAAGTATTAAGAATAACGTCGGGCTTTGTCCAGAAGAAAAACTCGTCTATTGTCGACGGTTGTTTTTCCAAAGCTGTAACTTTCCCAATCATTTTTCTTTTTGTTTCTTCCATGAGTCTGCCTTTTCAAAACAGATGAATGAAATGTTCCGTACTTAAGTACTTACTTTTTACGAAAGATTCTGTAAGATAGATGGGGTATAAATGATTAGCCCAGCGATCATCTTTTCCATAACAAACAGGATTACGCTCGTTAAAAACCCAAGCGCTAATTTTATCAACGTCGTCTGTTTTAAGACCATGTTCTTTTTCATCTTTATTAGTCAAAATCTTCTCAATCTTAACTACTCCGTCAAAAGGTCCCCAGTTATACCTACCTTCTCGTATACGCAAATACCAAATAGAAAATTCTCCTTCAACTCTATTCGTTGTGTATCTAAATGCTGGCGTGCGAAAGCCTTCCTTTAATTCAGCGATCATCTTCGATGCGCTTCGTCCCTTTGACAGACGAGCCAATTCTGGATTAAAAGATTTCGAAACGCCAACGACATGACGATAATTGTTTTGTATCTTACTGAAGGAGAAAGGATCAGATTTATCGGCTAAACGAGCGTATTCCAAAGAACCGTCCTTAAGAAGCCAAACACCGTCCCCAAGTCTATTCTCTTTTACCAATTGTTGGACAGCTTTTTTTTCCTGTTCAATCATGTATTCCTGAATAGTGGCAATAGCTTTGTCCTCAAAATTATCACCTTGATTCCCATCATAGAAAAGGATTTTATCTAATCGTAAAAAATGATTATCACTGACAAGTTTTTCATTTAACTTACTGCACAATTTATCAAAAAAGGCTATATGTGATTTTCTGTCCTTTTTCCCGTCTTTGTCGATTTGTCTGGGCAGAGCTAAAACATATCGCATTTGAAAATTACCATATGATGAAAGAACTTGTTTCCTGCGTTGACAAATACCAACTCCAACTTGTCCGGCAATAAGAGGGAAACATTGGGTATTGATAGGAACGTCAGCAATGCGAAAAGTCCTGCGCGATCCGTCCATAAAATACTTGAAACGAGGTTCAATCCCTTGCCAATTTCTAATATGGGAAGCAAGATCGCGACATTTATCAAGAGGAACGGTCTCACCGGGTTCTTTTGGAACATAACTCCGATCAGGCACATAATCGTACTCAATCATTGAAGAGCGCTCCCAATCCAGTTGACAGCGGCGCGTATCCATGATTGTTTTCCCCAAAAAATCTTCCAATTTTCCAATAACCGCGCCACTCATAAAAAAGATTCCTCTTGCACTTAGGCAAGTAAAACAAATTGTCAAGGACTATGCCCATTCCTCGGGGAAATTGTAACTGTGTAAAACGCAATTACTAGGGTGTCTCTAAAAAACTTGCGCATTCAGTATATGAATCTAAATACAATCTTATTGACGCTAACAAGAGAAAGCCCACGATCTCCAAAGCCACCGAGAAGTTTCCTGTTTTCCTGCACTTAACAACAAATCAATCGTTCGGTCATAGGCTCTTGTTGATGATGCTTTAAAATCTGCGAACAGTCCGTGTTTAATGCATCCCTTTTCGTCAAGCTTTCACACCGCCCTTTTCAAAACGGGTCTCATGCCGACGCCCCAGCATTTTGTAGGGGTCGTCTAATTTCATGCTATGGCGGCACGCGGTGTAGCAGAAGACGGTGGGGTCTCCCCAACCGCATCGCAAACGACGCGACGGGAACCGAACTCGACCTTTCAAACACCGCCCGCCGGATTCGAAGCGAGCGGTAGGCTTTTTTACTTCAAATCTCCTAAGTCGGAGAAGTCCGTTTCAAAGGGGATTTCCTCCGGCAGTTCTTTCTTTTGCAGAAACATGAGCATATAGATCGGAAAATAGGTAATCTTGCCGACCGTCTCAACGTTGCCGTTGCAGAAAACGTATCCTTCTTCGAGACCGTACTCAGTTCGATTCAACACATTGTCCATCGCGTTGTGACGGTAATAATCCTTGCCGGACTTGATCTCAATGGGCAAAACCCTTCCGCCTTCCTCGATCACAAAGTCCAGCTCGCCGAACTTCTTGCTGTTGTAATAATAGAGCGGATAGCCGTGGGCGGTCAGTTCCTCGGCGGCGACGTTCTCGTAGATCGAGCCAAAATTGATCGTCGTTTCATGCCGCAAGATCTGGAGCTGGATATCGCCGCCGTACTGCGCGGCAAGCAAACCGACGTCGTTGGAAAAGAGCTTGAACAGATTCTGCGATTTGGATAAAAGCAGGGGCGCCTTCGGTTCGTCCACAACGTTTGCCGGAAGCGCGACGCCCGCGTTTTTCAGCCAGAGGAAACTGTCGTAATACTTGTCGAACCGGGCTTTTTCGTTCAAATTCTTCAGGACGAACCGTTTGTTTTTCGCGTTCAGCTCGCTGGGAATCAGGTCGAAAATCTCGTTCAGGTAGAGTCGATCCCGCGCGTCGTATTTGGAGATGTCGCGCCGATACATTCTCAGGATCGCGTTCTGTTCGTCCGCGACGCGGCGCAGGTTTTTGGTTTCTAGGTATGCGGAGACTGCCGCCGGCGTCCCGCCGACGATAAGATAGAGTTCAAAGAGTTGCGTCATCCGCTCGTGAATATAGGAATCAACGGGCGTTTTCGTTTCAAAAGACGTCCGCAAAGCGTCGAGAACGTTCGTCCCCACGCCGTTGGCGACGGCAAATTCCTCAAAGTCCAGCGGATACATCTGGATAATATCCATGTAGCCGACCGGCGCGGAAACGACGTCGCGAAAGACCGTCCCGAGGAGCGAACCGCTCAAGATATAGTCGTAAGAACCGTCCTGCACGAGATATTTGATCTGCGTGACGAGTTCCTTGCATTCCTGCGCTTCGTCGAAGAAGATCATCGTCTTGCCGGGGATCATTTTATCGCCGAACAAGGCGGACAGACGCAAAAGGATCTCTTTCGCGCTTTTCGCGCCGGCAAGAGCGGAGACGTAACCCGGATTCTCTATAAAGTCCATTTTGACGAAGCTCTCATAACGGACTTTGCAGAATTCTTCCACGATATAAGTCTTGCCGACCTGACGCGCGCCGACGATCATCAGCGCCTTGTTGGGACGACTTTTGTAAAACGCCTCAATCTGTTTGTAGATATTTCTTTGGAGCATTGTCTTCCCTCCATTCACGACGTCGGCATGGCATAAATCCGGAGAAAAACCAACTAAATTTTACACTTTTCCATGCATTTTTCCATGAGAAATTGCCGTCGTTTTTACACTTTTCCAAGAAATCGCTTGAGACGACCAAATGAAACGGTTAGAAGAAAACGATACAGACCGGGATTTGAGCGCGATACGACAGGCGTCCGCCGGTTTTCGGCGGCGCCTCAATCCTTAACCAGATCGACCGCTTTCGCGCCGACGTATTCGATCAGCGCGCTGGGCTCCACGATGACCATCAGCCCGCGCATCCCCGCGTTTATGTAGATTTCGTCGAAAAGAATCGCCGTCTCGTCGATAAAGGTCGGGAATTTCTTCTTCATCCCGATCGGCGAGCATCCGCCGCGAATATAGCCCGTCAGATCGCGGAGCGTCTTCATCGGGATCAGATCGCACTTCTTGTCGTCGAACGCCTTGGCGACCTTCTTGAGGTCGAGCTCGTCGTTCACCGGCAGACAGCAGACGAAATGTCCGTTCCGCTCCCCCTTCATGACGAGCGTCTTGAACATGGACGCCGGATCGACATGCGCCTGCTCCGCGATATGCATCCCCGAAAGGTCGTTCTCGTCGACCTCGTACTCGAACGTTCGAAAAGGAATCCCCGCCGCCTCGAGAAGGCGCGTTACGTTCGTTTTCTCCGTATGACGATCCAAACGACTCATCGCGTTTCGCTCCTAAATTGTTCCCGCGCGCCCGCGCGTCTCGCCGCGTCTCCGCCCGACGCGGACGCGGTCATTCTACGCCGCGACGGCGCCGCCGTCAAGTCGCGACCCGCCGACGCTTCGCGCGCCCCGAAGCGCCTTGCGTCCGACGCGCGAAAGGCGTATAATGACGCGGTCGTTTTAACGCGACGCGCACTGATAACGTCTCCGGCGAAAGCGCGACGCGCCGAAACGACTCGTTGTTTTTTGCGATTTAACCGGTTACCTATTTTCGCCGCCCGCGAAGGTCGGCTTTTACGAAGGCGCGTATAATGCAGAGCGAACTTCCTCCTATTACAGAACTGACCCCCATCACCGAAATTCTCGAGCGAAACGCGCTCCTTTACGGTTCCGACGTCAGCCTCGTCGAACTCTCGCCCGAGACGGAGAACGCGCCGCGCCGCGTCACGTGGAAAGACTTCGATCTCATCGAGCCGCCGAGTCATCCGATCGGACTGCGCCGCTCCACGACGTGGAAGAAGTTCAACGAACTCTCCAACCGCTTCGCGAATCTGCTCCTGAGCCGCGGGGTCAAAAAGGGAGACAAGGTCGCGATTCTGCTCATGAACTGCCTCGAATGGCTCCCGATCTACTTCGGGATTCTCAAGGCGGGCGCGGTCGCCGTGCCGCTGAACTTCCGCTACGCCGCGGACGAAATCAAATACTGCCTCGGGCTCTCCGATTCGAGCTATCTCGTCTTCGGACCCGAATTCATCGGACGAATCGAGTCGATCTGCGACCAGCTGACCGATATCAAATCGCTCTTCTTCGTCGGCGAAAACTGTCCCTCCTTCGCGGAACCGCTCCATAGCCTCACGATGTACGCCTCCAACGAGACGCCCGACGTCAAGCTCACGAGCGAAGACGACGCCGCGATCTACTTCTCCTCCGGAACGACGGGCTTCCCGAAGGCGATCCTGCACCCGCACCGCAGTCTGACCGCGTCCTGCTTCACGGAGCAGAACCACCAT
>Ga0256407_10003033_pt1 | contig 30698 bp, 30 predicted proteins | sample RumenRJG_04DNA_FD_193489 | JGI IMG/M metagenome (GOLD analysis project Ga0256407, IMG submission 193489) | Bovine rumen microbial communities from Lethbridge, Alberta, Canada - RJG_04 | ecosystem: Host-associated > Mammals > Digestive system > Stomach > Rumen | place: Canada: Alberta...
GCCTCTGCAGAACTTCTATACGGCAGAAGAGTATCACCAGGACTACCTCGACAAGAATCCCGATGGCTATTGCCACTTACCTCTGTCGCTATTCGAGTTTGCAAAAAAAGCTAAGGCCGCGAGGACTCCGAACTTGTTCGTCTGAGCACCTACGGAGCGCAAGAAGTGAGTGAAGAGTTAAGCTTGCTTGGACTCTTCCGAGCGTGAGCAGGCTCGGCTTCATATGATCCATCCTCCTTCTTGTTGAAGCAGTACCACGAGGCCCATTCTTCCATTCCCTCTACGTAATGGCCTACAAAATGCGGAGCAGAGTGCGATTTCGGCGAATACAGATCAGACATATCGTATTCATTACCGGAATCAACAATTCCTTTGATGTATTCGGGGTAATGGAAGAACATTTTTTTGATTTCACAAGCCTTGTGGAAATAGTATATTTGGTAATGAAGAATTTTTTGAGTACCTTTGCAGCCAAATAGAAATGTTGAATGAAAGGAAAAGTCATTTTTTTAGATATTGATGGTGTCTTGAACACCAAGTACTGGTATACGCAGATGGACAGGAATACCCCAAAGGATAAGTATGGTTATACCTTTGATCCCAATGCGGTTGCCAATCTTAAAAAGATTCTTGATGAAACTGGGGCTGACATTGTGATTTCCTCATCATGGAAATGTATGGGACTTCCTCAATTAGAAGAAATGTGGGAAGACAGGGGCCTTCCTGGAAAGATTATCGGAATCACCCCAAATTCCGTAAGTGATGAGCTGCTGCTTAATGCAGATATAGACAACATGGAACTATTCCATATCAGAGGAACTGAAATCAGAGAGTGGCTGAGAAAAAACAGCAGACGTGTAAATCATTATGCTATCCTTGATGATATGGACAACATGTTACCTGATCAACGAGACCATTTTGTTTGAATTGACCCAGATATCGGAATTACTGACGGGAATGCAGTCCAAACCATAATGATATTAAACCATTTGGAGTATGTCAAAGAGGATATTAGTCGTACCTGATGTTCATGGTGATATCTTTTGGAGGGAGCCTGTCCAAAAGTATATTGACCAAGTGGATAGAATTATCTTCTTGGGGGATTATCTGGATCCTTATAAAGACAAATTTGAAGAATACGATGCAGAAGCAGTATTCAACAATATGATGGAGATTGTCAATCTGAAGTTGGAAAACAAAGAAAAGGTGATTCTGCTCAAAGGCAATCACGATTATCACTATTCGTCCAGAAGGGCATTATTGTTGGCATGCGCCTCTCGTTGCGATATAAAGAATTGGCAAAGATATAACAAAGTGTTCAACGATTACGAAGAGTTCTTTAAACTTGCCCATATTGAGGATGTTAAGGGTATTACTTACCTTTTCTCCCATGCAGGTTTGACAACGTATTGGATAAATAAAGTCAATGCAAAGATTTGGAAACTTAATGATAGAGACATATCGGTTGCTGATCAAAACATAATAGATAAGATCAATATGTTAGAATATGATTTTGAAGGCCAGAACATGCTTGCTATAATCGGGAAGAGCCGCTCCGTTAATGGAGAAAAGTCTGGTAGCTTATTATGGGCAGATATCTATGAACACTCAATACCTGATGCGCCTAATGTATATAGTCTAAACCAGGTATTTCAAGTTTTCGGACATACAAGATTGGAAGAAGATATAGCCGCTTTCGATAATCTTGCATTGATAGACTCTCGACAATGCTTTATAATTGATGAAAATATGAAAGAGAATATTATAACAATTAAGGATTACGAGTTGAAAATAATGGATAAGAATAATCTAACAAACGTGACTTTCTAGCATAGGAAGGAGGTCTGGCACGGCTATCTGCTGAATAACTAAGTGCAATTCAGAGGTAATGGGAGATTTTAGATAAGGTAGGATCATAATATAATTTGTCAAATAAACGAAATATGCAAAAAATAATATCAGAACACCTCACCTATCGTGAGGAACTTGAAATGGCAGTTCTTTATCTCAACCTTGAAAAGTTGAAGTACCTTGTTTCTATGGATATTTTCAATGAGGATTGTCTCTTATCCAACAACATTAACGAAACAAAGCAAAGGTATCCCTTTTATGTTATTAACTTATGCTATAGCTACATATTTACTAAGGAGCCATATAGATGCTTCATCGAAAAGAATAATGCGATGCTGGATTTCTGGCATGAGAACTTTGGGCTTCCCTTAAAAAACGATAAGTTACTGGAAGATTTATTCGAGTATAAGGAAAGGCTGAATCTTTCTTCCTATGATGATGATTTCAATTTCAGATGGTTATGCCAATGCATAGCGAACATGAACAGCTACATGTACCTCTTCAACAAGGAATCTTCTGACCACAATCATTACTATATGTATAGTTGGATGATTAACAAAGCCTTGATGATAAGAACGGCAAAAGCATTGGAGGATAATGGTAAAGATCTTCATTATGACTATGATGCTGAATATAGAGGATATGTAATGAACATTGATGCGAGCGATTTGGATAAGCATATCATATCATTCATTGACAAACATGATAATGTGGGAGAAGAACTTGCCTTGTACGACGAGGACAAGTTTACCCATCGTCTATTTGGTGATAGCAAGCAATATTCTGCCATATTGAAACGGCTCTTATTAACAAAATACCTGAAAATAAGAATCGGAGGCAATTCCTTTAGAATTGGCGAGTCCATCACACATATGGCGAAAGCATTAGGTGTAGAAGATAAAATCTTAGATTTTGATACCTACTATAAAGATGTTAAGTTTGAATGGGGGAACCCATTGATAGACTATGCAGACAAGTTTGACTTTAGGTCACAGGGCGGGAACGATACCGGTTATCATTCTAAGGTCTGGTATTACGTTAACAATATGGATTGTGGATGGTATAATGAAGACGGAAGTTTCTGCAGGTTTGACTCTAAAGAAAAAGGATACTGGCAAATTGTCGAGGTCATAAAGGCAAAAGGATATAAAGATGTAGAGCCTGCCACCTGTGCTTTGATTTGTGGTAATGATACCCGAATTTCTGGTAGACAGCAAACGATGTTGGAAGAAGAAGGGATAGACTATATTAACGTGTTCGATTTATTAAAAAGATGAACTTCACAAAAGGCTGCCACCAACATGATAGGTTGCTCTGCGGATGAAATGGCAGGTTCATCGAGTGCAGTGGCTATAGGCAGCCTATCTTTCATCGCAACATAATAGATCAAATATTTGGTAATATGAACGATTCTTAGTAACTTTGCAACCGAATTGAAGGACTCAACGATTTGAGTCAACGGAAATTTACATCAAGAACGCAGAAATGCGTGCCAACCGAGCTTCTGGATAGAGCAATCCAAAGAGCCACGGTGGCGAGCGAAAGCAGATGTGGGCAAACGCCAAAAACTCATTATAGCTCAGAGACTGTAGATTTCCTTATATGTCTGTTAATGGCATATAGGGATTTTTCTTTTCTCCCCCAGCAAGTGTTGTTACTTGTCGTTAGACCCACTAAGTGAATGCAACTTTATTGTCTAATGTATTAAATAACAACAAAATGAAAAAAGAAAAAGAATCGAGATGGTTTGGAAATGAACATTGGTTTAATTTTGGTCATAAAGCTGGTTTAGAGAGGTTTGAAAGTATCAAATCTCTTGAGAATACTGCTACAGCAGTTGCATTAAGAGCTTTGAAATATCATCTGGAAGACGAAATTGGTTTTGAAATCTCAGATGAACTGTTTGTGGAAATCTTCAGAAAGATTTGCAATTTTCATCCAGTTCCTGCATTGGGAGCATATGCTACTTTGGAATTCATTCAGCCTTTACAAAGAATCCTTAATGAACATGGTGTTTCTGAAAAGAAGGTAGATGCTATATGGAAAACATTTAGAATACGTGTTGAAAATGAAAGGTATTATGATAAAATTTTGCTTCATGTTCCCCACTCATCATCTTCTTTTCCTGAAGGGTCAAGGTATTCTTGGAATGATTTGGATGATGAAGAAAGGCTACTGATAGATTATTACACAGACGAACTATTTGTGCCACAGCAAGAGTCTGATCAGATAAGTAATCTTATATTTCCATATTGTCGTCTATACTGTGATGTAGAGCGTTTGATAAATGATCCTCTTGAAAAAAATGGTCTCGGGATCTCTTATTCAAGATGGGTTTCAAAAGATAAATATAGTAAAGAACTTCGTTCCTTCAGTTCGCTAAGTTCCGTATTTAGACTGTATTCGGAATTTCACACTGAAGCATCGCTCCAAATATTAAAATCGAATGGTTTTACTTTGATTATTGACTGCCATAGCTTTTCAAATCAAGCTACTCTATTATGTTCTAATCCCCCAGACATTGATATATGTATCGGATATAATGATGACGAAACATGTCCTAATCATGTGGTTATCGGCAATATAGCTCAGCATTTTAAGTCCAAGGGGTATAAAGTCGGTATCATTGCTCCATTCTCATATAGTAAGACATTCTTTGTGCCGAAACAATACCATTCTGTTATGATAGAAGTCAATAAAAGACTGTATATGGACGAACAGACTTATATGAGGTACGATAGTTTCTACAAACTAAAATATGACATACAATCACTATATAATTTGCTTTTGTATACCCAAAAGCCATAAAAAAACATAAAAATGGCATGATTTGTAGCAAATTCTAATGACGAAGTATTATAAATTGAAATATTTTCATTATATTTGTGGCATAAAAACCTAGAATATGGAAGATATTAATCGCATCAAACTGGTGCTTGTTGAGAAAAAGCGTACTAGCAAATGGTTATCGGAGCAGTTAGGGGTTACACCGTCAACTGTTTCCAAATGGTGTACCAACTCGTCTCAACCTGACATCAGTAACCTATTAAAGATCGCAGAATTGCTGCAGGTAGACATCAAAGAGTTATTGGTGAGTGAGTATAAGAAGAACTACCTCCTCCCCCATGAGGAAAAACAAGAGTTTCCACAAGCCTTGTGAAAGAATTATTCTTGTTATGACAAGAAAAATCGAGTATCTTTGCAAAATAAAACAATTAGAGTATGAATTATCCGCTAATTTCCGAATATGTTAATGCTATTTTGGCTGCAGAAGATAACTTCGAAGAACTGAAAAATCTTCGTCCTGTGTTGAATGATGAAGGATCACCTATGATGACAGGTGGAAACTTTGCAGTCGTCTTCAAAATGGTAGACCAATTTACAAGGAAATATCATGCTGTCAAGTGCTTTTTGAAAGACCAAGAAAGGAGAGCAGAAGCATATCGAATGATTTCGGACGAACTTCGTGGGGTTAGTAGTTCATATCTCACACCAATTAACTACCTTGAAAAAGAATTGTTTGTCGACTCTAATAACACCGATGAAACAGAATTTCCCGTTCTATTGATGGATTGGGTAGAAGGAGAAAACTTGGATAAATATATATTTAACAACAAATATGATGGGCGAAAATTGTCAAGTTTAGTTCAAAAATTCCATGAACTTTCAAAATGGCTCCTTGCTCAACCATTCGCTCATGGTGATTTGAAACCAGACAATATCATTGTGACTAATGAGGGGAATTTGGTCTTGATAGATTATGATGGAATGTTTGTGCCAAAGATGTTGGGACAAGAACCTAGGGAACTTGGTACACCTGATTACAGGAATCCATATTATGAAAGAATTAACTTAGGAACATCATTTTCGAAGAGAATTGATGATTTTGCAATCATACATATTTTGCTATCTCTGAAAATCTACTCAGAACGTCCACATCTTATTACAAACGATAATGATTTTGCTCTTTTTAGTAGAAAAGACTTTAATCAAATCTATGAGACCCCATTATATGTTGAATTAATGTCTTCTGGGTTAGATACTCAGAGCTGTTTGTTGATTATTCTTTTTCAAAAGATTCTCTATACTGGTGAAATCGGCAGAGTAGAATGGGAAAGCCTTTGTTTTGATGCATCAAAGGGCGATTTTATTGACATGGATGAATCAATGTGTAGTTTGGATAATATTGTTCTTGCTGTAGAGTTTGCCTATTCTTCTATGTTATACAAAGATCCTGCGAGAAATGAATATAGTATAAACGATTACAAGGATAGAAATAAGCGAATAAGTTTAGCCTTTGAAATTCAAGAAAATCTAAAGATGCACGAGTGGCCATATAGCCATAATGGTATAAAGTATTCGTGTCTAAAACCTGATGGAATAGAAGAGAGAGAAGGCTTGGTGTTGAATTTGGAAGAATATGCGTTAAGATATTTGTTTGGTATTGTCAAATATTTGGCGATTAACAAAAAAACGCCCCAAAATGTCTATGGCGGCGGGGCTGATGTATTTACATTAAACTTGGATGAGTTTAAATACGAAACTTATTTAGAAGAGTTCGTACAAGTTCAAGAAGAATGCGCAAAGAAATACAGGTACCTTTACGTTTTTGATATACGACACTTTTTCCCAAGCGTCAACATGTCAAAGATAATTGATTTCTATTTTGGGACAGATTTTACTAATGTCGATTGGTACGCAAATCTTTTGTGCAGAATTGTAGAAACAAGTAATATGATTGGCCTTAACCCATGCTCTGAAGTAGATTTCTTTTTAGCAAATTTATATTTAAAAGCACTTGATGAGAAATTAGTGCGATACGAAGGAATTGAATATTACAGGTATGGTGACGATATAAGAATTTTCTCTAATAGCCATTCCCTATTAGAACCATTAACTGACATTATCCAACAAGTATTGTCATCTTTGTCATTGGAGTTGAATGTAAGTAAGACAAAGTTAATAGATACAAATAATGAAAGGATAGAATTGGCAAAAGCGTGTTTTGTTGTATCAAGTAGACTATATTTTGGCGCAAATCAAGCTACATATCTGCTTGATAGTCAATCATTAGCAGAAATTATAGAAAAGGATCTTACTACAACATATATATTTAAGCTTTTAAATGTTCATTCTTATGAGCATCATTTAGATGAGATGTTCTATATTCTAAAAAATGTACATAAAAACGCAGCTCTTTACAAAAAAGTTACAGAATACATCTTTAATGCCGGTGTCAACTTCTCCCAAGATCCCATGCTTTTTTCCTATGTCCTTAAAACAATTGTTGAAATCTTATGTGATGAAAACATTGAACCTTTCGTGAAATATTGGATTTTAAGAACTTTCTTCTGTACAGATAAGCAATATTACAAGCAATATACAGAATTGGAAAATTATTGGAGAGACCAAACTTGGTATCCAAGACCTTGCTATATGAATCAGATTTCCGATATATTGGATAAGACTTTCAGAAAAGAAGGCAATGATGACTTGTTATATCACATTTCTGATTATATTATCAGTATTATTGATCCTTTTGAAGTAGTTTTGGATATCAACAAAGTTGATGAATTACCATTTTAACTTGAAGGAGGTTTTATTATGATTCGCAATAATGAGATTTTTAATGGAGTATTCCTAAAACGTGACAATAATTTATGGGGATGTGTTGACAATATAGGCAGCACATTAATTCCATCAAAATATGATATTGTTTCTACCAGGCACTATGGCAGCGACATTATACATATTTTGTGTGGACATGGTGGCCATTTTTTTAAAGGTAAACATGGAGAAAAGGAGAATACTATATACACAGGAGTATATGATTTATATGACCCTTATGGTAATCTCCTTATAGGAGGATTGAGTGACTATGACTATGATAAGAGTACTGCAACTTATAAGTTTCTCTTTGGAAAGGAATGGAAATTATATCCTAAAGGAAATAAATCATGGGAGTTTGATCATTACAAATGTATCAAACGTGGGAAATGGATAATTCTGGGGAATGACTTTACTATTCCATTTAATTATAGTCTCCAATATAAAGATGAGTTTACAGGCAATTGGTTTTATTCGAAGTATAGTCTTAAAGGAGGAATTTTGCAGTATAGAGACAATCAATTAGTTGGAGAGTTCTATGGTTACAAATCTCTCATTCCTTTTCCAAAAGATGTTATGTTTGATAAGATAAGTGTAATTAATACCTCTACTATTTGTGGCATTAATAATCCTGGTTGTGCAAGTGAAGAGCGATGTGTTATATACATTAACAAGCATACAAAATCCAAACACTATACTTGGACGGACACTATTGATGAACAATATACTTTTGTATATCGTGGTCGCCTGGGATTGCTAAAAGATGGCAAAGAGGTTCTTCCATGTGAATTTGACTTTATGACAAAACCTTTTAATGATTGGATATTCATTGCAAAGCGTTATCCGTTTATACCAGATGCCAATACATGGGGAAAATATTATGTTCTATTATATAAAATTAAAGACCACTATTATTCTGATGCGGAGCTTCGCAGTTCTATTCTCGCAATAAACATTGTAGATAGGGATACTGTAGAACAACTATTTCATAGTGACGCATTTGAATTACATTTGATTGGTGAGAATCCTAATGATTTGAAATCCTATGCTATTTCCAAGAAGTTCTCTAACTATTTTGTCAGCACATTTGCTGATTTATTAGGCAAACCTATTGAGAAGGATACCCCATCTTATTCTCAGTGGAGGTCTGCTGATATGGTTGAGAAAGAGAAAAAGGGAACTAACAATGATTACGAGGGTTATGATCATTATGGACTTATGGATGCTTTGGATGGAGAGATGGGAGCTTATTGGAATATTGATTGATTACAAAGATATATTATGTATCCACTATTGTCAGAATATATAGAAGCAATCAAAGCTGCAGAAGACAACTTCGAAGAGCTGAAACATCTTCGTCCTGTATTGAATGAAGATGGTGAACCCGTGTTTAGTAGCGGTGGTTTTGCTGTTGTATTTAAGATGAAAGATGAACAAACGGGAAGGCTGCATGCAGTAAAATGCTTCTTGAAAGAACAGGAAGGTCGCACAGAGGCATATCGTATGATTGCCGAAGAATTAGAGTTCGTTTCTTCCACTTTTCTCACTCCCATTAAGTATCTAGATAAGGAATTATTCGTTGACACCAGCAATTCTGATGTAACGGAGTCCCCTGTATTGTTGATGGATTGGGTGGAGGGCCTGACGCTTGACAAGTATATTCGTGAACATATCGATGACGAATATGAACTTTCGCTATTGGCCTATCAGTTTAGTCGCTTAGCCATGTGGCTAATGCCCCAGCCCTTTGCCCATGGCGATCTGAAGCCAGACAATATCCTCGTGAAGGAAGATGGCACGCTGGTATTGGTGGATTACGATGGCATGTATGTGCCAGCCATGAAAGGCCAGAAGGCAAGAGAATTAGGCAGCCCAGACTTCCGTCACCCTAGCAGAACAGAAGAAGTCTTCGATGACCATATCGACGATTTCTCCCTTGCCAGCATTCTCCTTTCCCTGAAAGCCATCGCCCTCCAGCCTACATTGTTGGAAGAATATGGCGCCTCAGATCGTTTGCTGTTCTCAGAAAAGGACTATCGCTATCTCTCAGAAAGCAAAGTCATGGATGCTCTTAAACCTTTAATGCAAGATGCAGAATTAGCTTCGCTCTATTCTCTTTACATCCTTGCATTGTCTCAAAACAATCTTTCCCAAGTGTCATTCCGTCTTTTCAATCTGAAAAGACCAGATAAGTCGCAATATGAGGAAGAGAATCTGAACTCTAAGAATCTTAAAAATGTTTATGTAGATTTGGGATTATCTGTAAAATGGGCAAAATGTAACTTGGGCGCAAATAAACCTGAAGAATTTGGCGATTACTTTGAATGGGGGTGCTTAAGCCCCCAAAACGAGAACAAAGAAGTTCGAAGAAACACTAACTTCGACAGCAAATATAACACAGCTGACGGGAAAAAGGTTTTGTGTCCTGAAGACGATGCTGCCACATGTCTATTAGGAATGCCCTGGCGCATGCCAACTTTGGAGGAAATCACTGAATTGAAAGAAAAATGTGAGTGGAAAGAGTGTTCTCTGAACGGAGTTCAAGGATGTCGAGTAATTGGACCAAATGGTAATTCTATATTTTTACCACTTGCGGGAAGTTATGATTGGGGGAGAGGTATACCTAGACCTTATAAATCAGGCGGCGCATATTGGTCAAGTTCTTCATATATTCACAATTTTGTTTTTAACAATTCTTGGTATCTTAGTATATATAGGGGGAAACCAGATGTTGATCATTATGTCAGAGCTATGGTATATCCTATTCGCCCCGTTATGATAGAGGATGATGATCTTTCAACGGAGGTAAAAGAAGAAGATTTAATAAATGCATGGACGGATGAGTTTGGAATATTCTATAGTTTGGATAGAAGAAAACTTCTAAAGGTTAGTAAAGAGTTGTGGGAAAAGGAGAATTGGGAATACAATATTTTAAAGGGAACAAAGGTTATATGTGACAATGCGTTTTGTTTATATGAGCATTTGTATCACAATGGGCATGTTTCAATAACAATACCTAATAGCGTTGTAAAGATTGGTCATGCAGCATTCAAAGGTCTCAGTTTATCAAATATTGTAATTCCTAATAGTGTGAAAGAGATTGTAGGCAATCCTTTTATCTGTAATAAGGGTTTGCTATCTATTAAAGTGGATAAAGGGAACAATATTTATGATTCAAAAAATGATTGTAATGCAATTATTGATACTCATAATAACATTTTGATATCGGGATGTTCCAAAACACAGATTCCAGATTATATAAAGGAGATTGGCAATGAAGCATTCAAAGAGTGCTTAGAATTAACTGATATAATCATTCCTGATGGTATAGAAAGCATTGGAGCATCTTCTTTCTCTGGATGTGAATCTTTGAAATCAATTATTATCCCCCAAAGTGTTAATGAGATAAAGGATAAAGCATTTGAATATTGTGAATTTGAATCAATAATAATCCCCGATAATGTCTCTATTTTAGGTGAAGATGTTTTTTCTGGATGTCGTTTGAAACGAATTTATTCTTCAGAGGAGGTAAAAGAAAGAATATTCAAAAGATCTCCTGAATACATAAAATATTTTGATGAAACCGTATCTACAAAATATGATTTCAGTAATGCTTATGAAGATGAATTTGGTGCGAAATATAGCAAAGACAAAAGACGGTTATTGTCAGTGCCAATAGGTTTGAAGGAATATATGATAAAAGAAGGGACTGAGATTATTTGCAATTATGCATTTGTTGGAGGTTCATACAATGATTTAAAGAAAATGGCATTGATCCATAAGAAAGTGAATGCTGAATCAATAGTACTCCCCAATAGTATAAATACAATTGGTAAATATGCGTTATCTGGTTGTAATAATCTCCAATCTATAGTTATTCCAATTGGAACAAAAGAGAAATTCGAGGAATTGCTTCCTGATTATAAAGATAAATTTGTAGAACAAGTCGATGAAGAGAATCTTTCCACAGAAGTAACAGAGGAGGATCTTGCAAATGCATGGATAGATGAATTTGGTGTTAAGTACAGTGCAGACAAGAAAAGGTTGCTTATGGCACCAAAAGAGATAGCAAAATATACTATCATCGAAGGTACAACTATTATTTGTAATAGTGCATTCGAAAGGTGTTCTTTAACGTCAGTAACAATTCCTAATAGCATTAAGGTAATTGGTAAGAATGCATTTCAAGGATGCTTTGATCTTGCCGCAATAGAATTACCGGATGATTTGTTGATAATAGCTGATTATGCTTTTGATATGTGTCATAGTGTAAAATCCATTGTTCTTCCTTCAAGTGTTAAGTTTATGGGATGTGGTGCATTTTGTGATATGAGAGGCTTGTCATCTTTGAAAGTAGATGAGAAAAATCAAAATTTTGATTCGCGAAACCATTGTGATGCTATTATTAGAACAAAAGACAATGTATTAATTAGAGGATGTTCCAACACTGTAATTCCAAGTACAGTATCATGCATAGGGGATTCAGCTTTTTCTGGTTGTGATACTTTATGCTCAATTACTATACCAAATAGTATAAAAAGTATAGGAAAATATGCTTTCGAAAATTGCGAATTATTATGTTCAATAGAAATACCTGACAGTATAGTTACAATTGAAGATTATGCTTTTGATAATTGTTATAGCTTAAAAACTATTTCATTACCAAGCAGTATATCCAAGATTGGTTATATGCCTTTTAATGAATGTGGAGTTTTAAGTCAAATAGTAATACCAAAAGGAACAAAACATAAATTTGAGAAATTACTACTAAAATATAAAGATAAGATTGTTGAGCAAGGTGGGGATGAGAATCTTTCCACAGAAGTGACTGATGAAGATTTGGTGAATGCTTGGACGGATGAGTATGGGGTCAAATATAGTGCAGACAGAAAGAGATTGTTGAAAGCACCAACTGAGATTAGGAGATATTCTGTTAGAAATGGAACAAAGATAATCTGTAACAAGGCATTCCAGTCAACGTTATTGGCGCAAGTGATTATTCCTAATAGTGTTTTATGTATAGGCGATAATGCATTTGGTGGTTGTTGTTTGACTTCTATTGAAATCCCTGAAAATGTACAGAGCATTGGAGAAAGGGCTTTTTCTTATAACGCACTAAACTCAGTAACTATCCCCCAAAATGTCAAACATATAGGAAAAGGTGCATTTGGCTCTTGCGGTAGTCTTATTTGTATTATTGTTAACAAAGAAAACAAATTCTATGATTCTCGAAATGACTGCAATGCAATAATAGAGACAAAATCAAATACGTTAATTGTAGGATGTCAGAATACAATAATTCCCAATAATGTTAAGAGTGTTGGGGAGTGGGCATTTACAGGGTGTTGCAATCTTTCGTTTATTTTCATTCCCAAGGAGGTGTTGAAGATAGGGCAACGCGCTTTTAATGGTTGTGAAAGACTAAAAAAGATCTCTGTAGACAAAGATAATGAATTCTTTGATTCTCGGAATGACTGCAATGCAATAATAGAGACAAAAACAAATACGTTAATTGTAGGATGTCAGAATACAATAATTCCAAATAGTGTTAGAACTATTGGAGAATGGGCTTTCTCTGGATGTAACAAATTATCCGCAATTAATATACCGGAGAGTGTTTTAAGCATAAACGAGGGTGCATTTTCTGGTTGTAGTGATTTGTCAAATGTTGAACTTCCTAAAGGCCTTAAAGAATTAGGTTGCAGAGTATTTTCGGATAGTGGTATTGAATCAATCATAATTCCTGACGGTATTGAGGTTATAAGCGAGTCCTTATTCAATTGCTGTAGAAACCTCATTTCTGTTAATCTTCCCAATAGTGTAACTACCATTGAGAATTATGCATTCAGTCAATGCCGGCCTTTATCATCCATTTCAATGTCAGACAATGTAATTACCATCGGAGACTGGGCATTTGCTTGCTGTTCTAGTTTAGCGTCGATAGAGTTGTCTAATAGCATTCAAATTATTGGTAAAGGAGCATTTTATGATTGTGAGTCCCTGAGGACATTCTTTATTCCATTAGGCTTAAAAACAAAGTTTGAAGTATTATTACCTGCCTATAAAGATAAACTTGTAGAGCGATAAATAGAATCTTGCTAACAAGGAAAGTTACTAATAATATTGATTATGACTGTTCAAGAATTGATTGATATCGAGAAGAAATACCAAAATGACCATAAGGATGATCCTTGGGTATATAATGAAGTCGGAGAACTGCAACCATCTAGTATGAATGATGATATAGCATTTCTATCAAAAGGGTATATAAAAAGGCATAACAACATAAATCCAGAAACAAGAAAAGATTTGACAGAAAAAGGCCTTGGCGATTTCGAAATACTTATGTTGATGTGTTTCGTTGGTTATCTATCCTATGCCTTTAGATGGAATTCATATAATGACAAAAAGAGTCCCATCCCAGAAATGTGTGAAGGGTTGGATATCGTCCTAGAAAAAAGTCCCGTGTATGATGAAGGAAATGTGTTATATCGTTTCTGTACATCTGATGATAAAGTGGGTTTCAAAGAAGGCGATTTGTATCAGGCTCCACATTATGTGACAACGACAAAAAGCAATTGGGATAAAGATACCCATGTTTATATAATTACCCCCAAAAGTGTAGATTCAAATGCTCGAAGTATTTATAAACTCTATAATAAAGCGAATGAGAACCAGGTTACTTTTAAAAGAGGAACTTCATTTAAAATAACAAAAATAGAAGAAGGTAATTATAAGAAAATATATATGGAAGAATGTTAATGTAGGACACATTATTATGATAGCAATAACACATCCAATAAAACAAATGATTAATAGCCAATATGGGTTTCTTTCATCCATGTTGGATAGATTCCCGAGTTTACTTAATGAGTGGATTAAGAGACAGGAGGAAGAGGTTGAGCAACTTGCAAGAGAGTATGCTGAGGGTGATTATGAGGTCTATAGGGACACGTACAATTCTGAGATATCAAGAGTTGATCCATGTTATGATGAAGAATTGCTTTTTAATCAGGCAATGCTAATCATGGTGTATTCTTACTATGAATCGTTTTTGTGCAGATTTGCTAAAGAGAGTGGTGTTAAAAAAGCATGTCCTAGTGCAATAGCGGAAAATTATAATACCACTATAGAGGGCGAGCATTTGAAAACATCTACGTTCCTTCATGAAACAATACTTCCGTTAAGGAATCAGTTATGTCACAATAACAATGGAACATTGTATGCTAGAAGCAAAGATGACGAAATTGCTAACGTTAAAAATTTGATAAAGAAAAAGTATATTTCAGAAGATGATGGTAGGATTTTCGTAACAAATAGAGATTTTATCAAACAGGTATTGGATGGCGAACATGAATTGCTTCTTAAATTAGCAGAAATATGTGGATACAAAACGACTCTTTACGGATATAAAGAAGGTTCAGATTCAATGGTTCCGCTAAAGAGTTGGTAACAACCTCCACCTAGCATACTATATTATGATGGCAGATGTTAGTAGGTAGATGTAAGATGTGAAAAATGGTTATAAGCAAGAATATGTGAATAAATATATGTAACTTTGCAGAAAAGATTAAGAATATGGTAAACGAAATAGAAAAATTGAAAGTTGAACTGCTTGATCCTGAGCTGGTGGCTTTGGCAGACAAAATAGTGCAGGTAATAGAAGATGGTAAGCAGGCACTGGCTGTCAGTATCAATGAGATAATAAAGACTACCTATTGGAGAATAGGACAGTATATAGTTGAGTTTGAGCAACAGGGCAATGCAAAAGCGAAATATGGCACATCGCTGTTGTCGAATCTTGCGAAGCTGTTGAGGGCCAGAGTAGGGCGTGGATATAGCCACCCCAACCTTAACAATATGCGCAAATTCTATCTGATGTACCCAAATTTTCAGATATCTGACAAATCTTCTCCAATTTTTCAGACGTCTGAAAAATCTGATTCAACATGTCAGACGGTTTCTGACAAATTAACATGGTCACACATCTGTGAATTGGTAACTATAGATGACCAGCTTGAGCGAGAATTCTATGAGAAGGAATGCATCTCTGAGGGATGGACTGTAAATGAATTGCATCGTCAGAAAGAGAGCGGACTCTTTATGCGTTTGGCTGTTAGCAAGGATAAACAAGGTGTTCTGACACTGGCTCATGAAGGTCAGCAGGTGCAGACGCCAGAGGATGTTGTGAAGAACACCTATACGCTTGAGTTCCTTGGCATAGAAGAAAAGAAGCGTTATAAGGAGAAAGATTTGGAGGAAAAGTTGATTGACAATATGCAGATGTTTTTGCTGGAACTGGGCAAGGGCTTCACGTTTGTCAAGCGTCAATACCCATTGACCATCAACAATACCCATTACCATATCGACCTGGTGTTCTATCACCGCATATTAAGGTGTTTTGTCTTGATAGACTTAAAGCGTGGAGCTGTGAAGCACAAAGACATTGGGCAGATGAACATGTATCTGGGCTATTTTGCAAAAGAGGAAAATGTGGAAGGAGATAATCCTCCTATTGGTATCATCATGAGTCATTATAAAGATGAACTGATGGTGGAATATGCCACGTATGGCATGGATTCGAATCTGTTTGTGTCGAAATATGAACTGTTCCTGCCTAATAAGGAGGATCTGCGAAAGTTAGTACGTAATATTTTGGTAGAGAAATAGACAATCCATGATTATCATCGAGTCGAAACGGAAGAAGGCTGCCACGATACTGAAGAGGTATCCGGATGCGATACTGGCAGATGTGACCAGCGGGGCGAAGGACGGATTGGTTAAACTGAGTCCGTTCTATCCTCATGGGGGAATACCTGTGCCATTCAGTGAGGGCTATTCAGCAACCTGCGTTGAAGCTATATGGCAAGGATTAAAGGTTTTTGAAGGAGCAGATGTAGATATTCAGATGTTCCTGAATGACACAATGAAGAATATCAAAAGGACTGTTCGACGCTTTGGAAAACCATTAGGTCACCGAAAAGGGGTGAATGGTACGGAACTATTAGGATATATCGAGGCAAGGAAACAGATATACATTCCTACATACCGATGGGTACTCGAAAACAAGGTATCTTATATCATTGATCGGCTGAGAGAGGCAAGCAAGACAAGAATTATCGTTTTGCTGGACTATGATACTAATGCAGATATAGAAAATGCTAAGAAACCATTGTCTCATGCATCGCTAATAAAAGCTTACGCAGAGGGTATTTATCCGTACGAAGATGTGGTTGCTTCTCAAAATAATGTTACTAAAGATAACATTTTGCAATTAGATTTGTTCAATCAATAAAAGGCAAGGGATATGGAGAAAAAAAGTAATTGGCAGGAATTTGAGCAAGTACTCAAAAAAGGCAGAATCAGCAAACTCTATCACTTTACAGACAGAGATAACCTTGAATCCATCATCAAAAATGGAGGATTGTATTCGTGGAAAGATTGTGAGGATAAGGGTATCAAAATTGCCAAGCCTGGTGGAAGCGGAACCTCACGTTCCTTGGATCAACGTGACGGTCTGGAGTATTATGCTAGATTAAGCTTTGTTCCTGACCATCCGATGATGTATGTTGCAATGGATGATGGGCGTATATCCAATCCTGTTGTTTTGGAGATAGACCTAGAAGCTGCATTATGGGAGAATACATTGTATGCTGATAGAAACATGACCAAGACTGGTGCAAATGTGGGTGGAACATTAGAAGATCTGAAAGCCATACATTTCGGACTCTTTTGGGGACGCAGGTATTTTGATATGAGCGAGGAGGCTAAGATGTATTATAAGGCTGAGGTACTAGTGAAGAATTTCATCCCGTTGAAATACATCACAAACATTGCAAACTTCGGAATACCCATTCCAACCCAGCCAAAGATGTTACAAGTTAAGATTCCATATACAGCTCAGATTACTCGAAATACGCCAACTGCTTTCATATTCTTAGTTGACCAATCAATTTCCATGAGCCGCATGACCACTTTCAAAGATGAAAGAATGACAATGGCTGAAGCTGTAGCACGAATTGTTAACAATCAAATTAATGAACTAGTTCTGAGATGTGTTAAGATGGAAGATACTAGGCATTATTATGACATAGCTGTCATTGGCTATGGCGATGATGCGACCTATGGTTGGAATGGCTCTTTGTATGGACGTGATTTTGTTTCGCCAGAAGAATTGAAGAATCATCCCTTCAAAAAAATTATCACAAGAAAAGAAACAAGAACACGTAAAGGGGTTCAGATAAAGGAAGTTGAAGAAGTTCAGTGGTTAGAACCTGTAGCTGCAGGCAAATACACGCGTGCAAACAAAGCCTTTGTTATGGCCAAAGAGCTCTTGGAGAAATGGATGGAAGAACATCATGACAAGGACTGCTACCCTCCTACCATCATTAATATAACCGATGGAGAGTTTAATGGAATTGTCAATCCTCGTGGTGTTAACATGGAACTGGCCGATGAACTGAAGGCAATGTTTACAAATGATGGTAACGTCCTTTTGTGGAATATACATATAACTCCAGGGGATAACAAACAGATTCTGTTACCGACAGACAAAACCGAGATAGAGGAAACAGAGAACAAATATGCAGAATGGCTTTATAGCATGTCGAGCCTTCTGCCTACTAGATATAATGACCAAGTTTCAGGGCTAAAAGGAGTAAAAAGTACAGAAAGACATGTGGCTATGGCTATGAACACTGACATGTCTACTCTAATTCAGCTAATGGACATTGGAACACCTACCAATATAAGTAAGAATCAATGAAAGCATATACTCTATCGAAAGAATTCATAGAATCGAAATGGGTAAGAAACCCTATTAATGAGGATGCAGTAAAAGCTACCCAAGAATGGATAGCTGTTTCTGATGGTGCTGGTGGTGGAGGAGTTTTTGCTGACAAGTGGTCCAACTATCTGGTGGAACACCTGACTGACGAGCCTATTACCTGCTTTGAAGCCTTTGACAAATGGATAGAAAGCATTTGGGAGCCCTTCTATAACGAGTGCGAAGCAAAGGCCCAGAAAGAAGGGGGAATGCTACTCAATAAGTTCTATGATGAAGGCTCGTTTGCAACATTGGTGGCTGTATGGAAAGATGGCCATTGGATGAGTTATGGCGATAGTGTGGCATTCTGTTATAATAGAAAGACCGGCCATTTAGATTGCTCTTGTGGAAGGATAGTAGACTTTAACAATCCTCCATATTTGGTGAATTGTAAAGATCCAATCAATGAGAATGGTTTCAAGTCTGGGAAGTTTGAAATCAAGTCGGATAGTATCGTCTTTGCTGCTAGTGATGCCTTGGCTCACTATATCCTGATGATGTATGAAGCATCAAACAAAGACCTGTTTAGCGAAGAACTATTGGAGGCTACTGACGCACAGACGAAGAACAGTAATTTTGTCAGAACTGCTATGGCATTGAAGCATAAGGATTTCGAACAGCGATTAACTAAACTGCTGGAATTGAAACATAAAGGTCTTTTTAAAGAGCATCTCAGGAAACTATATAGGGATGGACTAATAGGTCTAGACGATTATTCATTAGCAATATTGTAAGCCAATGGAAGAGAATAAATATGAGGGATTTACACCCGACTACATAGAGACTCTATTGACAAATCAAGTCTTCGTGTTTGGTAGTAATGCACTTGGGTATCATACTGGTGGAGCCTCTGGTTCTGCCCGTAAGAAGTTTGGTGCAGTATGGGGGCAGGCTGAAGGACTGCAAGGGCAGAGCTATGCCATCCCTGTAGACTATGGCAAGGGTGTTAGAAAGGATGCCGAAGTAAGAGCGGCTGTTGAGCGATTTATTGACTTTGCCAAATCACATACAGAACTGTTCTTCTTGGTGACACGTGTGGGCTGTGGCATCGCTGGCTATCACGATGATGAGATGGCACAGTATTTTAAAGATGCTTTGCAACTGCGGAACGTCAGCCTGCCCAAGAGCTTTGTGGATGCCTTGCAGAGTGGAGCTACAAACTATAATCTCGAGCGATTCTTGGAACCTCAGGAATATGATTATGCTGGGGCTTTGCGTGAAATCAAGGAAGGTCAGAAACGCGGGCATTGGATTTGGTATGTTTTTCCACAGATCAAAGGTTTGGGCCATAGCTATAATTCAGAATTCTATGGTATTGCGAGTAAGGAGGAAGCCAAGGCGTATTTGGAGCATCCAATACTTGGTGCAAGGTTAAGAGAGATTACGCAGGCGCTTATGGATGCAGATAATCCCTCTGCTGATGATATATTCGGATTTCCTGATGTGCTGAAAGTTAGGTCGTGTATGACACTATTTGATATGGTGGCACCTGATGACATCTTTAATGAAGTGTTGTACAAATACTATGAGGGGAAAAGATGCGACAAGACTGTTTGGCGATTGGGCTTCCGCGAGGACAAATTAAAGAATCAGGTAAAACTGAGTAGGCTAACGATAACAAAAGACTATCGTATCTTACTTACAGACTACGAAGGCAAAGAGGTAAGAATGGAACCCTTAGTGAAGGCTATCTATTTATTGTTCTTGAAACACCCTGAAGGGATAGCGTTTAAATTTCTGCCCGACTATCGAAAGGAACTCACGAACATATATTCAAAAGTGAGACCGATGGGACTGACAGAGAAAGCACTTCAGAGTATTGAGGACGTTACTAATCCGTTGCTGAACTCCATCAACGAAAAGTGCTCTCGTGTGCGTGCCGCATTCATAAACGAGGTAGATGGTTCACTACTCAATAATTATATCATACTTGGTAAGAGTGGAGACATAAAAAAGATAACTCTTCCTAGGAATCTCGTCACATGGGAATAAAGTGACAATTCCGCAAGCCTTGTGGAGAAGAATTGCTTGGTGGCAAAGATATTTTGGAGTATCTTTGCCACAAGTTTTATCATTCGATTTATGACACAAGCTGAGTATATGCTGTTAAAAGAAAGAATTAGGGAAAGAGAAAAACGAATTAAGGCAATGAGTGTAGATGAACTCATAGAGAATCTACATAGCGAAAATGGCTTTGGCAAATACATCATTCTGGAATTGAAGCAGCGATTTGATTCTCTTGGTGATAATGACAAGATGAAGATTATTGAAGAGCTCTCAATCTCGACGAAGGCTAACCAGCAATGGGCTGAGGTAAAACGCAAGAGTATGAATAAAAAAACAGATGAATATGACAAACATTAAATTACTTCCATTTGAGGAACTTATAAAGGCTCTCGATGAAAAAGGTATAGAATATGACAAAAGCGAAGTAGCTGATCCATATTTCCCTTTGGAAGACGTAGAGGCGTGTTTAGATAGTGAACAACTTTTTCTGAAAGAGGCCTCGAATCACAAAAAATGTCCACTATGTGGTAAACCATCAGAGGAATTAAAGTGGATTTACTTTAAATCTCCCCAATGGACTTGGGAAAAATTGATGGGGCGTGCTGGCCCCATGTCGATATGCCCGGATTGTGGCTGCATTGTAGAGTTTGAATGTTTTCTGCTGAATTGATGGTGTTTAAATAATGGTGAAATTGTATCATATATAGTATAGAAGATGGTTACGTCAATATTAGGGATAAGTCGTTTGAGAATTGGCACTGATGGAAATGGCATCACTTCTTTGGTGGCATTTCATGGGTGCTCATTGCGTTGTCGGTATTGTTTGAATCCATCCTGTCTTAATCCAGAAGCTAAAGTCCAACGGATGACTCCAGAAGAAGTAATGAAAGAGTTAAAGAAAGATGAGCTTTACTACATTGCCACAAAAGGGGGAGTTACGTTTGGAGGTGGAGAACCGCTTTTAAATAGTTCATTCATTAAAGGTGTTCTCGATCTAGGAGCCAAAGAATGGAATGTGACAGTTGAGTCTTCGCTCAATGTGCCTCGACAACATTTAGAATTATTGCTACCCTATATTGACGAGTACATTGTCGATATTAAGGATATGGATTCTGAGATCTATGAGCAATATACTGGTAAGAACAATGAACAAGTCAAGTCAAATCTGAAGTGGCTTGTCGAAAATGGAAAAGCAAAACAAATCATATGCAGAATTCCTCTTATACTTGGTTATAACGACCCTGATTCTCAAAAGAACAGTAAGAATGAACTTATTCAAATGGGCTTAGACAGATTTGATCTGTTTACCTATACTGTAACAAAAAAAAGAGAGAGGGAAACAAGGAGATGACAGCATGGGAAAAATTTCGGCTAAGCATGATGCCTGGCATCATAGCAGACGTGAAGTTTGAAGAAGAATAAATTAGGTTATGAAAGGAAAAGACAAATGTGAATTCTTAAAGGGAATACGAAAGAGAATGGCTGAGGCCAATAACATTCCTTATGAACCAAGGGAATGTACATACGAAGGTGAATGTACTGGTACGTGTCCTTTCTGCGAGAAGGAGGCTGCTGATTTAATGGCAGAACTCAAGAAGAGAGAGGCAGAAGGAGTGGAAATTGAGAAGGGCGTGTTCTGTATTGAAGACGAAGAAAAAAGGATTCAACCATATGAAGACCAAACGAAACGAATTGAAGACAGGAACAGACAGACAGGGTGGCAAGCTCTTGTTAATGAATATACTTGTCCAGGTGGTGTAGAATCAGCATCTGCAACAGATCCCTTTCACGGGCCCAATAATCCTCTCATGACAAGAAAGGAATTGAATGGATTGAACGAAATGCAACGTTTCATACACGAACTAGAGAAACCTCTACGAGGTGATGTCAGATTCGCTTATTCTAGTTTAAGTGATGATGAAGAAGAAACGAGGGTACTACTTCAGGAGGAAGAAGAAAGAGAACAGAAACGAAAGAAAATAGGGATTATTAGAAAATTACTTGCAAATATAAAACGGACAAAATTACAAGGTTTAATTGATGAAGAATAATATGACAAACAATTTCACAAGGTGTTATAGGCACGGTTTGACAATGATAAATGTTTTTATGAAAGTTTTTTTATTATTGTTATTAACAGGTATGCTGATCTGCTGTAGTCAGAAGCAAACAAAGATAATCGCAGATGGCGATGATGAGATTGAGATCCCATCTGATACTATTTGTGGTTGTCCGCAATGTACAATATATCTTCTTCCTTATGATAACTTCACTAAGAAAGAGGCTGAAAAATTACTCCATAAACTCCAAAAAGAATTTGACAAATGGCTATATGGCCATTGGGAATTCATGGTTCTCGAACCTGTAACTTTTCCACAAGGCAGTTATATAAAGAGTAGAAATAGATATAAGGTAACTCCTGTTTTGAATTATCAATTATCCTTGATAGAAGGCAATGAGGTAATTATTGGTCTAACCCATAAGGATATATGTACAAACATTCATGGAGTTGAAGATTATGGTATCGTTGGTATGAGTAGACCGCTTAAACAGGTTTGTCTGGTTTCAGACGAGCGTCTAAAAAACAAATCCCTGATATGGAAACCTATTTTGCATGAGTTTATACATACCTTCTATGGAGCAAAACATTGCCCCAAGGATGATCCGTCATGTTTTATGAAGGATGCCAAAGGACATGGCAATTTTGAGGTACAGGATAAATTGTGTGAGTCTTGTTTACATTAATCATAGGTTAAAGGGAAAGACGTTTACAGATTGAATCAAAAGCAGGTGGTGAATATAATCCTTTTAATATTCCATTATCACTTGCTCCATTATTTAATAAATATTTTTTAATATATGATAGGAAGTATTATAGGTGACATAGTAGGAAGTATCTATGAGTTTCACAACATCAAAACAAAGAACTTTGAGTTCTTTAATGGAAGAGGCAGCTATACAGATGATAGCATCCTGACACTTGCTACAGCTGACTGGATTTTGAATGGTGGAGATGTGGCCCATTACTATAGTAAATACGCTATTGATTACCCACTGCCAATGGGTGGTTATGGTAGTAGGTTTTTGGAGTGGGTTAATACAACTCGCTGGGAGAAGAAATTCTATCCATACAATAGTTGTGGTAATGGTTCTGCAATGCGTGTTGGACCTGTTGGCTGGGCTTTCGATAACGTAAAAGAAGTACTGGTTAAGGCGAAGGAGAGCGCAGAATGTACTCATGATCATCCAGAAGGAATCAAGGGGGCACAAGCAACATCTCTATGTATCTTCATGGCAAGAACAGGAGCTTCTAAGGATGAAATCCGCAAGGAGATTGAAAAACGTTTTCAATATAATCTTCACTTTACATGTGACGAGATTCGTCCATCTTATCGATGGGGAGCAACATGTCAGGATAGCGTACCACAAGCTATTGTAGCATTCCTAGATGGCAAGGATTACGAAGACAGTGTCCGCAACGCCATATCAATAGGGGGTGATAGTGATACTATTGGTTGCATCACAGGAAGCATTGCGGAAGCATTCTTTGGAGTTCCGCAGGATATCAGAGATCAAGGTATGTCTTATTTACCTTATAAATTTAAACAACTTGTTCTGTCATTTGAGGAGAAGTTTCCATGCAATAAAGAGGTGAAGAAAGAAAAAAATGGATTCTTTCAGAAATGGTTTAAATGATTACAAAAACGATCAAGACCTGTCGCCTATGGTCTGTTGTGAGAGTCTTGTTTAAATTAATTTGTTTATGAAAAGAAACGACTAATTTTTATGTTGATGTCACATTAATAAAGAAAAAATGCAAATTTCAAAATTCAAAGATGATCCTATTAGGGGGACAAAGAGCCCACTTATGTCAGGAAATGCTTTAATCGAGATGAAGCATCTTCGCAAACAACGTGAACTGTTGATGGGTGATTTTGATGAAGAAGCGTGGATGAAACGTTTCAAATCAATAAAGTACATGAAGAGGACAATCTTCTCTTTAACCCAAAGTGACTATGATGACTTGTTTGCTGGTAAGGTAAGGTATTTGTAGACTATGTATGAAACAGAGGATTGCGGAAGCATAAAGAATGCATTAAAGCGTTTTGGCTGGAAACTATTTCATAGGCACGGAGAATGTCCGTACCAACAAACTCAAAGTTTTCAACACTTCTCTTTTACGATTGGTGTGAATTTTGGAGATATTAATTTGCCTGTGTGGAATGATGATAATATGAGATCTCTTATTAAAGAAAACAATATTCAGCCTGGTGATATGATTTCGCTTTATTGTGTAGCCCATAAAAATGGAGGGCGTGGTAATCGAAATTTTGGAGGTCGTGAATTTGTTGTTTTAGAGAATGGCTGGAAGATGATAGGCCGTATTATGGGACCGTAAGGATGCGTTTACATCGCTAGCCTTGCGAAGATTTGGATATGTGAAAATTAAAGTTTAACTTTGCAAGCGATAGTAAAAACAATAGAATATGGGAGAAGAACTTATACCATTTTTTGACAATGTCAAGGATACGATGCAGGGCATCATCAAAGTCGTTGGAGTTGGTGGAGGCGGATGTAATGCTGTTAGAAACATGTATAACGAAAAAGTAGCAGGAGTGACTTTTGCTGCTTGTAACACTGATAGCCAGTCGTTAAAGGGATCACCTGTTCCTGTAAAGGTATTGATGGGAGAGGGACTTGGTGCTGGAGGATATCCCGAAATAGGAAAGTCGGAAGCAGAAAAGAGCATTGACTCAATAAAGACGATTCTGGACGATGGCACTAAAATGGTGTTCATTACAGCCAGCATGGGCGGAGGTACTGGTACTGGTTCTGCCCCTGTAATAGCTAAGATGGCTAAAGAAATGGGGCTATTAACAATTGGTGTCGTAACAATACCATTCTCATTCGAGAAAAAGCAGAAGATAATCAAGGCACTAAAGGGAGTTGACGAGATGAGAAAGTATGTTGACGCCCTGCTGATTATCAATAACGAAAGGATATGTGATGTATATGCTGACTCGGATATATCACTGCAAGAGGCATTCGGAAGAGCTGATAATATACTTAAAGATGCTGTAAAGGGAATTTCAGAGCTTATAACCGTTCATAGTGAGGGTAGTATAAACCTTGACTTTCGTGATGTTGAGGCAACGATGAGAGATGGCGGAGGTGCTATAATGGCAATGGGGCGTGCTTGTGGTGAACATAGAGTAGAGAAAGCTATTATCGATGCGCTCAATTCTCCATTGCTTTATGGTAATGATATTGGAAAGGCAAAACGTATCCTTTTCAATATATATGCGAGCACAGATCATCCAATCTTTGTTCGTGAGATGCAGGAGATTGATGACTTTTTTGATCAACTTGATCCAAATATTAGTGTAATCTGGGGTACATCTACCGATGATTCATTAGGTGAAGACGCGAAAGTAACTATCCTCGCAACTGGTTTAGAGGATGGAATACGTAGAGAAGTCCAGACTAATGTACATCGTGATGAATATGACTATTATGACGATATGGTAAAACAGTTATATAAGCCTGTTAATAAGAAGGTCTCAGATGCCATTACTAAAGATCTGACTATTCCATTCGACGTAGAGCCAGCTCCTAATGTTGAACCTGCTATTGAGACAGTATCGGATGAGGAATCTGTTGTGTCCCAAATTGATAATCATGATGAAGAGCGATCTGAACACAATGATGAGCCTGATGAAGAGCCAAGCGAAGATACGAAAGTAGAGGAACCAACGATGGTAAGCAAATGGAAATCTTGGTTGAATAATCTTATGAAGGATGTAACTGAATGAATGAGGTACCACATACACCAGAAGAGATTGCAAAGCAGATAAGGCACCTGGCTGAGCAATTGTATAGCAATGGACACAAAGATTTGTTGCTCCATGCTATAGGTGTGCCTATGCTGGAAGAACTTCAGATAGAAGCAGCAAAGGGAAAGCTGAGCCGCCTTGTCATTACGAAAGATTATAGGTTCATATTGGCTGATTATCATAAGGAAGTGGATCTGCAGCCTGTGCATAAGGCAGTATATTTGCTTTTCTTGGCTCATCTTGAAGGCATAGAATTCAAGCGTCTTTCTGATTATCGTGAAGAGCTGTTGCATTATTATATGGCTACAGCCAGAATGATGGATAAGGAAAAGATAATTGAAAGTGTAGATCATCTTGTAAATCCACTCGATAATGCCATAAACGAAAAGTGCTCTCGAATAAAGAAGGCTTTCCTTGACTTGACTGATGAATATACTGCCAGCTATTATATCATCAGTAGTCATACCCAGAAGCGCATTTCTGGATCAAGTCGTATTTGGTATCAGCGTCTTAAAATCATTACCATTCCAAGGGAATTAGTTGAAGATTATAATAAGAGATGAGAAAGTTGATGTTGGGAATCATTATAGTGATGTCACTATTATTGGTGTTAGGCATATCATGGGGTAAGCTATTTAAGCAAGGCTATACCCAGGATGAGTATGGCACGGAATTGGCAAAGCGTGATAAGAGGATAGAAGAACTAGAGGATTCTATTAGGAATATGCAGGCTAAACTTGGCATTTACGATGAGGCAGTAAAATGGTTTAGAAATGCAGATTCCGAAGAACTACAGAGAGGCATTGAGCAAATACGTAGTGTTCCAAAAGATGTACCTTTACCATAAATGAGGGTAATTATATGAAGAAGAAAGCAAAATTTTTAATCTGGGGTGCCGGCATCGTGGCTATATTGTGTTTAGTCCTATTGCTGGTTTGCAATCAAATTGTTGTAAATAATGCAAAGGGGAAGGCATTCTCAGAGATTGACTGTATCAAATATAGTAAGGTGGGATTATTGTTGGGAACTACTCCCCAGGCTCGAATAACGAAGGTTAAGAACTATTTCTTCATCTATCGTATTGATGCTGCAGAGCAGTTGTATAGGGCAGGAAAGATAGAGAAGATTCTGATCAGTGGCGATGAGAATAGTTTGGATGGAATCAATGAACCTGAATGCATGAGAGATTCTCTAGTTGCACGTGGCGTACCTGCTAGTGCGATAATCTTGGATGGCAAAGGCTATAGGACGATTTGCTCTGTGGTCAATGCGAATATGGTGTATGGGCTGAAGAGTTTTACGATTATTTCTCAGGAGTTCCATAACGAACGGGCTATATATCAGGCAGAACATCTAGGACTTGACGTTGAGAATATACAGGCTTATAATGCTAAGATGCCCAAATCTAGAAGAGCATATTTAACAAGTATTCGCGAGTACTTTGCTAGAGTTAAGATGTTCTGGGATTTGTTCACATATAAGGAATCTGATTTGTCTAGTCAAGCCACCCCCCAAGACACAATCCAATCATTTTTCGGCTGGCCAATTATCATAAACAGTTCTATATGTGAGCAAATAGATGCTATTGCTGCCCAAGACCCAATACTTACGTATGGAGATAGTGTCCTTTCAATTGCAGATGTCAAATGGCGAATAAACCTAATGCCTAAAACTATCGCATTAATGACTTCCGTACAGCCGGACGATCCAAATATGAAAGAGGTGGTCAAATATCTAAATAGTGTATATGGTAAGCCTTACTACGGAGAAGATGAATACAGTATAAAGTGGTCTTCATCACCTGATTCAAACAACATCTTTAATGGGCATTGTACTTTAGTACATTTGCGCAGAGTCCATTCTGAAGAAGGAGGTACATTCTTATTGTTTAATTAATAAAGGAATACGAATATGAATATAACTAAGAAAGTCTTTTGTGAAATAACATTTTTGTTCACGGGAGTTATACTGATTACAAGTTGTGTCAACACCAACAAAAGCAATAGCGAAAAAATAGTTTTCCAAAGTGGAAAAGAAGAGGAGGCAATAACAGATTCTATAAATCAGAGTATTGCTTGGATTGATTCCATACTGGCAGATATCCCATATCCTTCAATGGGTACAATAGATGATGTGACAAACATTACTGGAGAGAAGAAATTAGAGGCTTCAGAAATGGGCAAAACCTATCAGGAAGCCGATTCTGTATGGAATGAGTTTAAGTTATTTTGTTCAAATAAGGAATATAAGAAAGCATATGACTTATACTATAAAGATAAAGGCGCATTTTTGGTTGCGCTTAAATCAACTACGGCTCAATATGTGTTTTATACAGAAGTCCTCAGTGAACTAGACCGCAAATATGATCCTTCTCATGCTTTGGAGAATATGGTTTCTAATCTGAATTTGAATATACTTATGACGAGTGCTGTAATTCAATTATCAGAAGGGAATACCGTTCCTCCGCATTTTTCTGAATTATTCATGATGTGTATTGAAGGGAACAAAAGAACATGAAACATGTCGAAGGTTAATGAGATAATTGAACTATATTCCCCTATCATTTGTCAGGTAGAAGGGAAAAGCGAAGATGAAATCAAAAAGATGATTGATGCGATTTTAGAAGAATAATGTTGTTTTGTAACCATCTTATAGATGATGAAAGGTTTTTCACCAAAAACAAAGAAAAGGATGACTATTTATATCTCAGTCATTATGCTCCTTGTAGTGGTAAAGGCAATATGGGTGCTTTGTGCGACAAGTGAGATTGGCTCTTTTGAACGTGAAAAGAAAGAAATTATTCGACGTGCGAATTACCTGACCTCAAAGGTCGCAACCTCACCACCACAATTGCTTAACGAAATGCCAAGTGGCATAGGAGAACAATTCCAAGGGGAATGGGCAATATATTCATGCTCTATGACATGTGCTGCTTTGGCAAATATCGCTATTCTGTATCCAAAGAACAAGGAGCTTTCAATCAAGTTCATTGGAGAAATCATCGACATTGCGCTGTCTGAGGAGATTAAAGAATACGACAGGATGCGTTGGGGAGAAGACCCAATGGACGGCATATATGGTAACCGCAGTCATATATCCTATTACAGTCATGTGGCATGGATGATAAGCAGATATAAGCAGATAGGGGATGACAACAAATATGATGGTTTGTATCATTCTCTATGCAAGGCTATGAATAGGAGAATCTGCCAAAGCCCTATTTTCAATGCTCCAACCTATCCTGGGGAATACATCTACATACCAGACATGCTTGTTGCTATTGTTGCTCTGTCAAATTATGCACATCAGTACGGAGGAACATACCAATCAACAGTTGACAAATGGCTTGAAAAGGCAAGTTCCGAGTGGATTGATCAGGAAACAGGTCTTTTGGCATCGTTTTTGGAAGAGGAAAAAGGAAAAGCACAGATTGTCCTACCGGTAAAAGGTTCCTATTCGGCTTTGAACTGCTACTATCTGTCACAAGTTGCCCCCAAGTTTGCCCAAGAGCAATACGAACTACTGAAAAAGAACTTCAGGCAAGATTTCTTGATTACAGGTTTGAAAGAATATCATGATAGGACTTGCTTCTTTGGCATGGATATTGATGCAGGCCCGATAATCTTCAATCTTAGTCCATCAGGTACGGCCTTTGTCATTGGAGCAGCTACCAGCCTTGAAGATATGGAGTTTAGGAAGCAATTACTAAAGACAGCCGAAATAGGAGGCTCTACCGTTTCGTGGTTTGGCAGTAGTCATTATCTGCTCGCGGATCTTGCTTTAGTTGGCGAATCAATCGTATTAGCAATGAGGACTTCTGCACCTGAAACTCGAATGTGTGACAAATAGTTAGACACTCAAATATCTTAAAGGTCGATAGTAGATAACGGCTGTAGGGCGATTGTGACCTCACAGGCATCCGAGGTGTCCCCATGAGGCCGTCATCGTTTTACAACCCGACTGCTCGTTACCAGCAGTCACCAGCATCCATTCACCACCAATCGGGTTGAACGGATTGAACTTCATTTCCTTATAGTTAATCTCTTTCATAAATTTATCGGTTCAGATATTTCCAAAGTTGAATGGAATCGTCATGATGGCGCAGTTTCTCAACGATGTTAACGAGCTGCTTTTGAACGGCTTTCTGGGTTGTTCCCATCTGCTGGGCAAGATCCTTGATAGACTTCTGCTTACATCCCATGCCGAGAGTCTGGCGAAGCAGCAGGTTCTCATCTGCTGTGAGCGCATGATTCAGCAGGCTGTTAAGCTTCTCGTACAGCTCGAACCTTGGCGCACCTGCCAAGTCAAACGGGTCGTGAGTGTCGGCAATCCCGTCCAGACTGCCGTAGTTCTCCCATCTGTCCTACATCTGCACCAGCAGATTCTCTTCGTCGTGCAACTCGGTTACGTCCATGTTTTTATCATTTATGTTGCTTCTGGGATGTCACTCCAACGTGTTGTATAACAAGGGCTTCGGAAGTCATGCTTAATGCTGTCCTTGAAGACGTCAGCCTTTCCTTTACCGCCAGGCTTTGTATATTGTTGGGAACCCAGAACGATGGTCTCTGAACCGT
>Ga0256407_10003036_pt1 | contig 30671 bp, 22 predicted proteins | sample RumenRJG_04DNA_FD_193489 | JGI IMG/M metagenome (GOLD analysis project Ga0256407, IMG submission 193489) | Bovine rumen microbial communities from Lethbridge, Alberta, Canada - RJG_04 | ecosystem: Host-associated > Mammals > Digestive system > Stomach > Rumen | place: Canada: Alberta...
GACAAAGACGACGTTGCCCGGCTCGTGCGTTTCCGGCGGCCAGTCCTCTGTGGAAAGATGCGTCGCAACGCCACCCGATCCGCCGGCTGCGTCCCGCAGGTTCAACCAGCCTAGCATCTTCGACACGTCGCCGACATGCAGCTCTATCTTTGACGAGAACAGCAGCGCGTTGTCGGATTTTGAGTAAATGTTGAGGTAAAGGTATTGGTTCTTGGCGAAGTCGGGGAACTCCATGAAAAGCGTGCTGCGTCCAGATTGCGAAAGCGACACGAACGCGGGCGGCAGATTGGTACCGGATTCCAGCTTAAACACCGGCGCATTGGTGAGAGAGTTGCCGTCAATGTCGTCATCGGTTCCCAGTTGCGCGTTGCCGATCTGCGTCCAGTCGATGTCCGCGAACGCGAGCTTTGCCTTTCCCAATGACGGCGAATACGTTTCAAGGCGGTAATAAACCGTACTCGGATTCCAATGCGAAGCGAACGGAGAAACGTCCACGGCAACAGGAAGGAAGTTGATGAGGTCGTTACGCCCATCAACAACGTCATTTGATGAATTACACGGATCCTGTATATTGAGGGATTCAAGAAGGTCCATCCACGACGTGTCAAAGGCATCGTCATATCTCCACTCGTCATCGTTCCGCCAGAAATAGACGATGCGTCTTGCAAGATACCACGCAACGTCCATATCGTTTACTGTGCCGTCCCTGTTGTAGTCCACAAGGAGAAGCGGGTTCACGGTAGTTATCCACTGCTCGGCGTGGTCGTATGCGTAGTAGGTGCCGTCCGTGACGGCGAACTCGAACTTGACCTTGCAACGGCTCGGGCGTGAGGAAACAACCCTTAAGGCTAGTTGTCTTGTTTGGCCGTACCGGCGCATGATGTTCCGCCACTGCTGGATGGTAAAGTGGCGCACGGTACGGCCATCCGCTTGAAGCAGTGGTTCGGCTGGGCGCCATGTGTAGTAGTACGAATCCCACCATTCAGGTAGCCAGAGCGCGACGTCGCCGCTTGTGCCTTCGAGCGATACCCGTACCACGCCGTCGAAAAGAAGCACGTCCGTTTTGAGGACGATTGAATTGGCATAATCAAGATTCGTACAGACGGCGACTGGATATCCGAAGGACGACGAACGTTGGTTGTAGTTTGAAATCGCCGGTCGATCATCACCCGACTCGAACCCCACGCCGAGGACGGTATAGTTGTTTGTCTTGTACGGTGCGCCGTTGGTGACGAAATGCACGGGCGAGTCGTAGAATTCGCGGCTTGGGTAGGTGCCGGAGAACGTGACGGTGCAGGGGCTGTAGGCGGTCTCGAAGATATTTCCGGCGGCGTCTCTGACGTCAACATTGCCGGTGTAGGACACCTTGGCGACGTAGTTTGTATCCTTATGCTCGGGGCACGGGCAGCACGTGCTCGTCGGGCCGTTCGGGACTTCAAGGTATTCCGTCCGCGTGTTGTCCCTATACAGATACAGCACGTCGTAAAGGGGGTAGAAAGTACCGCTCACGATGTTCGTAAACGTCTCTTCCTCCTCCGTGTCGTCGTCATCGAGGGGCAGCGGCGGGTAATCATCGTCGTACCACTCGTCCGGGCCGTCGGGGTCGTCGAGCGCCGCCATACCGACGGTGTTCGTCTCGTATTCCGGCGTGAACGCGGGACAGAAGCGTAGTTTCTGCCCAATTGTTATCGGATGGTCGTTGAGGCGGTTCGGATGGTCGAGCGTGTACGAGATCGTGCGCGCCGCGTCCTTCGGGAAGCTTCCGCCGATACCAGCGGAGACCGGAGGCGCGTTCGATATGACGACGTCCTCGTTGCCGCCGTTCTCCCACGTCGCCGTCATGCCGGGGAACTCCTCGCCGTGGACGAGCGTGACGAACTTCGTCCTCGTGTTGAAGTCGTGGATACAGGGCACCGTCGCCTCCGTGTGCGGGAACGCAAGCCATCCGCGCGGCTTGTACCATGCCGGCATCTCGCCGATGAAAAAGTCGTCCGACTCCTTGGCCACGTCGAGTCCGTCGGGCTTGTCGAACCACACTTCCTTGCGCACGCCCCTCCCGACGGTTAGCAGCAGAATGTTTGTGGCCACGCCGCTACGCATCTGCGGTGGAGCGATGAGCGGCACGACGGAATCGCCGACGATGAGACGCCCCGTGCCGGTGCCGGACACCATGACCTTGAGTATTGCCGTGTCGTTGTCAGACTGCGGATAGGCGAACGCGCCGTTCGTGGTGCCGGAGTAGAAGATGTGCTCAAGGACGGTGTTCGTCGATCCTTCGGGATAGGCGAACGGATCAAGGCCGCCGAGCCGCACCGTAACGCCGTCGCAATGCGGGCCGCCGGTGGAATACGGATCGAGCGGGTCGGTGTGGTAGATGAACAGTTCCTCGTAGTCCGTGAGGCCGTCGTAGTCGGAATCGGGATGGCGGGGATCGGTATTATAAACAAACAGCTCGTCGATGGTGGCGAGGCCGTCGTTGTCGGGATCGGGGTTTACTGCGTCCTCCGGCGAAAGCGGGTAGAACGTCATCGAGGTGACGTTGGTGGGGATGGCGTTCGTCGTCCAGTCGTTACCCGCGAACGACGCGCCTACAACAACATTTGTGACGGCACCATCCGGTAGGGCGCGATCACCGAGCGCGCCGCACCGCGAGAGGTCGTAGCGGTAGGTGAACTGGCCGTCCGTCCTGAACTCGATTTGGAATGAAAGCGGCGTGTCGGTGTCGCGGTCGAGCAAGGCGTTCTGCCACGTGATTTGTAGCGTGTTCGACGGCGTGACGTAGTGCCACAGCTGACTCGGCCTGTCGGATTCGGCAAGCCAGTCCCAGTTCGCCTGCCGTGCAATTCCAAGCGACGCCATGAGCGGCGCGAACCAGTAGTTGGTGGCGATCTCGCCGCCAGCCTCCATTATCTGCGGCTCTATCTTGCCGAAGGCGTAGATGCGCAGACGGTCAACGTCGTTTGTGGCGACCTGAAACGCCCAATTCGTGAAGGCAACGTAAATCCAGTCCGTCGCCGCGCCGAACGCGCGCCAGTCGGAGCAGACCACGGCGTTTGACGGTGCGGTAAAGTCAAACGCCTCGTCCGTGCCGACGCGCGTCATGACGAAACCGCGCCGGAAGTCGTCGTCCGTGATCGTGCGCTCGGTGTTCGTCGAGGTTATTAATGTTGCCATTGTGGAAATGTTGCCAGTTCCAATGTTGCCATTTCCCAATTGGGCAGTTCCCTCCAATTGGGCATTGGTACTGGTAATTGGCAACACTTCCACATTGGTAACATTTCCCAGCCCGCTGCCGGGGCTGACAACCATCTGCACGTTGTTCGTGCCGCCGCCGTCCCCGCCGCCAGGATCTCCGCCGTTGCCTCCGCCGTCCGGCTTGATGCTGGCAACGAGCCAGAAGGCAAGGAACATGATCCCGAACACGACACGCCCGGTCTTCGACTGTTTCTTGAAGAACCCCACCGTATCCCGCACGGGGCGGATGTCCTTCTCGTGCATCAGCGCGACAAGCCACGCGATGGTCAATATGCCCGAAAGTGAAACGAGAAACGCTATCCAAAGTCGTGAAAGCATGGCGTTACCTCACCTTGAGCGCGAAGGAGTGGTGCTTGACGTCGCACCGCACCCACTCGGACGGCGTTCCAGCACCGCGCCGGACGACGCGCGCCATGTTCCAGCCGTTCCTGAAGAGCCACGCCGGGGGAGGCGTGGTGGAAAGGCCGGCAAAGGCCGTCTCGCCCCCGCACGTGGCCGTGAAACGCCTCGGCGCGAAGTCCGGGCCGTGTTCCAAGTGGACGTCCAGGACGCCGCACAGGGCGTTTACGGCGGCTTCCGTTTCAATCTGCTCCCAGTCGCGGACGTTCTCAACGAAGTACCGCCCCGCGCGCCAGCCGTAAACCGTCTCGATCTCCGACACGTCCAGCACGCCGTTCGTGTTCGCGTCGCATCCGAATGCGATTTCAAGATTGTTCGTCGGCGTCCCGTCCAGTTGCAGCCGAATCTTCACGTCCCTCACGTCCGTGCGCCCCGTTTGGATCACGACGTTGGTGGAGACCTCCGTGTCCGCATACGGCGACACCGGCTGCGTCGGCACAAGGATCGTCCTTGCGTACACACGCACCCCAAGTGTTACCATGAGCAGCGGCAAAATGATCTTGGCTGTCAGGTTGCCAACATTAACATGACAAGTGTTGTTCTTCATTATTCTTTCCTGCACTTAGGCGTTGTGTTTTATCTCGCCGAAGGTTTCCGTCGAGAGGTGGACATCACGAAACGAACGCCGGGGGCGTCATCCGTAAGCGTGTATGTCGTGTCGCCTGTTCCCAACTTGAGTCTCATTGGAATCTCCTGTCAGGAGTGGATCGGGGAGGATTCGCGGTCGTGGACCTGGCTGCGGTAGAGACTCCAGCCGTTGTTGAGCCAAAAGGCGATGCCGCACACCCACATCGCGGGCATGAGCAGCTCGTGGTTGCCGCTGATTTCGGCCACCATCACGATGGCCGTGATCGGCACGCGGATGGTGCTCGCAAGAAATCCCGCCATACCCACGAGCGCAAACTCGGCGGGCACGATGCCTGCCCAGGACGGCAGGACGTCCTGATACCAGAACCCCGTACCGAGTCCGAGCGCGCAGCCGCACACGAGCGCCGGCGCGAACACGCCGCCGGAGCCGCCGGAGCCGACCGTGAACGACGTGGCGACAATTTTCAAAAAGAAGAACGCCGCGCAGCAGAGCGGCGCCATGCGCCACCAGCCATGGCTCTCGGTGGTGGTGCCCGCAAAGGACAAGTCGATCAGTCCGTAGCCCGCGCCGTGTATGAAGGGACAGACAAGTGCAATCCCTCCCACGGCGAGACCGCCGATCGTCGCCTTCAGCCACACGGGCGCCTTGAAGCGACGGAACACGTTCTCCATCCACCGGAAGAAGGCGATGTAGAACCGCGCGCCAAAGGTGATGATGAGCGCGAGCCCGAAGTACGGAAGGAGGTGAAGTCCCTTCTCGAAATGTTTGGCGGGCATGGCGAAGAGCGGTTCCCATCCCCAGAAGCACGCGAACACGGTGTAGCTCACCGTGGAGGCGGCGAAGCTCGGCAGAAGCGCCTCGTACTCGAGATCGCTTGACGAATAGAAAATCTCCGCGCCGAAAATCGCGCCCGCGAGCGGCGCGCGGAAGAGCGCCGCGATGCCCGCGCCCACGCCGGCGGCGAGCAGAATGCGCGCGGCGCGGCGGTCGAGGTGGAAGAGGCGCGTGATGACGCGTCCGCACGCCGCGCCGAGGAGCGTGACCGGTCCCTCGTAACCCGCGCTTCCGCCCAGACTCACCGTGAGGACAGAGGCCACCGATTTCACGGGGATCACCGTGCGGGGGATGTCCGCGTCCTGGTGGAACGCGTGCACGGCCGAGTCCGTGCCGCGCGCATGCTCGACGCGGGCAAAGCGCGAAATGAGCAGTGCGCCCGCGCAGGCGCCAAGTGCGGGAAGGAAGAAACGCGCCCACGGATTCGTGACGAGGCCCACGGCCTCGTCCATGTGAACGATCATCCACTCGAACGCGGCCGTCACGATGCCCGTGACCGCGCCGAGCAGGGCCGCCTCAATGAAGTACCTCCCCGTGCGAAACGACATGCCGCTCCCCGAGAAGAAGAACTTCCACGAGGCGAGGGAGAGGTACTTGGAGAGGCCGCGGGACATCGTCAGCCGTTCTTTTTCGCGGCGATCTCCGCACCAAGCGCAGCGCCGTCCTTGCGTGAACGCGCCTTGAGGAAAATCCGGAGCGGCGCACCCTCAAGGCCAAACCGCGCACGGATCGCCTTCTCGAGATACGTAAGGTATGCGGGCGTGACGAGCTTCGGGTCGTTCACGAACAGACGCACCGTGAGCGGGTCTGTCCCCACCTGGAGACCGTAGTAGACCTTCAGGCGCTTGCCGTTCTTCATCGGCGCAAGCGTGCGCTTCGTGGCCTCCACGAGCGTGCGGTTCAGGACGCCCGTGGGCATCTGCGTCTGCACGCTCGAGGCGACGGCGTCGATCGCGTCGACTGTCCGGCGGATGTTGTAGCCCGTCTTAGCGCTGCAGTAGACGACCGGCGCGTACGAGATGAACGGCATCATCTGACGCAGGACGGGCGTTGCCTTCGTCTCGGTCATCCCCTTCTCGAGCGCGATATCCCACTTGTTCATGAGGATCACGCACGCGCGGTGCGCGTCGATGATCTTGCCCACGATGCGCATGTCCTGTTTCGTGGGGCCGAGTTCGCTCTCGAGGACGAGCAGCACCACGTCGGCCTCCTCGATCGCCTTTTCGCTGCGGAAGAGGGAGAAGTTGTCCACGCTCGTCTTCGACATCTGCGTGTGCTTCTTCATGCCGGCGGTGTCGACGAGCGTGTAGTGACGCGCCGTCAGACCCTTCCCGATCGTGAACGGCACGTCCACGCAGTCGCGCGTGGTGCCGGGGATGTCACTCACGATCACGCGCTCCGCGTTGAGGAGGCGGTTGATGTAGGAGCTCTTGCCGGCGTTCGGACGCCCCACCACGGCGACGCGCAGGGGACGCGTCTTCGTGACCTCCTCCGCAGGCGGCAGCTTGCCGGTGGCGAACTGGACAAGCGCGGCCATGCCGCGTCCGTGCTCGGCGGAAACGGGGAAGACGGGCATCCCGAAGCGCGCGAACTCGTCCGCAAGCGGATCGTCTTCGGGACGGTCGCACTTGTTCGCGGCGATCGCGCAGGGCACGCCCGACTCGCGCACGCGCTTGAGCACCTCCTCGTCGAGCGGCGTCACGCCCGCGCGGACGTCGACGACCACGAGACACACCGCCGCGTCGGAAACGGCCACGGCGGCCTGCTGGCGCGTCTCGGCGGCGAGCGGGTCCTCGCTCCCCGGCGTGCGGTCGAAGGCGAGTCCGCCCGTGTCCACGAGCAGGAAGCGCTGTCCGTTCGCCTCGACCTCGCGCGCCACACGGTCGCGCGTGACGCCGGGCTGGTCGAACACGATGGCGATACGCGCCTTCGCGATGCGGTTGAAGAGCGCGCTCTTGCCCACGTTCGGGCGGCCGACGATCGCGACGACGCGACCGGGGCCTCTGTCTGGGGTTGTTTCGTTCATGTCAGAACACCCGTTTCTTGTAGAGGTAGAAGAGCAGCCCGACGATTCCGGCGGCCAGTACGCACGAGAGCGCGGCCAGTACGGCAAAGGCGTGCTCGTACCGCGCGAGGGGAAGCTCGATGTTCATGCCGTAGGCGCTCGTGATGACGGTGGGCACGGCGAGGAGAATCGTCGCCGCCGTCATGTACTTCATCACGTTCGAGAGATTGTTGTTGATGAGCGAGGCGAAGGTATCCATCGTACCGTTCAGCACGGTTGCGTGGATGGTGGCCGTCTCAAGCGCCTGCTGGTATTCGACCGCCGCGTCGTCCAGCACGTCGCGGTCGTCCTCTGTCATGTTGAGCTGGCGGGCGTGGTCGAGGCGGTTCATGAGGATGTTGTCCGCCTTCAGCGACGTGGAGAAGTAGACGAGCGACTTCTGGTAGGTGAGCAGCTTCAAGAGCGCCTCGTTGCGGATCGACTCATGGAGGTCGTCTTCGAGGTCCTCGATCTTCACGTGCATGTCGCGCAGGTAGCGCAGGAACAGCACCGCCGCGTGCCAGAGGAGACGAAAAAGGAAGCGGTTCTGGTCGGCCGGCGGACAGACACGCCGGATCTGGTCTAGGAACGCGCCCGTGACGGGCGTCGCCTGCGAGCAGATCGTGATCACGCTCTTGCCAAAAAGCACGATCCCAAGCGGAATCGTCTCGTAGGGAAGCACGGTCTCGTCGTCCTCTTCGCCGCGCACCGGATACGGCACGTGCACGATCACGAGAGAGAAGCCGTCCTCGCTCTCGAAACGCGGACGTTCTTCGCGGTCGAGGGGGTCGGTCAAGAAGTCACGCGGCACCTGCGAATACGTGAGCACCTGCTCCAACTCGGCCGTGGATGGTTCGGAAAGGTTGATCCAGCACGAATCACACAGATCGGAGGTCTCTTTCAGACCACCGTTCTCCCATCTGTAGATTGTCATCATGGACGTACCTCCTTCCTCTTGGAAAAAACGCCGTATAGTTTCTCACTCTTTGCCCCGAAATGCAACCCCAAAATCCTAAAATCCGCCACTCCGTCAAAACGTCACATTCTTCAGAATATAACGTATGTTTTACACTTTACACTTTCATTTTACACTTTCAAGCCGTTCCATGACGTCAAAGCCACGTCGGTCCGGCCAACTCGTCACGTTGCGCAGGATCACAACGAGCGTGCGCGAGACGGGGTCATACCCCACAAAGGACGCCCCACCGTAGATCATTCCCGCGCGATACACGACCCGTCGGCCGTTTGGCAGCACATGGACGCGCAGGAGACCGTAGACGGCCTCGTCAGGATAGGATTCAAGCGGACGGTCCTTGATGTAGGCGTCCACGAGCGGCCAGCAGGAACGGAAGAACGCAAGGCAATCCGCAGCCGACGAAAAGAGCCCGCCCGTCGCCCGCAGCGCGTTGCCGAGGCGGTGGTCGGGCACCTCGTGGCGACGCCGCACGAACCACGGGAGATGTCCCGCGCACGCGCGCGTGAGACGGTTCGTCTGGTCGTCTTGCGGGAAGTATGTCGTATCCGCCAGGCCGCGCGGCCGGGTCAGTTCCTCCGCAAGAACCGTCTCGAGGTCGCGCCCGAGCGCATCCTCCACGGCCATGCCGAGAAGACCGAACCCCATGTTCGAATAGACGTTGCCGCCCTTCCGCAACGCCGCACGCCACTTGGAACGCCACATCTCGCGTGCGAACTCCTCCCGCTCGTCGAATTCCGCGTAGATGTGGCTGCCCACGAAACCGCAGCTGAACGCGGTCCACATGTCGACGGGATTCCACGGCGTGAGGAACTCGCGCGGCAGCCCGCTCCGGTTCTCGAGCAGGTCGCGCAGCGTCACGCGCGCACATTCGGGCGGCAGGTTGAGTTTCGAGTAGACGGACACGGGACGGTCAAGGTCGATCCGCCCCTCCGCGTGCAGCTTGAGCAACACCGGTGCAAGGAAGAGTTTCGAGAGCGACGCAATGCGATAGAGACTGTGTTCGCTCGCGCCGCCCGCGCACGCGAACACGGGCTCGCCCGCATCGCCGCGCACCACGCCCACCACGCACGTGTCGTCTTCGCCGTCGGAAACGTAGAAATCCGCCGCCGCCTGCGCCACCTCGCGCACGCTCCGCGCGCCGGACAACCGGTCGCGCATCGTCGTGCAGCCGGCGGCGAACGCCAGCAGGAGGATGGCGACCGCCCTACACACGACGGAAAATGAGCGAGGTGTTCACGCCGCCGAAGGCGAAGTTGTTCGACATCGCGTACTCGATGTCGAGCATGCGCCCTTCGCCCGTCACGTAGTCGAGTTCCGCACAGGCGGGATCGATGCGCCGCAGGTTCAGCGTAGGCGGATACCAGCCCGTCTGGAGCGACTTCACCAGCATCGCTGCCTCGAGCGAACCGCATGCGCCGAGCGTGTGGCCGGTGTAGCTCTTGATGGAGGAAATCGGCACGGCACGACCGAACGCAGCGCGCGTCGCGGCCGTCTCCGCCACGTCGCCCGCCTTCGTCGCGGTGCCGTGTCCGCTCACATAGCCCACGGCGGAGCCGTCGAGCCCCGCGTCGCGCAGCGCGCCCGTGAGCGCGCTCGCCATCGTCTCCGCGTTCGGGTTCGTCACGTGCGTGCCGTCCGTGGTCTCGGCGAAGCCCGCGACCTCGGCGAGGATCGCCGCGCCGCGCGCCCGCGCGTGCTCGTATTCCTCAAGGATGAGCGTGGCGGCGCCGTCGCCGATCACGAGGCCGTCGCGGTCCGCGTCGTAGGGCGCGGGCGTGGACTTCGGCGCGTCGTTGCGCACGGACGTCGCGTAGAGCGTGTCGAACACCGCGACCTGCGTGGGACTGAACTCCTCCGCGCCGCCCGCGATCATCACGTCCTGCACGCCCCAGCGAATCAGCTCGGCGGCGCACCCGATCGCGAGCGAGCCGCTCGTGCAGGCCGTGCCGGTGGGCATGAGGCGCCCGTGGGTCTTGAAATAAACGGAAAGGTTGCACGCGGCCGTCTGCGGCATGAGCTTGATGTACGTGCCGCTCGTGACGCCCGCCACCTCCTTCGTCTGGATCATCGAGTGGAAATCGAGGAGCGGCGGCACGGACCCCGAACAGGAACCGTACGCCACGCCCGTGCGCCCGCTCTCCAGGTCCTCCGCACCAAGCCCCGCCTGCGCAACGGCCTGTTCCGTGGCCGCGAGCGCGTACTGCGCCACGTCGCCCATCGTGCGCGTGGTCTTGCGCGTCCACGCGGCCGGACGCGTGAACGCGGTGCGGCACCCGAGGTGCGTGTTGAGGCCCTTGTACTCGGACAGCTCCGGCAGCGCCTGCACGCAGTTTTCAAAAACCTTCAGGCGGGCGAACGACGTTTCCACGTCGTTTCCCAAGGGACTCACCGCCCCCATGCCCGTCACCACCACGCGCCGGCTCATCTTCTTTCTTCCTTTTGCATGGCCGGATAGTATATCACAATTGCTCGCGTTCCGGATTTTCCGGACATTCCGGATTTTCCATCAGAGCTTGACGACGAAGGTGGTGCCCACGCCCGGACGCGAGGTGCAGGTGACGCTGCCGCCGTAGGACGTGACGATGGCCTTCACCACCGCAAGGCCGAGCCCGTTGCCGGGCAGCGACCGGCTCGCGTCGGAACGCCAGAAGCGCTTGAAGAGGTTCGGCTGGTCGGCCTCGGAAATGCCGATGCCGGTGTCGGACACCGCGAGACGCGCAAGGCCCGTTTCCGGCTCCTTCGAGAGCGTCACGCTCACCGTGCCGCCCGCCGGCGTGAACTTCACCGCGTTGTCGAGGAGGTTGCCCACGAGCTGCTGGAGCTTCGCCTTGTGGGCGGAACGGACGATCTCCCCTTCTGGCAGGTCAAGGACGAATGCGACGCGCTTGTCCTCGGCCACGGAGGCGTAGAACTCCGTCATCTGCCGCACGATGGCCGCAAGGTCCACGTCCGTGCGCGGCGAGCGTTCGATGCGCGCCCCGGTCTGGGAGAGGTCGAGCATCGTGTTGATGAGTTCCAGCATCGACGTAGTCTCCTCCGCCACGCCGGCGGCGAGTTCTTCCACGGTAACCTCGCCCATCGCGGCGAGTTCCGCCTGCGCGTGCATGCGCGCGAGCGGCGTGCGCAGGTCGTGCGCGATGTCGTCGGAGAGGTCATGCAGCTCCAGCATCGCTTTCGCGTGGCGACGGCGGATGGACCGATAGGCGAGAAAGAACGCGACGAATCCCACGACCGCGCCCAACACGCCGAATGCGTTGCACACCAGCACCCACGTCAGCGTGTGTTCATTCAAGTACATAGCCGAACCCGACGACCGTGCGGATGTGCTTCACGTCGTGCCCCTTGTCGATCTTGTCCCGGAGACGGCACACCCGCGTCTCGACGAGATTCGTGTGCGGGTCGAAGGAGCAGTCCCACACGCGCTCAAGGATCGTCGTCTTGGAGATCACGCGCCCCTTGTTGCGCAGGAGATACTCGAGAAGCTGGTACTCAAGCGGCTGGAGGCGGATGGCCTCGCCGGCACGCGTGACCTTGTGCGTCACGAGGTCCATCTCGAGGTCGCCCGCGCGCAGGACGGTCTCGGGATCCGCCGAGGCGCGGCGCAGCACGGTCTGCACGCGCACGATCACCTCGGCGATGGAAAACGGCTTGGAGACATAGTCGTCGCCGCCGGCCTCAAGCCCCGCAATGCGCGAATCCACGCTGCTGCGGGCGCTCAGCACCACGACGGGGAGCTTGCTGCCGGAGGCGCGCAGGCGGCGGATGAGCTCCAGCCCGTCCATCTTCGGCAGCATGATGTCCACGATCGCGGCGTCGAAAGAGCCGTGCTGCGCCTGCAGGAGTCCGTCCTCGCCGTCGGCCGCGCGCGTCGTGCGGAAGCCCGCCTCCCGGAACCCCCGGGCGACGAACTCCGCGATCTTCGCGTCGTCTTCGACGATCAGCACGTGCATGGTGCAGCGACCCTGCCCTTCATCAGAACGCGTCGAGCGCGTCCTGCATCCTCTTCTTGCGGTTCCTCTCGGCGGCCTTGCGCGCCTCTTCGGCGATCTCGATCCGCTCCTCGTCCGCAAGACGCGTCACTTCAGCGTCGGAGGCGGTGATCACGGCCTCGTACGCGTCGGTCGCGCCCGCAAGGCACGCGGTCACGCACCGGCCCGGCGCCACGTCGAAGCGGTAGTAGGGATTCGTCCAGAAGTACGGGTAGACACGGCGCGCCCATGTGTGGTAGCGCTTCTCCAGCGCCTCGACGAGGTAGTGGCGATGCCAGTTGCCGTCAGCAGGCTCGATGGCATTCTTCGCGCACGCGCGCACCTTCGCAACCTTGTGGGTCTTGGGCGTGACGTACACGAAGTAGTCGTCGAACCCGGCGAGGGGCTTGGCGGGCTTGAACTTCGCGCGCAGAAGCGAAGGCTCCTCCGCGTCGCGCACGAACTCCTTCTTGCCGGCCTTGTACACGTCGCCAAACTTCAGCCCGAGGAACGAGTCCGTGTCCACAGGCTCGGCCTTCGCGCCCGGCGCGGCCACGACGCCCGCCGTGGCTGTCTCGCCCAGCGGATAGGACTGCAGGCTCTCGCTCGTGCAGGTCGCCACGACGTTGCCGTCGGCGTCCGTGGTGGTGGTCGTCTCGCGGCGGCGCTCGGTGACCATGTTGCCGTTCGTCGTCACGGACGTCTCCACCTCCGTGCGCGTAGCGGGTTCCTTGGCCTTTTCGGCGGCCGGTTCCTTTGCCTTTTCGGCGGCAGGCGGCTTCGCCTTGCCGTCGACGGAGGGCTGTTTCTCCTTCGCGACAAGACAGGTGCCCACAAGCGCCGCCAGCCCGGCGGCGATTCCGAATGTCAGCATTTTGCGTTTTGACATACTTTGCTTCCTTTCTGTTTCTGGTTGTTGCAGATGTCAACTAGTTTACCAGTTAGGCATTGCCGCAACCTTGCCATGACATTACATTTTGGTCATTCCGTCTTTTTTTCTCGTCGCGAGATTTTAGCATTTCGCCCCCCGTGCGCGCAAGCGCAAAATGGACGGCGCGCACGGGATATGGTAAACTATCCGCTTCTGAGGTACCAGATACAATGAAAAAAAACGTCTATTTCGACAACAACGCCACCACGCAGGTCGCGCCCGAAGTGCGCGAGGCGATGATGCCCTTCTTCGGCGAGCTGTACGGCAATCCGTCGTCCATGCACGCCTTTGGCGGACAAGTCGCCAAGTACGTCGCGCAGGCGCGTGAACAGGTGGCCGCATTCTTCAACTGCTCTCCGGACGAGGTCTTCTTCACCTCGTGCGCCACGGAGTCGGACAACACCGCCATCCGCGGCACGGCCGACTGGTTCGGCAAGGACATGAAGATGGTCACCACCGCCGTGGAACACCCCGCCGTGCTCCAGCCCTCGCGCCGCCTGAAGGCGCTCGGACACACCGTGGTGGAACTGCCCGTCAACCACGTCGGCCAGTTCGACCTCGACCAGCTCCGCGCCGAACTGAAGGACACGAAGAACGCTCTCGTCTCCGTCATGTGGGCCAACAACGAAACCGGCACGATCTTCCCCGTGCGCGAAGCCGCCGAAATCGCCAAGGAACATGGCGCGATCTTCCACACGGACGCCGTCCAGGTGGCCGGCAAGGTCCCGATCGACATGCAGCAGGTGCCGGCGGATCTCCTCGCTGTGAGCGGCCACAAGTTCCACGCACCAAAGGGCGTCGGCGCGCTCTTCATCCGCCGCGGTACGAAGCTGAAACCTTTCATGCTTGGCGGACACCAGGAAAACGGGCGCCGCGCCGGCACCGAAAACGTGCCCTACATCGTGGGCCTCGCGAAGGCGTGCGAGCTCGCCATGAAGAACTACGAGGCCGAGGCCCGCCAGCTCACGGCGATGCGCGACAAGCTCCAGGCCGGCATCCTCGCCGCCTGCCCGAACGTGCGCGTGAACGGCGACCTCGACCACCGTCTCCCGAACACCCTCAACGTCAGCTTCGAGTACATCGAGGGCGAGGCCATCGCCTATCACCTCTCGGACGAGGGCATCTGCATCTCCACCGGCTCGGCGTGCGCCTCCGGTTCGCTCGACCCCTCGCACGTGATCCGCGCGATGGGCGTGCCGTTCATCGCCGTCCACGGTTCCATCCGCTTCTCCCTCTCGCGCTACAACACGATGGAGGAAGTGGACTACGTCCTCGAAAAGCTCCCGCCCATCATCAAGAACCTCCGCGACCTCTCGCCGTTCGGACCCGACAAGGGACCGACGACGTATCAGTGATGTTAGTGATTCGTGGTTAGTGGCTAGTGGCTAGTGGCTAGTAGATGGTGATTAGTAAATGGTAGGGATATCAAAACTATATTGCGGAACGGTCGAGGAAAGCGATCGACTGAGGTACCGGGCGGGGGCGCACCGAAAGCCGATCGTGGTGTGGAACTGTACGCCGGCGTGCAACCTCGCCTGCTCTCACTGTTACGCCGCCTACGCAGGCGAGCAGAAGGTTTTGACCACCGACCAGGCGCGTGCCGTGATTGACGACCTCGCCGCGTTTCAAGTTCCGGTACTCCTGTTCTCCGGTGGCGAGCCCTTCGCACGACCCGACATCCGTACCCTCGCCGCATACGCAAAGGCGAAGGGGCTGCGCGTCACCTTCTCCACGAACGGTACGCTCATTGATGAAGACACCGCCGACTGGATACGCGACCTCGGTGTCGCCTACGTGGGCATCTCCATCGACGGAACCGAAGCGATCCACGATGCTTTCCGCCGCCGTCCAGGCGCCTACCAGCTGTCGCTCGCCGCCATCCGTCGCCTGCGCGACCGTGGCGTGAAAGTGGGGCTGCGCGTGACAATGACGCGCGACAACGTGCGCGCCATCCCCGACATCTTCAACCTCATGCGTGCCGAACGCGTGCCGCGCATTTGCCTCTACCATCTTGTCTACACCGGACGCGGCAAGGAGATCGCCGCCACGGATCTCGACCACGCCGAGGCACGTGCCGCCCTGGAGACGATTGTCGCCGAGACGAAGGCCTGCTTCGACACTGGCTTCCCTGTCGAGGTGCTTACCGTCGACAACCACTGCGACGGTATCGCCCTCTACCTCAAGATGAAGTCCGAAGGCCACCCGAACGCCGAACGCGTCCGCGACCTGCTCGCGCTCAACGGCGGCAACTCCTCCGGCGAGGGCATCGCCTGCATCTCCTGGGATGGCACGGTCTACCCCGACCAGTTCTGGCGCAACCATCCTGTCGGCAACGTCCTCGAAACGCCCTTCTCCGACATCTGGGGCAATCCGCCCCCCGGCTCGCTCCTCGACCTCCTCCGCCACAAGAAGGAGCATGTCAAGGGGCGCTGCCGCACCTGCCGCTGGCTCGACCTCTGCGGCGGCAACTTCCGCGCGCGCGGCGAGGCCGTAACGGGCGACATCTGGGGCGAAGACCCAACCTGCTATCTCACGGACGACGAAATCGGAATGTCCGCATGAGTGCCCCCTTCCAGCCGCCGCGCGTCCTCGCCTGGGAAGTGACGCGTCGCTGTCCGCTCGCCTGCAAGCACTGCCGCGCGGGCGCCGCGAACATCCGCTACGAACACGAGCTCACGACGGATGAGTGCCGCCGCGTGATCGGCTCGCTCGAACGCACGATGATCATCTGGACGGGCGGCGAACCGATGCTGCGCCCCGACATCCTCGACCTCGTCTCCTACGCGACCTCCCGCCAGCTGCGTAGCGTGATGGCCCCCTGCGGAATGCTCGTCACCGAGGAACGCCTCGCCGCGCTCAAGGCCGCCGGCGTGATGGCGTGCTCGTTCTCGCTCGACGGACCCGACGCCGCGTCGCACGACGCCTTTCGCGGCGTGTCCGGCGCCTACGACAACGTGACGCGCGCGATGCGCATCGCGCACGCGATCGGCATGCCCTTCCAAGTGAACACGACCGTCTCCACGCTCAACGCGGACCATCTCGACGCCATCTACGACCGCGCCATCGAACTCGGCGCGTCAAAGCTCGACCTGTTCTTCCTCGTGCCCGTTGGACGCGGCAAGGGCATCGCCGACTACGCCCTTTCGGACGCACAGACGCGCCAGGTGCTCGACTGGGCCTTCGCAAAGGCAAAGGCGGGCCCTCTTGCCATCAAGGAAACGTGCTGCCCGTCCGCGCCAACCTACTGGACCGCACGCGGCGGCGAAAACACGTGCGGGCCGCGTCCGTGCGGTTGCCTGGGAGGCCGCGGCTTCGCGTTCCTCTCGCACGTCGGCGACTTGCAGACGTGCGGTTTCATCGACGTGCCGTGTGGCAATATCCGCGATTTCAACTGCGACTTCCGAACCCTCGCGGCCGCCGCCGTCAATCCCCTCGGCGACCACGGCACTTGCCGCAGCCGTTAACGTCCAGAATCGGCGGCAACGCGCAAAAAGACTGGGCCGACAAGACCCGACGGTCTCAGCGCGCTCGTTGGCTTGTAGCCGCCGGTGGAGATCCACGTCGGCCGCTGTGCCGCAGGAAGCGCCGCGTCGCCCACGAGCCGGTTCACCCAGCTTGTCGCGACCTCAACCTCAAGCGTGTTCTCGCCGTCCTTCAGGAGATCCGTCACCGGCACCTCGTAGGGCGCCGTCCACATCCCGCCGGCCACGCGCCCGTTCACCTTCACGCGAGCAATTTCGCGGACGCTTCCGAACGACAGCACGACGCGCGCACCAGGCGCCGGCTTCGCGGCAGTGAACTTCGTGCGGTACACCACGGTTCCGGAATAGTACTTGACAGCGGGATCAGCGCTCTTGGTGAGATCTGTGAGTGCCGACATCGCCAGCGGTTTCGCCGGGCCGCGGTGGAGCGGATCGGACTCGAACGACAGCGTCCAGTCGCATTTCAGCTCGCGCGTTGTCGCCGTCGCCGCTGCGCGGCGGTCGCGAGGCGACTGCCCTACCGGCTTTGCAAACACGACGAACACGCTTTCCAGAGGCTCGAGCGTCATCATCACCTCGGTCCTCTTGCCCTGCTGCTGCCAGACCGGCGCTTCGCGCCTCTCGCCCGTGACGGCCTGCCAGAGTTCGGGGATGCGTCCGGCGACGCGGAAACTGACCGGCTCGGCAATGCGCTTGCTGGACTGGTTGGAGATGAAGTACACGTCCGCGTTCTTCATCGTGCGGTGGTTGTAGGCGATCGGCACGCCCTTCGCACAGCCGCAGTCCGTCGCGGAACCGCGCATCGCCAGAGCCTCTTCAAGGGTAAGACCCCATGCGATCACGCCTTTTCCACGCCGGGCGAATTTCGGTCGCGACAAGCGCGACCGCTCCCGCGTATTTCCCACTTTACACTCCTCGCCAACTTCTCCCCAGAGACGGTCGGCGACGGTCTTGACGAGGGCATCGCTCTGCGGCTGGCCGGCGAGCGACGGTGAACGGCGCGGCTTGGGTCCGATCACGAATGCGCCGTCGTTGACGAGCTGTTCGATGCGGAGCAGCAACTCCGGACGCATCGTCGTGAGCTTCGGCAACACGAGCACCTCGTACTTCGTTCCATGCGGGAGCGAGAGTCGACCGTCCTCGTCGACGAACGCCGTCTCGCGCAGCACTTCGCCGTTGATGTAGTCGAACTGGCGTCCGCGCGGGGGCGCGGGATCGGCGATGCCCGTCATCTTCGGCGCGTCCTCGCCGATGAAGTACGCGATGTCCGCGACGTTCAGACCCTGCTGGAGCATGTAGCCGCAGCGCTTGAGGTACGCCGTGAAGATGTCCATCTCCTTGAACCACGTGTTGTGGCGGTTGAACTCGTTGCCGAACCAGGCGGTGATGCCGGGAGCGCGCTCGTACGCCTGGTGGATGTAGAGGTGGAGGATTGACGCGTTGATGCCCTCGGCGAAGAAGCGGTCGGTGCGGCCCTTCATGTCGGCGGGGGCGCGTCCAAACGCCGGCCCGCCGCATGTGTTGGACTCCGCCCATATCTGGCGCTTGCCGTAGATGTGTCCGCAGCTGGACGCGGCGCGGTTCTCAATGTCGCCAAGGCTACCGCTGCTCCAGTATTCGCCCGCGATGCCGTCGGACTGTCCGCCGTACTGCAGGAACTCGCCGGGGAATCCCCAGTGTCCGTAGCATTCGAGCCAGGTTCTCATCCCGTGCGCGTTGCTCGCGTCGCGCAGGCCGCCGACGTAGGAGTACGCCACCTCGTCCGCGATGAAGCGGCGAAGGTCCCAGAGGAACCTGTTTGCGTCGTCGCGACTCCCCACGCTCATGCCGGAAAGCGCCGGAAGGTAGGGCGTGGGATCGTAGCCGAAGGACGCCTTGAACTTGACGGCGAAGTTGTCGGTGTAGTTCTGTCCGCCCTGCTCGTAGCTGTCGAGGACCGCGTGCCGGATCGCCTTGCGGTGTTCCGGCGGCGTGCGAGCGAGGATCTTGCCGAGATAGGCGTCGAAGTGCGTGGCGACGTGTTCGCGGCTCATCTTATCGACCTCGTAGCCCGTCGCCTCCGGGTTGGCCGGACCGTTCTTCGTGCCCGTCGGCGCGGCACCGAAGCGATAGATCACCCATTTGCCGGACGGCACCTGCCAGTCAAGCGTGCCGTCAGGCGCGACCTTGCCCGTCAGCACCACGGCCTTTGCGGGGTCGAGCGCCGTGCCGATCACGTTCGCGGGATCGTCCGGCCACTGGTACTCGTGCCACATCGGGAGCGGCGTCTCGTGCATCTTCGCGAGCGACTTCTCATAGGCGCGCGCGACAAGCGGCGCACCGCACACGGCCACGGACGCGAACCGTGACTGGTGCTTCGGGTTGGCATTCACGGTCACGCGAAACCGCTTCGCCGTGGTGGGTGCGAACGACGTGATCACGGGCGCGTGCGGAGAGAACCCCACGCCCACCCCGTGGTTCACGCGGCTGAACGGCATGTCGCAGAGCGTCCGCCACGCGCCGCCGTCGCCCTGGGCCTCGACCTTCACACGTCCCGCAACGGTACCGTCAATGAAGGCAAGCTCGGCGGACTGCGCCGTAAACAGCGTCTTGGATTCGAAATCCACGACGAGCGGCTTCCCCTTGCGCTGAAGCAGGGAATCGTTGACGTCCTTCGCTTCCAGTCGATCCGTGAACCCGTCCGGTGCCGGGTATGCGACCGCGCACACGTCGCGCATGTCCGCCGCCGGCGCGCACTCGAACTTCGGCGCGGGGAGCTTCACGCCGGACGTAGGGCCGTCGACGGTCGTCATGCTCGCAACGACGCGGCGCATCGCCATTTCCGGCTTCACCCACGGTCCGCCGGACTGGCTCCAGCCGGGTGAGTTGAAGATGCCGATCTCGATGTCAAGCCGGCTCGCCGTCTCGAACGCCGTGGCGAGCGCCTTCTCCCATTCGGGTGAGAAGGTCTTCACGGGGCCGGGCTTGTTGCCGCCACCGCCGATGTCGCCGATGTAGGCACGGTCGATGCCGGCGCGCTTCATCGCCTCGAGGTCCTTGCGCACACCCTCGCACGAGACGTTCCCCGCCATCCAGTACCAGTAGCAGCCCGTCCGCACCTTGCCGAACGGATTGCAGAAGGTCCCCGCCAGCTCCGCGTAGTCAGGATTCGTCGGCGTCTCGTTCGTCGACTTCGGCATGGGATGCGTCCAGCCCGCCACAGACGCGGCGGACACGCCCAGTACGCCCAACGCCGCCAAAACAATCTTGCTTGTCGTTTTCATCATTTGTCCTTTCTTCGATCTTCAACGCGTCAGCCACAGGCCGAAAAGACCGCCGGCCATGTTGCCCTTCTTCGGCACGAAGCGCACCTCCACCGTTTTCTTTCCGGCAACCAGTTCGGCGTGGATCGGCATCTCCGTGAACACGAACGCGGGCTTCTGGTTGTCAACCAGGTTTTCGGTGTGGACTTTCACGCCGTCCACGAGTACGTCAAAGGCGCGCTTCCCGCGTTCGCGCGCGCAGTACTTTGCCACGAGCTTGCGCGCGCCAGTCGCATCGCCCACCGCGAGGCGGTAGGAGAAGAATCCTCCACTGTTCGCATCACGCCAATGATGTTCGTGGCGCTCGCCGTAAAGCCCCGTGCCGGAGTTGGTCTTCTCTCCCGCAAAGCCATGCGCCTTCTCGCTTGCGGCGTTGCCGATCTTGACGGAATCGACCGCGCGCCCGGCAAGCTCCTTCTCCTTCGCGGTCGCCTCGGCGAACGCCTTCTCCTCAGCCGGGTCGGCAAGACGCCAATACATCGTGTAACGGCTGAAGTGGAGGTCGTACATGGGCTTGAGGAGAATGTCGCTTCCCTTGAGGTGGAACGCGACGGCGCCGCCGACCGTGCGCTCCAGGCAGCCTGCGGGATCGGTCGCGGCGGACGCCGGGACCTGCGGCATCGGAAGCGGCTTGCCGAGTCTCCAGCTCGACGTGTTGGACGATGGCGGATGCGCGAAGTAGTCGCCCTGCTTCAGGCCCTCGCTTCCAAGGTCGCCCACGAGCAGCGTCGGGCCGTAGAAGAACGCGACGTACTTCTTCGAACCGGGCAGGTATTCGGCGCGGAGCGACATCGGGAACTCGATGTCGATGCGGTCGCCCACCTTCCATTCACGGGTGATGGAGACGGCGTGCGGCGGCCGCTGGGCGACCGCCCTGCCGTTCACGTACACCGCGAAGCCGCTGCCCGCCCAGCACGGGCGGCGCACATTCACCGTGAACTTCGAATCCTTCCCAACGGACTCCACCTTCACGCACGCCGTCTCGCCATAGGGGAACGCCGTCTCCTGGCGGAGCTTCACGCCGCGCGCCTTCCAGTCGAGCGTCGCAGGCGCAAAGAGCTGCACCGTCACCGCGCTTTCGTCCGGAGCATGGGTGAAGACCATCTGCCCATACTTGCCGGGTGCCTCGAATCCCGTGCCAGTGCAGCACCACATGGAGTCGAATTCGTCCGAATAAGTGCGCGACGCGCCGGGCTTCGGCGGCGTGTAGTAGATGGTGCGGCCGAGGATCGGATCGTGCGTGGAGAGAAGGTGGTTGAAGAGCACGCGCTCGTAGAAGTCCATCTTGTCGGACGACGGCTCCGTCTCGAACAGCGCCTCCGTCTGGCGCAGCATGTTCACTGAATTGCACGACTCCGGCCCGCCGTCCATGAAGAGCTTCTTCTCGAAGTCGGCCTTCGGGAAGAGGTGCTCGCGGTGCGAGTTGCCGCCGTTCGCCCAGGCGTGGTCGTAGATGAACGCGTGGTTGGCGTTGACCATCGCGCGGTGCAGGCGCTCCTCGCCCGTGATGCGGTACACGCGCTCGAAGCCGGTGTACTTCGGGATCTCGTTGTTCGCGTGGTGGAAGTTGAGGTGTGCGGCGTTGCCGTCCGCGAGCGGCGCGAGCATCCGCTCGTGGCAGAGGCGGCGCGCCCACCGCCTGTACTTCTCGTCGCCCGTCATCGTGAAGGCGACCGCGAACGTCTCGGGCAGGGAGGCATGTTCGCAGTCGAGGACCTTCTGGAGCTGTGCGTCGTCCAGCTTCTCCACGATGGCGTTTCCAAACCAGTCGGAGAGGCGCAGGAACACACGCTTCGCCTTGTCGCTTCCCGTCGCCACGTGGATGCGCCAGAGTCCGATCAACACCTTGTTCAGCGTGTAGATCGGCTCAAAGCGCTTGTTGATGAACGCGCAGTATTCCGTCTTGGGGTTGATCTTGACGTCGATCTTTCCGGAGGCGATCTCGTCGAACACCTTGCGTCCGTCGCGTGCGGCGAGCGCGTAGCCGTCGCCGTGCGCGTTCTGGACGGCGTCGAGCTCGTCGACGATGTAGAGGAGCCGGCGCTTCAGCTCCTCGTCGCCCGTCGCCTCCACGGTCATCGCCGCACCGGCCATGTAGAAGCCGAGGATGTGCCCGGCGAGGTCCAGCCAGCACTTCGGCGACTCCCAGCCGTTGTACGGCTCCGCCTTCGGCTTGAGGCCGGCCTCCAGGCGAAAGCGGCTCAGGAGACGGTCGGGGTCGAGGCGCAGGAGGTATTTCCTGTTCTGCTCCTGCTGTGCCTGGAGAGGACCACCCGTAAGCCGAACCTGCGAAAGCGGAAACAGCGCCTCGCGCACCGGGACGGCCGCGCGGGCCGCAGGGACGAACCACGCCGCCAGCGCGAGCGCCGCGGCCGAGACGAAAACTGCACGATTTTTCATTGTCGCCCCCCTTGCCTTCATGCCTTGAGGAATATGCCCTTGCGCCTGAAGAAGGCGAGTATCGACCAGACGACGAGATACGTCGTCAGGCCCGTGAGCGCCGGCCCCCACGCCTCGGCCCACTTGCAGAGTCCGGAGAAGAGGAACCTCTGAATCGTCGCCGCAACCCCCACCATGGAGAGCAGGTATGCTAGAAGCGAGTTCTTGCCGACAGGGTCGAAGACCACGGTCCAGCGCTTCAGGCCAAGCACGTCCACGACCCAGTGGAACAGTGCCAGCATAGCAAGCGCGTAGGTTGCGGAATAGAGGACGAACGACGGCGTCCAGAGCTTCTTGATCGGCGGATCGCCCAGCGCGTATTCAAACGCACAGGCGGCGGCGCCCGCCACGCCCGCCCACGCGGCGAGAAGAAGCGACTTGCGCAGGGGCGACGGACCGTCCTGCCACCGGAGGAGCCGTCCGGCGAGGATGCCGAAGACGGCAAGCGCGATCCCGCCGGGGAGCGAGAAGAACGACTCTGGGTCGTACCGTCCCTTGAACAACAGGTGGTTGGGCCAGGTCATGCGGTCGAGGTATGCCGGGTAGTTCCACTGCAGGGAATACGAGTTCGCACCTGCGGGCGCACCGGGCGCCGGACAGAAGTGCAGGAGCAGGTAGTAGCCCGCAAGGAGAACCACGGCGATCGCGAACAACTTCCACACCTTCTTGACGTAGAGCGAAAGAGAGGCCGCCACGCCCCACGAAAGCCCGATGAACCCCAGCACGCTCATCAGGCGGAAGTTCGGGTTGAATTTCAAGATGCCCCCGAACGAAAGGCCGAAAAGGAAGAGCAACGCGACGCGCGCGAGGGCCTTGAGCTGGATGGCCCACGCGGAACGGCCGCGCCCCTGCTGCGACGCAAGGGAGAACGGCCAGGAAACGCCCGCAAGAAAGAGGAACAGGGGGAAGATCGTGTCGTGGTGCGCAAAGCCCACCCATTCCACGTGCTTCATCTGCGTGGCGATCCACGCATTGGGACACTTCAGCGCGGAGCAGATGCCGGCGATGAGCGCCGATCCTCCCGTGATGAAGAACATGTTGAAGCCCCTCAGCGCATCAAGGGATGCAAGGCGGGCAGGCTTTCCGTCGAACGATTCTTCTGCGGCCATTATCTTTCCATTCGTCACCGTTTCGGCGGGACTTTCGCGCCGACCACCCGGCCGAGGCCGTTCCGCCCTGACGCACCGTATTGTAGCATATCGCGGCGCGGACTACAATCCGAAAGTGCCCGACTCAAGGAAGGAAAGAATCGAACGTCGGTAGGCGCTTGCACTGGACGAGGAGGCCCGGCGCGCGAACGTGTCGGACGGCGCGCCGCTTTCGCTCAGGCACATGTTGCTCGTCCGCTGGACGGGCAGGTACTCCGTCCATGGAACAGGCACGTCGTGCCACCTCCCGTCGCCGCCGTACACCTCTTTGTAGTCGATGCGATCCTCGCCTCGATAGCCATGGGCCGTGACGGCGATGGTGCTTTCACCGTTTTCACGCTGGACGACCTGCGTCTTGAGGATGCTCCTGGTGATGCAGTTCGGATGCGCGAACTTGTCCTCGCCGTGGTAGTTGGCGACAGATTCATGCTCCCAGAACGATGACGGTCTGCCGTCGAGAACGCCTTTCCAGATGTCCTCGTGCGTGCGCATCTGCTGGTAGAGCGGAATGGAAAGAAGAGGGGCAAGCGCGAAATAGGCGTCCTTGAAGTAACGTTCGTTGAACGAGGCGAAGAACGTGGCGGCTGCGTCGTAGTCCCAATTGTAGAACTGGGAGGGATCAGTGTCGATCGTCGCTTCCGTGAGGTGCCTGCAGAACAGCATGTTGACCTTGTTCTGCTTGACGAACGTGAAATCGTCGCCGTAGCCGACCTTGGTGTCCTTCATCAGATTGAGCATCTGCGTCTGCGCGACGGGCGTAAACAGCAAGCGAAACTCCACTTCGTTGTCCCTGTCCTTGGCATGGAACCAGGTCTCGAACTCGTGGTTGCTCATCAGCGTGAAGTTCGAGTCGTCGTCGAGGTTGCGCGAATGGGCCTTCAGCCTGCTGAGACGCCACTTCTTGCGGATCGCGCTCCAGAGCCCCCCGTCTTCCCCGGTCAGGCCGGACGGCTGACGCGAGAAGGAGAGGTTTGGCGCGGCGTCGTTGCCGTACACGAGAATCTTCTGCTCGGCGTAAACCGGTATCGGCTTCGTCACGTATGCATGGAGCGTTTCGTATCTGCGCACGGGGCGCCTCTTGCCGTCCGCGTCCTCCTCCCATTCCGTCCACGAGATTTCCTTCGTGCCTTCGTACGTCTTTTCGCCCCACTCCATGTCGAGGTAATGGCCGAAGACGAACGGATTTCCGTTGATGGCGCCAGACTGCGCGAAGATGATGGACTTGCCGTCGTTGAACGAATCGTCCCAGCCGAACTGGCTGTGGAGCGCCGCAAGCCTGTCCGCCGCGAAATACGGATCGAACGCCAGCCTCGGGACGGTGGCCTCGATCAGCTTGACCGTCATGTCCCAGGTATAGAGCCGGTTCAGCGGCTCCATCTGCTTCCAGGCGACGGCCTTCTTCGAGTCAATCTTCGACAGAAGACTCGCCAGCAGTGCAGACGCCGACCTGTAAAGCGGGATCATCACGCAGCCGAGAATGACGCCCGCGGCGATCCCCGCGGAACACCAGTCGCGGACCTCTACCTCCAGATCGGGGAAGACGACGGACACCCCAAGGGCGACGGCCGCTCCGACAAAACCCAGCGCCATCAGCCAGCCATAACAGGTCTTCTTGGCGCTTGCGGAATCGGCCTTGCTCTGCAGCTTCTTGATCTCGGAAACAAGGGCGCGGTTGGCGCGGACATCCACGTTGGATTTCTGCGTCAGCTCCTTAAACTTCTCGCGCGCCAACGTGGAGAACTTCTGGCGAAACTCGTCACGGTAGCGCGCAAGCGGCTCATAGACGTCCTCGATCAAAAGAACGTACCCCTCGCCTGTGCCTTGACCTCGGCGGAGGCCGTGAACGGAATGCGCGTCGTGTAGCCCGCGCGCGCCGCGACGATCTGCTTCGTCGGCCAGTCGAACAGGTCGGCGTTCCACTGCATGACGGAATCGTTGTACAGCTGCCGGGCGGCCGTGATCTCCTTCTGGAGGTAGCTGTTCTGCTGGATCGCGTCGGCGATGGCGGCGTGGGCCTTGAGGTCAGGGTACGCCTCCACCTGCGGGAAGAGCCTGCCGAAGCACCCGTCGATCTGGTTGGCGACGGCGTTGCGCTCCGAGTCGGGGAGCCGCCCGCCGCGAAACGCGGCAACAGCCTTCATCACGTCCTTGTCGAGGTCGACGGCCTTTTCGACGAGCTTCGCAAGGTTCTGCAGGATCTGGACGCGCTGCTCGAGATAGTTGTCGATCGTCGAGGCGTCCGCCTGGATCTTCTGCTGGAGCTTCTGGAAGTAGTTCTTGGCGCCGATCTTCATGAAGAGGAAGATCAGTCCGGGAATGATGCAGAGGCACCACAGGACGATCTCGAAAAGCGTCGAGCCCCAGCCGACTTGGACCGGAAGCTGTTTTTCGATCACGTTTATGTCGCGCCCCGCGCCGTTGACGGGGCCCGTCATTTCATCTAGTTCGTTCGCCATCTTTTGAACTCCTTTCTTGCACGTCCCTATCCACAGAGACGCGAGTAGTATATCAAAATTCTCGCGGTTTGCGGAGAAAGGACGAACCAGAACTTCACCCCTAAGGAGGCACCACAAGCGACGTTTTCAGGAAACGAGCTTCGGCCCCTCCGATTCCGGCCCCTGCCCCGATGGCAGCGCTTGCACTACCACCAGCAAAACTGCTCGCATCATACGCACCTCGAAATCTCCATCAGTGGCACGCTTGGCACCAGAGGATGCACAGTGCTATAGCGCCAGTGCCCCTCCTCGTGTTGGATGGCAGAATAGATATCGTAAAGAAATCTCGTTCGATACGTAAACCACGGGCCGTAATTACCGCCCACAATCTGCCAAGCCACAGCTTTCATTCGTTCGCACTGGCTATCCACGCGCTTCATGCCGCCAATCTCAATATCAAGATGAGCAACAACCGCTTCTAAGTGCCCGATTCGTGCGCGTAATTCGAACTCAACCGCCCAGCCAATCTTCCTTAAAACTCCCTTTCTCAGTTTCACGATGAATCGCGTATGCCTCTCCTTCGCCTTGTTTTGCGAAAGCAGTTCGGCCGCGAGCCGTCCATCTGGCGATGCCGAGAATGCCTCAGATGGCCTTCTCTGGCCCCTCATAACATCCTCAATTGCCCGGCAGGCCTCGAGAACTTCCGCTTGAACCGCCCCCTTCTCGCCTTTCCTTGCAGGATACGCCCCATGAGCAACCTCCGGCAACTTCCCCCACGCATCCATCGCTGCGCGGCCAATCGTACCATATACATCGCCCGCCAGAAATCGCTGTCGAAACCTGAGAGCTCCAACAATGGCCTTCAAATGCCGTTGTTGCATGCGAACCGAAAATTCATACTTCTGCTTCATAGCCCTCACTCCTTTCTCTGCGTGACTTCGTGCGTGATCTTGAGCAGCGCGAGATTCAGCTCGATCGTCGTCTTCCGCGATACCGTGGAGAGATTGTCGCCGATGAGCCCCGCAAGCTTGTGGCCGGCCCGCGTGAGCAGATTCGCCTGTTCCGGCGACCCCGGCTTCTCCGTTTGGATCGCCTCCATGTCGCGAACCATCGAACGCACCTGGGCGTAGGTGTTCACGAGGGCAAGTGTTGCACGCGTGGCCACTTCGCCCTTCAAAATCGTTGCCAGCATGTAAAGGCCGCGCTCCGTCAAAGCATACGGGGCTCGGCGTATCCCCATCTTGATGACCGCAATCTCCCTAGCAGATAAATTGGAGGTCAAAATTTTTGACTTCCAATTTTCAAACTCGTCTTCATTCAACTGAAATACGAATCCTTCGGGGAATTCCCCGGGATTGTTTCGTATCGCTTGGTTGATCTCCTTCGTCTGCACGCCATACAGTGCGGCGACATCTCGGTCGAGCAGCACCTGCTGATTGCGGATCGTGAGCATACGGGATTGAACGGCGGCGATGTCGATCACCCCGGATTCGGCTGGTTTCTTCATGTGCCTATTCCTTTCTTTGTGATGCCGACGCACTGCGCGGCCGAACGCCGGCCACTGGATACAATGCGCCAACAGTCGCATTTTCGGAATAGGCGATGCCTCGCCGGATGCCGACGACGCTTAGGCCGCGCTTTCGCGCTCAAGCCCGCGGAGGAAGCCTCCTCCATCACGCTCCAAATCGGCGGCCGCGGTTCCCGAGATCGACACCCCCTCCCGGACCGTCCACCCACCCTTCAGGCTTTTCGGTCCGTTCACAGCAGGACTCCTTCGGTTTCAACCCAACGGCTCATCAACGGCTCCCGTTCGTACCTCCGTTGCCACGGAGTTCAATCCCGGGGAGCGCCGCTATGATACCACAAACCGGCCCCCGCCGTCTATCCGAAATTCGCGAAAGGTGAAAAGCCTAAATATCAGAAAACGAGGTAATAGCATTGACGTGGGGATACCGCTTCCCTATTTCATCGCCAATCCTGGCCTCTTCCTCAGAAGAAAGATACGCACATTGCGCCCGGACAAGCACCCTTCCAGGCTGGCTTACGAACATATCACCACGGCCACACAGGATATCAGCATCAGGTGCGTCAATAATCAACTGCGATTCAGACTGGTTGCGAGTCTTAAATGCAATCCGCGTGATGAAACTTCTGCATAAGGATTCGGTCAGCACCTTCTGATCGGCAACTTGTGTTGCCATCACAAAATGGATTCCTACCGCACGGCCAAATGCCGTAATCCTTCCAACAAGCGATTCAACCTTTTTACCGTATTCCATCATCAAGTCCGCAATCTCGTCGATGACAACAACAATGTACGGCATTTGATTTCCGCCAGCACGATATTTCTCTATGTTGCTGCATTTTACGTTGCTAAAAATCTTCAGGCGTTCTTCCATCTCATTCTCGAGCCAGTTGAGCGCACGGACACACTTGGCACCGTCATTTATCACCTGAAATGCAAGATGTGGTAGATTCAAGAAATGCGTGAACTCCACGCATTTAGGGTCAAAGAGAAAGAAACGGAGCTGTTCAGGCGGCAGAAGCCGGGCAAGGCCACTGATAATGCAGTTGAGCAGATTAGACTTACCCTGTCCGCTTGCGCCGCCGATGAGCAGATGCGGCATTCGTACAAGGTCGATGACCAGTTTTTCATCTTGCGGAGTCATGCCGAGGTAGAGCGGCAACATCATCCTCTGCTCCTCTTTCGGGTCGAGGGATTCCGGCCACACGTCGGCGAAATCCACCAGCTTGTGCCGTCCGAGCGAATCCGCCAATGTTTTTATTTCTGTTGCAATGTCATGTAACTGGCGGATGCTCGCGGCGTCTGCAGTGAGCGGTTTTCCAAGTTCATTTGCCATTGCCTGTAGCCGACTCGCCGTGTCAGCGTCAATCGTGGTTTTTGTCTTCATTATCAGTTTTCCCTTCAGCAATTAATCGAGTGAACGCATCCAGCATTTCAACATTTCAACCAGAGGAAACTTCTCAACTTGACAACCACACCCATTCCCGTTCTTAAATCTTATCAAGTTGCCAGGAAATGCAGCGAATTATTACCACGAGCCTCCGTCAACTGGCAGAAAAAGATTCTTGACCCGCTGCTTGAAGAAATCGCTATCAATGACTCCAAGCTTTTTCATCTCGTCCTGTATGATTTCTTTTCGCCACTCATCTTCTGTTTTTGGACATTTCCAATTGCTATGACAATCGCCACAAAAGTAGACATTGAGTAAAAACGCCTTAACATGACATTCGTCAAGAAGTGCCAATACGTAAAGCCTATTTGCCATCTGATAATAATTATGCATCCAGTCTTCAGCCTTAGCGGACGCATTAAGCCTGTTTTGTGCGAATTCAAATGCTTTGAGACGTTGAGGTACACTCGTGGACATCTCAACTACATGCGTTTTCTCGACTTCTTCAACATGTGCTTTTGCTTCACACAGGATGTATGCATCACCAATACGCCCTACTGCATCCCAATTCATAGCTTGGCCGGTTTTGGGCCATGAATGTTCACCGTTTTCGAATGCGTACTGAACCTCATTTTTCCGCTTGTCACCTTGTAGAAATTCCAATCCTTTCAATTCTCTGTCCGGGATGAAATTCTTACTCTTAAATTCAAAGTCAAGCCATTCAATCTTTTCCCCTTTGACACCTATAGCCTTGGATACTTCATCATTGAATTTGTTACGATGCCGTCCCATCCACCTTAGGAGATGGAACTCGCTCCCATAACCATATCCCATTCTACCCATTCTCATTCCTCCTGTTTTGTTGTTTTTTCTTTCTCTGCGTTCTCCGCGCCCTCTGCGTGAGACACAAAAATCGCTATCACTTTTCCTTCCCCGTCGTTCGTGTGCGATGTGCACCGAGGTTGGGTTCGAGGCGCAACCCCGGTTGTTGTCCAAACTTCGCAATTCTAGCCGCTAATTCGCGAAACGACATGCCGCAGCCATCCAGTAACTTGTGTGCACGTTCGCGGATGGGGACGAGCCATGCCTCATCCGGGCCGTCGAACACAAGCGAGGCTGGATTGGGGTCGTAGAGCTCGATTGCATCGTGGAAGTCTGCTGACAGTTTCTTGTAGCGCATAAGCATCTTGTACGAGGCGAGCAGATCGGGCGCATCCTTGAGAAAGCCGCGAATCCCCGTCTGCCACGGCGTATCGTAGTCGATGAAGTAGCTGTCAGCCGTGCCGCTGTCGTCATACTTCTCGAATTTGTAGCCGACGCCGTGCGCCGCCTCGATGTCCTCCAGCATCGAACCGAGCCGGATCATCGACTCGCACGATTCGTTGCGCCGCTGGTAGGCCTCGCGCAACGCGGCCAGCGACGGCGGCGGCTTGGTGGACGTGCGTGAGGGCGATTGATGATGTTCACTCCACGCGATCCGCCGAGCTTTGGCATGAGACATCTTCGACGATTCCAACCTGAAATCGTGTCGTTCCGTCTCCGTCATGTTCTTTCTAGGTCTGCCGCGCATGGTGATATTATACCATAACCTTGATCTGCCAGTTTAACGTTTGGAGGTTCCCCAATTTTTTCGCGGCTGGCGAGGTGCCCCCGCGCCGAGCGCGACTTTCGCCATGCCGCTCCCAGATGGCGAGGCAAAAAGGTGTCGCCCGCCTGAATGATCTTCGCTATAATACGAAGTCCTTACACAAACAAGCGAGGCGACGCCATGTATGATACCACAATCGCGACGAAACTGCTAGGGCAGCTCAAGGCATTTTTGGGGAGTGCCGTTTGCGGAAGTAAACGCAAGAACGGCTTGCGTTTAGTCCTTTGGCTACAGGGGAGGAACGAGAGAAGGCGGAGAAATCCTCCTTCCCTCCCCGGGGAGGGGCTTGCGTTTAGTTCCGCGAAG
>Ga0256407_10003037_pt1 | contig 30665 bp, 27 predicted proteins | sample RumenRJG_04DNA_FD_193489 | JGI IMG/M metagenome (GOLD analysis project Ga0256407, IMG submission 193489) | Bovine rumen microbial communities from Lethbridge, Alberta, Canada - RJG_04 | ecosystem: Host-associated > Mammals > Digestive system > Stomach > Rumen | place: Canada: Alberta...
TCGGTGATACGCTGCGTTATCTTCTTCACCTGCTCAGGAGTAAGCTCAAGACCGAGTTCCTGAAGGTTCATCTCGATATTTGCCTTGCCCGATGCCTTGCCAAGCGCATACTCACGCTTTCTGCCGAAACGCTCAGGCACAAGTTCGTTGCAATAGAGCTTATCCTTGTTGTCGCCGTCAGCATGAACGCCTGCTACCTGAGTAAAGACATTCTCACCCACGATTGGCTGATTAGGTGCTACGACAACACCCGAATAGCCTTCCACCATGCGACTGATATCGTTGAGCACGTCTTCCTTTATTGATGTCTCAACACCAAGATGGTCGTGAAGAATTGCCTGAACAGATGCAAGAGGAGCATTACCACAACGCTCTCCGAGTCCGTTGACCGTGACATGAACGCCAGAAGCGCCTTCGGAAACCGCAGCCATAGTGTTGCTTACGGCAAGGTCATAGTCATTATGTCCGTGGAACTCGAAACGGAGGTCTGGGAAACGGCTTGTCATCTCACGGAAGAAAGCCCCCGTCTGCATCGGGGTAAGCACACCGAGGGTATCAGGCAGCATGAAACGCATGATTCCACAGTCCTTGAGAGAATCTATCATGTGATAGACATACTCAGGACCGTCCTTCATGCCATTGCTCCAGTCCTCAAGGTAGATGTTCACCTTGAGGCCCTGCTCATGCGCATAGTTGATAGCCTCCTTGATATCTGCAATATGCTCATCAGGAGTGCGCTTGAGCTGCTTTGTGCAATGCTTCTCAGAACCTTTGGTAAGGAGATTTATGACAGAGCCGCCGCATTCCGTGATCCAATCGACCGAACGACCGCCATCACAGAATCCGAGTACCTCTACCCTATCCAGCATACCCGCACCCTTCGCATAGCGACAAACCATCTTAACGGCTTCCTTCTCGCCCTCGCTGACACGTGCAGAGGCAATCTCTATACGGTCAACATTGACATCACGCAACAGCATACGCGCTATCACGAGTTTCTCATGCGGAAGGAATGAAACGCCGTTGGTCTGTTCTCCATCGCGAAGGGTGGAGTCCATTATTTCTATTTTGTTGTGCATTAGCCTAACCAAGCCTTCCCAAAGGGAAGGATGTTTTATAGTAACAATTGTCTTACAAGTGTCCCCTTATGCGAAAAATGTATATCGCATCCCTCCCTTTGGGAGGGCCTGGGTGGGCTTTACTTATTCTCAAACGCCTCGATCTTATCCTTGTTAGCAAGGAGGAAGTCGATGTCGTCATAGGCATTCATCAGACAGTACTTCTTGTATGAGTTGATCTCGAAGTGCTCTGACTTGCCAGTTGTAAGATTGGTTACTGTCTGGTTTGGAACGTCAACCTTTACCTCTGCCTGTGGATTAGCTGCGATTGTAGCGAAGAGTTCGAGTTGGAACTCACGGCTAACGATTACAGGAAGCACGAAACAGTTGAGGAGGTTGTTGCGGTGGATATCAGCGAATGAGTTTGAGATAACCACACGAACACCATAGCCGGCAATAGCCCATGCAGCATGCTCGCGAGAAGAACCTGAACCCCAGTTCTGACCACCAACGATAATCTCGTGAATACCCTTCTTTGGAGCCTCAGAGAACTCAGGCTTGTTCATCACGAAGTCTGCTATTGGCTGATTGTTAGCATCATAGCGAAGGTCGTGCATGAAAGCATCGCCATAGAATTTAGGATCACGTGTTGTGAACGCAAGATAACGTGCAGGGATGATGTTATCTGTATTGTTGTTGTCAATCTCGATTGGAATACAAGTTGACTGGATTATATCGAATTTTTCTTTCATAAGCCTAACCAAGCCTTCCCAAAGGGAAGGATGTTTGATTGTATTAATCCCTATGTGGGAGTCTTATCTATTTGAATTATTTTTTTTGATTGAAAATACTATCTACTCCCCCTTGAGGGGGTAAGGGGGGAGGAACCCTCCCTTTGGGAGGGACTGGGTGGGTTTCTTAGATCTTTCTTGGATCTGTAATAACGCCTGTGATAGCAGATGCAGCAACTACGAGTGGAGATGCAAGGACGGTGCGAGCACCAGGTCCCTGACGACCAACGAAGTTACGGTTACTTGTAGAGATTGAGAGCTTACCTGCTGGCACCTTATCAGGGTTCATTGCCAGACATGAAGAGCATGAAGGGAGACGGAGCTCGAAACCTGCCTCTTCAAGAATCTTGTCGATACCCTCATCAATGATCTGCTGACGAACGAGCCATGAACCAGGAACAAGCCATGCAACAACGCTGTCTGCCTTCTTCTTGCCCTTTACAACAGAAGCGAATGCACGGAAGTCCTCAATACGGCCATTGGTACAAGCACCGAGGAAACAGTAATCAACTGGTGTGCCTTCAAGCTTCTGACCTGGCTTGAACTGCATATAGTCAAGCATGTCAAGGAACTGAGCCTTGTCAGCCTCTGCAACCTGGTCGAGTGTTGGAATGCACTCGTCGATAGCGATACCGGCACCCGGGTTTGTTCCGTATGTGATACGTGGCACGATGTCCTCAGCACGATATGTCACCTCCTTGTCGAACTTTGCATCAGCATCGCTGTAGAGCTTCTTCCACTCCTCTACAGCCTTATCCCAGTCAGCACCCTTCGGAGCGTACTCACGCCCTTTGAGATATGCGAATGTTGTCTCGTCAGGAGCGATAAGACCTGCACGTGAACCCATCTCGATAGAGAGGTTTGAAAGAGTCAGACGACCTTCCATTGACATATTGCGGATAGCACTACCAGCATACTCAACGGCATAGCCTGTAGCACCTGATGTTGTCATCTGAGCCATGATATAGAGTGCAACGTCCTTGGCTGTTGTTCCCTTTGGAAGCTCACCCTCAACGTTGATGCGCATTGTCTTTGGCTTTGACTGAAGGATACACTGGGAAGCCAATACCTGAGCTACCTCAGAAGTACCGATACCCATAGCGATAGCACCTACGGCACCGTGGGTAGATGTATGTGAGTCGCCACACACGATTGTCATGCCAGGGAGAGAGAGAGCCTTCTCTGGACCAACAACGTGGATGATACCGTTATCCTTTGTGCCCATTGCGAAGTGCTTGATACCAAACTCCTCGCAGTTAGCCTTAAGGGTTTCAACCTGCTTGCGACCTACAGGGTCGTTGATTACCTCCTGCTGATCAGAAGGAGTATTGTGGTCAGGCATAGCGACTACGTGGTCAGGACGGAAAGCCTTGATACCCTTATCGCGGAGAGTGTCGAATGCCTGTGGTGATGTCACCTCATGTGCATAGAGACGATCGATATACAACTGTGTAGGACCGTCCTCCACGTTCTGTACAACGTGTGCGTCCCAGATCTTGTCAAATAATGTTTTTGCCATTTTTAGTTTATCTGAATTTATTTATTGCGTCAATATAAGCCTCTACCGAAGCTGTTACGATATCCGTATTGGCTGCGAAGCCATAGTATGTGTGTCCGTCGAACTCCACGCTCTGGTGTACCTTTGCAAGGTCGTCAGAACCCTTTGAGATTGCCTGAATGGTGAAGTCCTTCAATGTCATCTCGCGCTTGATGATTGACTTGAGAGCCTTGATGGCTGCATCCACAGGACCATTGCCCGATGCTGCTGCCTCAAAGTGCTCGTTGGCAATCTGAAGACCGATGCTTGCAACCGCACGTGTGCCCTTTCCTGCTGTAACCTGAAGGTAGTCGAGCTTCACATTGTTCATCTCGTTACGCTCTGCACCTGCCAGTACGAGGATATCATCATCTGTAACCTCCTTCTTCTTGTCGGCAAGTACGAGGAAGTCAGCATAAATCTTGTCGAGTTTCTCGCCCTCAACATCCACACCGTTGATATGCAGACGATGCTTCAAGGCTGCACGACCAGAGCGAGCTGTCAATACGATGCTTGCCTCGTCGATACCTACATCCTTTGGATCCATGATCTCGTAGGTAGAGGCATTCTTCAGCACACCATCCTGATGAATACCAGAAGAATGTGCGAAGGCATTCTTACCAACGATAGCCTTATTCGGCTGAACTGGCATATTCATCAACGAGCTTACCATACGGCTTGTAGGATATATCTTCGTAGTGTTGATGTTTGTGTCAATGCCAAGGTCTGGGTGTGTCTTGAAGATCATTGCAATCTCCTCAAGTGATGTGTTTCCGGCACGCTCACCGATACCGTTGATAGTCACCTCTACCTGACGGGCACCACCAAGCACACCTGCCACGGTATTGGCTGTTGCCATACCAAGGTCGTTGTGGCAATGGGTTGAGAGGATTGACTTACCTGCTGCGAAGGCATCAACATGCTCGTAGAGATACTTTATCTTCTCATGATACTCGTTTGGCACACGGAAACCTGTTGTATCAGGTATGTTGCAGACAGTAGCACCTGCCTTTGTAACAGCATCAATCACACGTGCAAGATACTCGTTGTCAGTACGACCTGCATCCTCTGCATAGAACTCCACGTCCTCTACATAGCGCTTTGCATACTTCACGGCACGAACGGCACGCTCAATGATTTCCTCTGGAGTGCTGTTGAACTTATACTTGATATGTGAAGGGCTTGTACCGATACCTGTGTGGATACGGCCACGCTTAGCAAACTTCAGCGCCTCGGCAGCCACATCGATATCTTTCTCCACGGCACGAGTAAGTGCGCAGATGGTAGGCCATGTCACAGCCTTACTGATTTCTACAACTGAATTGAAGTCGCCCGGTGATGACACAGGGAAACCAGCCTCGATCACATCAACGCCGAGAGCTTCGAGCTGCTTTGCCACCTGAATCTTCTCAACGGTATTCAACTGACATCCTGGTACCTGTTCGCCATCGCGCAACGTGGTATCAAAAATATATAATCTTTCGCTCATATTTATATTACGAATTACTAATTTTCAATCTACTATCTACTTTCTACTATCTACTTTACACTTTTTCCCTTCCTGCCCCATCGCACTCCGGCTCCCTCCCTACGGGGGAGGGCGGGGGGAGAGGCCGCTAATCAAAGAAAAAAGCCTTCTTCACATCCCGAGCAGGAAGTGAAAAAGGCTCGTAATATTTTCCGCATCATAATTACCAGCACACCTTATCACTTCCCGCCTCTTTTCGAAGGAGGATGTTAATAATAAGGGCTGATAGTGTGATGTTATTTGTCATATTCCTTTATTTCTTTGAAAAACGCTGCAAAATTAATATTTTTTCCTGACAAAAACAAATAATTTGTAATAAATTTTACCTTTTCTACTATAATTTCCTTATAAAAATGACGAATATCATCAAAAAAAGTAATAAATCGCAGTTATTTGCATCAGATATTATAAATGTTTCTTTACCCACCATGCAAAATACAATATGATATACAGAGATTAATGGGAGTTACGGACATCTCTACACCAAATTGTATTCAATCTATTGAAATACAGTATATTGTGGCGGTGTAGAGTTTTTAATAACTTTACATCAACTCTACATCTATACACCTTGTCATAAACAAAGATGATGTAAAGGGTGTATAGTTGGTGTAGAGTAAAAACGAACTATACATCATTATAACTTTCTATAAATCATCCATTTATATAGAATTAGGTGTAGAGTGTAGAGTTAAATGCTGAATTATGATAGATTTTTTAGAATTAAACGCAAAACACATACACACTCGGGAAAATCGCATCTAACTATACTGATGGTCAAGAAGTTAAAAGCGTGTATATGTTTGTCTAACATATACACAACACATACACAACACGTACACGAGTTGTCACGATCTTTGTGTATATGGTGTGTACGACTTGTGTATATGTTCACCAAACACGTACACGCCCATAAACTACCTGATTAACAACTTGTTACCCTTTCATTTTTGCCCCCGTGTATGTGTTTGGCGTTTAATTCTAAAAAAAAGTTCACTTGTTGTCAGTTTATGCCATAACAATAAGTCCGTTATAATACCGTTATAGGTCCGTTGTAAGTCCGTTCCTTAGAATGGGAGAAAAATGGGACTTACATAGGACTTACATAGGATTTGCAAGGGAGGTGTATAGGAACAGGAAATTAATGCGACATTAACGTGATATTAATGCGACTTATATGTTTTCGCTTTGCGAACCTACATTAATTATTCGCTGAAGCTCATCAAGCTAAAGCAAGTTCTCATCAATAACACATTAATATTGCATTAATTATCTGATTTAATTTTCTCCAAATTTACTTCGTTCCTTCCATAGTACAAAAAAGAAATCGCAGACTTGGTTAAGCCTGCGATTTCATAAGTTTTTATTTCTTCAAAGGAATCTTGTCGATACGTGTCTGATGGCGACCGCCCTCGAATGGAGTCTTGAGATATTCGTTCATGATTACCTCAGCCTCACGGTTGCTGATGAAGCGACCTGGCATTACGAGACAGTTGGCATTGTTGTGCTGACGGATGAGATGTGCTACCTCTACATTCCAGCAGAGACCTGCACGTACACCCTGATGCTTGTTAAGGGTCATAGAGATACCCTCGCCAGAACCGCACATTGCAATACCGCAGTCAACCTCGCCCTTCTCAATACCCTCGGCAAGAGCATGGCCAAAGTCAGGATAGTCAACAGAAGCATCGCTCCATGTGCCATAGTCCTTTACCTCATAGCCATTCTTCTCGAGATACTGGAGAACGAACTGCTTGAGTGGGAAGCCAGCATGATCGGTGGCTACGCCAATTATTTTCTTTTCCATAAAATGCCTAACCAAGCCTTCCCAAAGGGAAGGATGTTTGATAGTAATAATCGCTATCACCCTACCCTTCGAGAAGACTTGGTGTTTAAATTGTTATTTTGTTATCAATAATTCAAGACCACTCTTCCATCGCCCTCAAGTAGTAACTACTCCCCCTGGAGGGGGTGAGGGGGGTGGAACCCTCCCCTTGGGAGGGACTGGGTGGGCTTCTTAAAGCATAGACTTAACCTGCTTGTAAACGTTCTCAGCTGTGTAGCCGAGCTTCTCGTCGAGCACCTTGTAAGGAGCAGAGAAACCGAATGTCTCGAGACCCCATACCTTAGATGCAGGATCAGCACCGATGAGGAAGCCCTGGAGGTTTACTGGAAGACCTGCGGTCATACCGAACACCTTAGCACCTGTTGGAACAACGCTCTGCTGGTACTCAGCGCTCTGTGTGCGGAAGAGACCTTCAGAAGGTACAGAAACGATACGAACCTTAACGCCATCCTTGCGGAGGAGCTCAGCACCAGAAACGAGAGTAGAAACCTCAGAACCTGTAGCTACCATTACTACATCTGGGTTAGCATCAGAACCAGCAACAACATAGCCACCCTTACGAGCCTGCTCATAGTCGTTACCCTCTGGGAGGTTGTTGATGTTCTGACGAGAGAAGATGAGGGCTGTTGGGCTCTCTGTGTTCTCCATTGCCATTGCCCATGCAACTGTTGTCTCCTTAGCATCAGCAGGACGAAGAACGAGTGTAGAGTTCTTACCGTCGTGACGCTTGAGCTTCTCCATGAGACGGATCTGTGCCTCGTGCTCAACAGGCTCGTGAGTAGGTCCATCCTCACCTACACGGAATGCGTCGTGAGTCCAGATGAACTTAACAGGGAGCTGCATGAGAGCTGCCATACGAACTACAGGGAGCATATACTGGCTGAATACGAAGAATGTACCGCAAGCTGGGATAACACCACCGTGGAGAGCCATACCTACACAGCAACATGCCATTGTGAACTCAGCAACACCTGCCTGGAAGAATGCACCAGAGAAGTCGCCTGCCTTGAGAGCGTGAGTCTTCTTGAGGAAGCCGTCTGTCTTATCTGAGTTAGAGAGGTCTGCAGAAGCACAGATCATATTTGGAACCTGCTCAGCGAGAACTGAGAGACATGCAGCAGAAGCAGAACGAGTAGCATCGTTGTCCTTCTGTACGCACTTGCTCCAGTCGATCTTTGGAGCCTTGCCTGAGAACCATTCAGCCTGCTGTGCAGCCTTCTCTGGGTTAGCAGCAGCCCAAGCCTTCTCCTCTGCGTAACGCTCAGCAGCGATCTTCTCGAGCTCCTTAGCGCGGTTAGCGTAGAGTTCCTTAACATCCTCGAAGATCTGGAATGGGTTCTCAGGATCACCACCGAGGTTCTTAACTGTGTTGATGAATGCGTCACCACCGAGAGGAGCACCGTGAGTCTTGCAGTTAGCCTCGTAAGAAGTACCGTCAGCCTTGAGGGCACCCTTACCCATGATACACTTACCGATGATGAGAGTTGGCTTGCCCTTAACAGCCTGAGCCTTCTCGATAGCAGCACGAATCTGAGCAGCGTCGTTACCGTTGATCTCGATAACCTCCCAGTTCTGAGCGCGATACTTAGCAGCAGTATCCTCGTTCATAACCTCCTTAGTCTCAGTAGAGAGCTGGATGTCATTGCAATCATAGAACATGATGAGGTTGTCAAGACCGAGGTTACCAGCGATACGAGCAGCACCCTGAGAAACCTCCTCCTGAACGCCACCGTCAGAGATGTATGCGTAGATAGTCTCCTTTGCGAATGTTGGGTTGCCTGTGTGCTCAGCAAGGAACTTAGCAGCGATAGCAGCACCAACAGCATAAGCGTGACCCTGACCGAGAGGACCTGATGTATTCTCGATACCACGAGCTACCTCATACTCTGGGTGACCTGTTGTAGCAGAACCCCACTGACGGAGCTGTGCGAGCTCGTCGAGAGAGAACTTGCCAGTAAGGCAGAGCTGAGAATAGAGCATTGGAGCCATGTGACCTGGATCGAGGAAGAAACGGTCGCGACCTACCCAACTTGGGTTCTTTGGGTCATACTGGAGATACTCTGAATAAAGTACATTGATAAAGTCAGCACCGCCCATAGCACCACCTGGGTGACCAGACTTAGCCTTTTCAACTGCAGCAGCAGCGAGGATACGAATGTTATCCGCTGCGTGATTCAAAACTTTAATGTCGTTTGCCATTTTTGTTATTAAATATTAAATTAGATGTAAAGTACCTTTTTGGAAGTGAATAGTGAATAACGAATAGATAATAATACTTAATACTGGCTAACGCCATTATGGGAACCCCGTTCTGGTGGCTACCAGTATTAGGTATTATTCACTTTTCACTATTATCTATTCACTTAGAATTCTAAAGCTTATGAACCTCAGTAGCCTTCTGCTCTACGGCAAGATCGGCCTTGTAGTTCTCGATATACTTGTTGAAGCCCTCTACGTCCTCGGCAGTAGGAGCAATCTCAACACCAGTATTACCAGCGAAGACTACCTCCTCAAGCCAGTCGGCAAGGTTGAGCTTCTTAGGATTGCGAACAGCGTATGCAGCAAGAAGGGCAATACCCCATGCACCACCCTCACCAGCAGTCTCCATTACAGAGATTGGAGAGTTGAGGGCAGCAGCAAGAACACGCTGACCAACACCCTTTGTCTTGAACAGACCGCCATGACCGGTGATACGGTCAACCTTCACGTTCTCCTCCTTGAAGAGGATATCATTACCAAGCTTCAATACTGCTACAGAAGCATAGAGGTGAGCACGCATGAAGTTAGCGAGGTTGAACTTATCATTAGCAGAGCGGATGAACATAGGACGACCTTCTGCAAGACCTGTTACAGGCTCACCAGAGATATAGTTATATGAAACAAGACCACCACAATCAGCACTACCCGTGAGAGCGTTGTTGTAGAGCTTGCCATAAACCTCATCCATATTCACAGGAACGCCAAGCAACTGCTGATACTCCTTGAAGAGACCTACCCAAGCGTTGAGGTCAGAAGTACAGTTGTTACAATGAACCATAGCAACAAGGCTACCGTCAGGTGTTGTTACCATGTCAATCATCTCAGATGGCTTGCTGAGATCCTTCTCAAGAACAATCATAGAGAAAGATGATGTACCGGCAGAAACATTACCTGTGCGCTGCTTAACAGCGTTTGTTGCAACCATACCAGTACCTGCATCACCCTCTGGAGGACATACAGGACAACCGCCCTTCAAGTGACCAGAGATATCGAGACGACGAGCGCCGTGATCAGACAGAACGCCTGCATCCTCACCTGCGAGGATACACTTAGGAAGAATGTCCTCAAGCTTCCAAGGATAGCCCTTTGGAGCAACGAGTTCATTGAACTTACGAACCATCTCAGCGTTGTAGTTCTTTGTCTCAGGATCAACAGGAATCATACCTGAAGCATCACCGATACCAAGAACCTTCTTACCTGTCAAGCGCCAATGGATATAACCAGCGAGGGTTGTGAGGTAAGTGATGTCCTTAACGTGCTCCTCACCATTCAGGATAGCCTGATAGAGGTGAGAGATAGACCAACGGAGAGGAATGTTGTAGTTGAAGAGCTTAGAAAGCTCAGCAGCAGCAGCACCAGTGTTGGTGTTACGCCATGTGCGGAAGCTTGCGAGAATCTTCTCAGCCTCAGAAGGATCACCGTAACGGCTTGCGGTACCAGTAGGACCGAATGCCATATAACCGTGCATCATTGCAGAGATACCGATAGATGCAAGGTGCTCGATCTCACAGTCGAACTCAGCACGCACATTTCTGCGGAGGTCTGCATAACAGTCTTCAAGACCGAACCAGATTGCCTCTGTGCTATATGTCCAAAGACCGTCCTCGAGCTGATTCTCCCACTCGTGACTTCCCTGTGCTATTGGCTTGTTCTCCTCATCGATGAGAACTGCCTTGATTCGGGTTGAGCCAAACTCGATACCGAGAATGGCCTTACCTGAAGTAATGGTTTCTTTTGCTGTCATAATAAAAGCCTAACCAAGCCTTCCCAAAGGGAAGGATGTTTTATACACTCTATCGCTTAAAAAGAAAGCTTGGTTATTTATATTTAATTTATTAATGTTTATCTTACTATAAAGCATCCCTCCCCTTTGGGAGGGCCTGGGTAGGCTACTTCAACGCTTTATTCAGCATATAGTAAACTTCATTGTTGCGAAGCTGCTGTTTGAACTCGCTGATTGTTGTATTCTTGTTGATACCGATGAACTCGATACCTGTCATCTCAGCGAAGTCCTCCCAGTATTCTGCTGTGATATCATAAGAGAATGCGCTGTGGTGAGTACCACCAGCGAGAATCCATGCACCTGCACCAATCTCGAATGTTGGCTGTGGAACCCAGAGAGCAGAAGCAACCGGGAGCTTTGGCATAGCCTTTGGCTTGATGCACTCAACATCACTTGTGATAAGACGGAAGCGGTTGCCGAGGTCAACGATAGTAGCCTTACAACCAGCACCAGTCTTAGATGTGAATACGAGACGAGCTGTCTGCTGCTTGCGGATACCGATACCAAGGAAGTGGACCTCAAGTGTTGGCTTATCAACAGCGATAAGAGGTGTTACCTCGAGCATGTGGCTCTGGAGTGATGATGTGCAGTCAGAAGCGAAGTTGAGCGTGTAGTCCTCAAGGAATGAGCATCCCTTTTCAAGACCCTGGTTCATTACCCAGAGTGAACGATAGAGACATGCTGTCTTCCAGTCACCCTCAGCACCGAAACCAAAGCCCTCAGCCATCAAGCGTTGAGAAGCAAGGCCTGGAATCTGGTCGAAGCCAACGAAGTTTGGAGCATTGATGTCAGCATCACCAAGGTCATCGAAGTTCGTTGTGAATGCTGTTGCACCCTCGTCAGCCAATACACGACGAAGAGCAATCTCAGCCTTAGCAGCATTCTTCACCTTCTCCCAATATACGTCCTCACCAGACTCGTCAATCTTTATTGTATAAGCCTTCTTATACTCCTCAACAAGAGCATCAGCCTCTGCATCGGTTACTTTCTTGTAGTAATCCATGAGAGATGATACAGGATAGTAGTCAACGTGATAGCCAAGACGCTGCTCAAACTCAACACGGTCACCGTCGGTAACAGCAACATTGTTCATGTTCATACCGAACATAAGACAACGCACATTGTGAGCATCAGCAACAGCTGCAGCAACACGAGCCCATACGGCAATCTGCTTCTGAGCCTCTGCGCTCTTCCAGTAACCTACAACGACTTTACGTGCTACACGCATACGGGTACAGATATGTCCGAACTCGATATCACCATGTGCAGACTGGTTGAGGTTCATGAAGTCCATGTCGATAGAATCCCAAGGAAGGTCAGCATTATACTGAGTGTGGAAATGAAGCAAAGGCTTCTGAAGAGCCTGAAGGCCCTTGATCCACATCTTTGCAGGAGAGAAGGTGTGCATCCAAGTGATAACGCCGACACACTTAGCATCATTGCTCGCAGCCTTCATCACAGTCTCAACCTCATCAGAAGAGTTTGCTGTCCCCTTGTAAACTACCTTAATAGGAATAATACCACTATTGTTAAGGCCATCAACCATTTCCTTTGAGTGACCATCTACTATCTTAACTGTCTCGCCTCCGTAAAGGAGCTGGGCACCTGTTACCCACCAGAGCTCTAAATTTTCAAACATTATGTTTTAAAATTAATTGATAATTGAAAATTGATAATTTATAATTGATAGTATTATAAACTACAACCATAGACACCAAACTCAATTATTATTCTTTGATGATTTTATTATACTTGTTAATATCCTTATAAGTTCCTGACAATCGGCAACTATACTGGAGAACTGATTATCTTCGATATAGCCTGTCCTGTTCAAAAGTCTTAGCCAATAATCTGTTTCGAATGCCTCCTTCAAGGAAATGTTCAGCTTGGCTATGAAATCCGCAGTACTATAAGCTTGTAGAGCCTCGCAGACATTGGCACCTATGCTTGTGCCGGAACGAAGAACTTGCTTGGATAAAACAGTTTCTCTTTTTTCCGTTGTCAGATACTTATACAGATTGACAATTCTAACTGAGAACTCAAAACTTTTATCACGTATTACATTATTCTGCTTATACATTAAATTTTCAATTATCAATTATCAATTGTCAATTAAGGACAGACTTTAGTGTTTCTGTCCTTTTTGCCCGTAATACGCATTAGGCCCGTGCTTACGGTTGTAATGCTTCTCTACGAGGAGAGGATTCATCTTTGTCAGAGGATTGATGCTGAAGCTGATGAAAGCCATCTTTGCACACTGCTCCATTACCTTTGCATTGTAAACTGCATTATCAGGAGATGTACCCCAAGAGAAAGGACCGTGGTTCTTTACAAGTACGGCTGGAGTGTGATCTGGGTTAATCTTACGGATGTTGAGAATCTCGTCAACAATAACGTTACCAGTCTCAAGTTCGTATGCACCCTCAACCTCTTCCTTAGTCATATCGCGTGTGCAAGGTATAGCCTTGTAGAAGTAATCGGCATGTGTAGTACCGATATTAGGAATATCCTGACCTGCCTGTGCGAATGCGGTAGCATAGGTAGAGTGAGTGTGAACAACACCCTGAATATTTGGGAATGCTCTATATAGAACAAGGTGGGTAGGAGTGTCGCTTGAAGGATTGAGGTCACCCTCAACAACCTTACCTGACTGAAGGTCAACGACCACCATATCCTCAGCCTTCATATCGTCATAGCTAACACCGGATGGCTTAATAACAACAAGACCTTTCTCGCGGTCGATACCAGAGACATTTCCCCATGTGAAGATGACAAGTCCCTGCTTGACCAAATCGAGATTAGCCTTGAACACTTTCTGTTTGAGTTCTTCCAGCATAATAATCTGTTTTTATAGTTTATACGTAATTTTAACCGATTTATTGTATATGTTGTAAGCCTTACAGCTTAAATTTCACTTCTTTTTGGAAACGTGACTCACTAAAGCGATAGAGAGCAGCACCTCTCTTGCTTGACAGTTTGTCAACGTACTTGGTCTTCTGTATGCACTCCATCGTCTTGATGCGCTTACGGAAGTTGCGTTTGTCTATCTCCTCACCGAGTATTGCCTCATAAACCTTCTGCAATTGAGTGAGCGTGAAATGCTCCGGAAGCAGATTAAAGCACAACGGCTCGGTAGAAAGATGTCTTCTGAGCTTTTCTATGGCCTCAGTTACCATGGTTTTATGATCGGAATACAGGTCAGGCAGTTCATCAACACTCACCCACTCTACTCCATATTCCTTTTGTTGCACCTCATTATAGTCGCTCACATTGATAAGCGAACAATAGGCTATTGAAATTACACGCTCACCCGGGTCACGGTCAACAGCACCGTACGCTCCGACCTGAGTCATGTAGATATTGTCAAGACCTGTAAGACTACACAGGGTTCTTGTTGCAGCCTGTTCCAGACTTTCATTTGCCTGAACGAATCCACCATAAAGTGACCATTCACCCTTGCCTGGATTCATCTTTCGTTTTCCAATAAGCAGTTTCAACTTGCCTTCTTCAAAACCGAAGACGATACAGTCAACAGAAATAAGTAACGGGGTCATGCCCTCATAGTAATTGCCCATAATAAAAAAGGAGAAAAAGCTAAGCCAATGTACTATTTACAATTTACATCTGCACAACTTGATTAGTTTTGCGAACAATGTACGATTTGTGAACCTCAAAGGCTGCTGATGATTAAATTATTAAAGAAAAAAAGTGTGAGATATATAAACTAAGGAAAGTCTTCACCATGCACATAAATGTACACAGTGAAGACTTCTTCAGTTTTACCAGAGAATGATATAGAGGAATGTGATAATTGCAATCACGCAGAAAGCACCAATATTGAATGCTCTGTCTGTCTCGAAGATTTTCAGGTCGATAGCAACGAGCTTAGGATCCTGAACTGAATCAAGGGCATTTGAACGGAGATAGAATCCGATTGTAGCTGTGATAGCAGCAAAGAATATCATTGCACCTGCAACTCCATGAACAGCGAGAGTCTCGCTGAAGAAAGAAGCAGCGAATAGAGCAATAGAAACTGCTGCTACAGCGAAGAGGATATTACTCCAGAAAAGCTGTGTCTTAACGGTATTCTCGTCAAGCTCATCTGCTGCAACTGACTTCTCGCTCTTGAGAGAGATACCTACGAAGAGGATAACGAGGCAGATGAATACATAACCTGAACGTACAAGGAATGGTGTATCAGGCAATGTGAACTTGAAGAGGATTGAGAATGCGAATGTACCGATAGCGCAGACAACAGCTGCTGTACCAGAAGCACGCTTCCAAAGAAGGCCAAGACCGAAGATAACTACAACACCTGGATATACGAATGCTGAGTACTCCTGAATGAACTGGAATGCCTGGTCGATACCACCCATGAGTGGATATACAGCGAGAAGAGCTATGATAAGAGCACTTACAGAAGTCATACGACCTACGTTCACGAGCTTTGACTCGCTTGCATTCTTATTGATGAACTGCTTGTAGATATCCATTGTGAACAATGTTGATGTTGAGTTGAACATTGAAGCCAATGAAGAGATAACAGCAGCAGCAAGAGCAGCGAATGAAAGGCCCTTGATAAATGTAGGGGTAAAGTTACGGATAAGGAATGGATAAGCGTCATCAGAACGCTCAATGCCACCTGCAAGAGTCTGACGGAGGTTCTCGAGAGCCTCACCGTCACCATTCATAATATAGAATGCGCAAACACCTGGGATACAAACGATGAATGGGATAAGGATCTTAAGGAATGCAGCGAAGATCATACCCTTCTTAGCCTCAGCGAGAGACTTAGCAGCAAGACCCTTCTGAATGATATACTGGTTGAAGCCCCAGTAACCGAGGTTAGTCAACCAGAGAGCACCGAAGATAAGTACGATACCAGGGTTTGTGAAGAATGGATCCTCCTTCTGAATAACGTTGCCAGCAGCATCAGTTACACCATTTACCACAGGATAGAGGTCTGCCTGACGGGTAACAACAAGGTTGAAGTGCTTATCACCAGGCTGATTGACACACCAGTCGAATATATTGCCCAATGCCTCGAATGCACCACAGCCCCAAACCTCAGCACCGATAACTGAAAGTGCAGCGTATGCAGTGATAAGACCACCACCAACAAGGAATGTTACCTGCATAACGTCAGTCCATGCAACAGAAGCAAGACCACCGTAGATAGAATATACACCTGCAATCAAGAAGAGAACAAGGATGATAACCATGCGAACCTGATCAATCTCCATACCAGCAAAATGAACCGTCATGTCAGTTGGAAGACCAAGAATCTGCTGGATAGCAAGAGCACCGAGCCAAGCTACAGAAGTAAGGTTTACAAATACATAAAGGAACAGCCAAAGCAAAGAGAATGCAAGACCTACACCCCAATTGTAACGCTCACGAAGGAACTGTGGGATAGTGAAAATCTTCTTCTCAATCATCAGAGGAAGCAGGAACTTACCCACTACCAGCAATGTTGCAGCAGCCATGATCTCGTAAGCTGCCTGTGCAATACCTGATGCGAAAGCAGAACCGGACATACCGATAAACTGCTCGGCTGAGATGTTGGCAGCAATAAGTGATGCACCTACTGCCCACCATGTAAGAGTGTTACCTGCAAGGAAGTAGTCTGTAGAAGACTTCTCCTCACCCTTCTTGTCACGGCTAAGGAACAATCCCAAACCAACAAGAAGTACTATGTAAGCACCGAATACTACATAGTCAATGGTTTCAAAGCCATTGTTCTTTAAAGCTTCAATTACGCTCATTTTTGTTTGTCAGTTGTTTTTAGTTATAGTTTTAGTTTTTTCTAAAGTCAAAAGTCAAGGGCTATCAGGCCTTAATCCTTAGTCCCTAGACCTTTGACCTTAGTCCTAAGAGAATTATTTCACAGAGAACTTATAAGCAGCATGGCTGTAATACTTCTCACCTGGCTTGAGGACAGCCTGAACCCAGTTCTTCTTGTTTGGAGAATCAGGGAACTTCTGGCTCTCAAGACATACGCTTACATACTGTGGGTACTTACCACCCTTGTGAGCGATGTTTGGCTCATTGCCTATGCCCTGGAAGTTACCAGTATAGCACTGGACACCTGGCTCGTTAGTGAACATCTCCATGAAGATACCTGTCTTTGGAGAGTAGAGAGAAGCACAAACCTGAGTATCGTCACCCTTACCGTCCTTATATGTATTCAGGCAGAAGTTGTGGTCGATACCGCCGTTAGCATTCTTGATCTGATCGAAGTCAACCTTACCAACTGCATCGCTAATAGCGTGAGGTGTGGTGAAATCGAATGGAGTATCCTTAACTGGCTTGATCTCACCTGTTGGGATGTAGAGAGAGTCAGAAGGAGTGAAGTTATCAGCATTGAGATAGAGAACCATATCAGTACCTACGCTATTGAAGTCACCATTGAGGTTGTAATAGTTGTGGTTTGTCTGATTGATGATAGTCTCCTTATCTGTTGTTGCCTCCCAAGTCATATCGAGAGTATTGTCTGATGTCACCTTATATATAGTAGTGGCTGTCACATTACCAGGATAGCCATTCTCACCGTCAACTGCTGTGATTGTGAGCTTGAGGATAGAGTCACCGACCTGCTCTGCCTCATATACCTGATGCATCCAACCTGTTGTGCCACCACCATGAAGGCTGTTAGGGCCGTCATTGAGGCGAAGCTGGTATTCCTCTCCGTTGAGTGAGAACTTTCCGTTCTTGATTCGGTTTGCATAGCGGCCTACTGATGAACCGTAGTCACTTGGAGAGTTAAGGGTATCAGCATACTGATGGATGTTGTCGAAACCGAGAACTACGTCTGTTGGCTTGCCGTCCTTGTCTGGTACAACGAGCGAAACCACGCGACCACCGTAGTTTGTGATACACACCTCCATGCCATTGGCATTCTTGAGGGTATAGAGAGCCACCTTCTTTCCACCGATGATAGTGTCAAAATTAGCGGCATCGAGTCCTGACTGTGTCAACTGCGAAGGAGCTTCGCCTGACTTACATGCTGAGAACATAGCTACTGCTGCTCCAGCACAAAAAAGAATAGTTTTTAGGTTCTGCATTTTTAAAAATGTTTGTTGTTTAGTCTAAATTGGTTGTAAAGTTACAATAAATTTCGCTTTTCCCAAAGAAAAGTGATGTTTTTTTGCCCCGAAAGTAGAAAAATGCGTCTGAAAACGCCTTTTTTTCTTTACATTTTGACATTTCCTTGTATTTTTTAGTGTAAAAATACACATACACATAAAAACACAACCTACATCTGGTTCAGTATTTTTGCGATTCCATCATCATCAACGCTATCCGTTATCATATCCGCATAGCCTTTCACTTCGTCTGAGGCATTACCCATTGCAACCCCCACCCCGGCATGTTTTAGCATAGCGATATCATTTCCTCCATCTCCGAATGCCATTGTCTCCGAGATGTCAATACCATAGTATTTGCATATTTCATCAATACCCGTTGCCTTGTTAGTTCCCTTTGCTATACAGTCAGCAAAATAAGGATGCCAACGGTTAGCATCACACTCCTTCATCACCTCCTTCATAATCCTTGGCTCTTCATCCTTATCAAAGAATGCCACCATCTGCATGACATCCATATCAAGAGAATCCGTTATTGGCACTTGTTTCGGAAGCGGAATGTCAAGAAGCTTAAATACCTCCTTGAACCTATCCAATGCAGCATCAATATTGCAGACAATAGCACGCTCATTACTCGTAAATGCTATTGGCATAGGATGTTTCTCAGCATCTGCTATAACTCTCTTTATATCTTCCTTTGGCACAGGTCTGTTACAGATGACCTTTCCGTCAGCCGTAACACACGATGCCCCGTTTACCGACATTATACCGTCATACTCCAATCCTTTGAGATTCCTGATGAACGGCATCGGACGACCGGTGGCTATAAACACCTTGACACCTTTCTCGCGAATCCTGTGAATGGCGTCAAAAGCCGACTGCGGAATAGCGTGGGTTTTAAATGAAACCAACGTTCCGTCTATATCAAAGAAAATCGCCTTAACTTTCAATTTTCAATTATCAATTATCAATTCTCGTAAACTTATACCCCATTCTCTTCAGTTGAATGGCAACTCCAATGGCAAACATGGCATCACAGGCACGTGCAAAAGCATAAAATGCCATCTTTGACTGCGGTTCTATCTGCTCATGACGAATCACATCAACCGTTTCCTGTGCAAGACACTGCACAAGCGATACTATTTTTTTTGCCTCTTCCAAGTCAAGTGGAAGCATCAGGATATCACGAACGATATGGTCATCCATGTTGTCAAAGCCCTTATCTCCATAGAATGTCTCGTATGTTGTATTTGAATATGTTGCCCAATCTGTATCCCAGTAATAAGCTGCCCCCATTCCAAGATACAAAGCCCACGCAACAGAAACTGTTGGGTAAGATGCAATCTGAGGCACAGCATCAGCCATATAGTTTGGTTCTATACGATGCCAGAATTCCTTCAAATCATCACTCTCAAGTAGCTTACCATCAAGTGCTTTACGGTCAGTTGCAAGTTTCAGGAGAGTCTTTCTTAACTTCTCCTCAAACCTATTCAAATAATCTATTATTGCCTGTTCCATTTTGTATTATCCTATTTTGAAATGCAAAAGTACTGAAAAAAAACAGAATAAGCAAATATATTAGCCAAAAAGACACACCCTCTTTCCTTTATTTAACCTGTGTACGCACACAAAACCTTGATATACATCAATTTTATGGTAATATTCGCAAAAATTCCGCCAAATTGTTTGCGCACACAAGAAAATAGTCGTACCTTTGCATCGTCAAAAGGAAAAAAGAAGCTAAAAACTTCCGGAAACATTCCTCAGACGACACTACAAAGATTGTTTAGGTTAGTAGAATAATAGATTTAGGTTTTAGTTATTAGGTTAAAGATTGTTTGACTCTTGGATAACAAAGAACAACCGCGAGGTTATTCTTTTACTTTTGAAAAGGATTTAGTTAAACATATTTTTAAATGCTCCACAAGTCGCGATGACCAGTGGAGTATTTTTTTGCTTGACATTAGCAAATAAAAAGAAATCCCCACGCTACCATAACATTGGAGCGCGGGGATAACTATATCCTTATTTCTTTTTCTTCTTGTTTTTGCCTTTATTCTTCTTTCTGTCTTTCACATCACAACATTTTGGGCATGGAGTCTTTCCCCTATTCTCTGCCACGTCAAGGGGCACTCCTTTAACATGTCCTCTATGAACACATGTTTCAGGACATCTCTTTACTGCATTCTTATCATGTTCATGACGACAGAATTTCATTTCCGAACAATATAATGACTGGTGATAACACTCATTGTATTTACAACCGTCTGAAACATACACATACACTTCATCATCGTCCTCTTCATCTTCATCCTGAGCCATGACGTTTGTGTAAGTTGCAATACACATAGAGATTAATACTAAGAACTTTTTCATACCGTCTATTATATTTTATGTTATTCCAATTAAATATTCCGAATAGTTATTCTAAATCCAATTGCAAAGTTAATCTTTTTTCCCCTTATTCACAATGTTTTTTGTTTTTTTTTGAATTTCGTAAGAAATATTATAAAACAAAAATATGCCTATCAGAATCAATACTGGCTCTGATAGGCATACTCAATTTTCTACATTATCTTATCTCTTACGAAGAGGCAAGCGATAGCCTATTGTAAGGTCGAAAGCCTGATTGCGAAGATAATAATCGCCATCCTTTGCACACTTCATGAGTGGAAGATGATATGTAGCATTCACGTTGAAATTATTGAATTCGTAGGTGAGACCGAGAGGAACTGCAACATTGAATTTTTTTAAGACATCATCAATATCTTCATTGTCATCTCCTTCACTCTCTGGTAATTCCCCATTCTCATCAGGTTTTGCACAATAATAATAATGGTAGTACCGTTTTGCAAAACCCAACGAACCTTCTACACCGATTCTAGCAGACAACCCAGATACTATGTTTTGCTTGAACTGAGCACCTAAAGAAATATAATCGAGAGTAATTTTTGTTGCGTTTGTTATAATACCATAAGTACCACTCTCAGATACTAACTTCTTCAAATCTTCAAAACTTAAGTTTTCATATGGGTTATAGATACCGTTCTCTCTTATATAACTATTATTAAATCCTGATGCAACAATAATTGGGTGATTCTCTGTAGTAGCTCCCAAACGACGATAATTAAGATCAGCTATTATAGCAGACTTGGTAGTTATTTGAAATTCAAAACGGGCACCAGCCATAAAGTTTACTTTACCAGATGTACCATAAAAAAACTCTTGGGTATCCCCTGAGAAATCAGAATAGTTTACGCCAACGTATGGCACGAAATTGATAGAGCCTTTGCCATCTTGAGCATTGGCATTCACTGAGCAGAGACATACAACTGCTGCAAGGAGTAATGTTAGTTTTTTCATTTTAAAATTTCTGTTTATTCTGTATATTTACAGATGAACGTAAAAAGACTTTAAATATTGTTTACTGACAACGAAAGTTCAATATTATTCTTTATGTGTCTTCTCTATACCATCGTTCTTCCTTCGCATTCCTCCGTTGATAATACCATTATATTACCATAAACAATGGTATTATTATGGTATTTATATGGTATCTTTATGGTATTTATATGGTATTTACTACCTACCAAGAGCGATTAACAACAGAACATGAGGTTTATTCATCCTCATTGTTGAAGCGTTTATAAAAATATCTACCAAGGAAATAGAATGGAGCAATACAAAGAGCCAATACAAAAAGTCTATAGGCTAACTCTGCAAATGGATTTGTAGAATCCTTAAATTCTACAATTTCACATTCTTTGAGCATAACGCCATAACCACCGTCCCCATAACGCTTAAACATAACTTTTTTATTAGAATCAACTAATATGATTGTATCACGCTCTGCTGGAACATTCGTATATTTGGTGTTATCTTTATTTATAGAAGTCCATTCTATTAAAGCTGTATCTCCGCCAAGTACTTCATATTTCCCTTCAATTTCATCACTAAAATGCCCCACGAATTCAGTAGATGAAAATCTAGCAGAAACTTTATTATCAGAAGAAATAGATAGCCTTATCCGCTCACAAGAATTATTACAGCCAGAATAAGCCCCATGAAACTCTTCTTCTATGTCTATATTATAGCTAAATCCAAGAACAACAGGAAGAAGCAGGATAATAATTGATACTTTTTTCATTCCGTTTGCGATATCAGGGACAGCCCACCCTACTTTTTATTAACAATTGCAGCAAGCCATTGCTTTAGGTCTGACATCCATTGCTGACGGTAATAGAACTCCTCATTACCACACCAACCATGACCACCTACGGGATAGAGATGCATTGCAGCCGACACGTTATTAGCCACAAGAGCTTCGTAATACTCTATGCTGTTACGCACTGGTACAAGTCCGTCATCACTACTTGCAAGAATGAAAGCCTGGGGGGTGTCCTTTGTCACTTGTTTCTCGTTGCTATAAAGAAGCACATCTGCATCCAATGCATTCTTCCCAATGAGACTCTCGCGTGAAAGCATGTGGGTAAAGGCAGGATCGAACGAGATGACAGGATAGAAAAGTATCTGGAAGTCGAAACGCTCATCCTTATTGGCATAGTGGGTAGCAGCCATAGAAGCAAGATGTCCTCCGGCACTACATCCCTGAATGCCTATCTGCGTAAATCCATACTCCTTCTGATGCTCTTTCATTATGCGCATAGCCTTGTGAACATCATCGAGAGGCACGTCCTTATGCCCGTTAGGCAGACGATATTTCAGCACAGCGTATGTTATGCCCTGCTCGTTATACCAGTCAGCTAGGTTATGACCTTCAGAGCCTTGCCACACCTGAAGATAGCTACCACCGGGACAAGCGATTACTGCAAGTCCGTTAGGCTTTTCTGGAACATAGACAGTAAGCACAGGATCTGTCACGTTCTCTACATAGAGACCATGATTCTCTTCAGCTTTTGTAATGCCATTGGATGTTGGTGCAGGAGCATCTGCCCAAAGATGAAATACTTCCTTCTTTTGGGCAAAGGAAAAATGTGTGACGAAGAGAAAGAAGAAAGAGAATAATAGATGTTTCATTGAAAAATCAAAAATGAAAAGTGAAAAGTGAAAAATGAAAAATACTGATTATACTTGTAAACGAATAACACTTACTTGTATTTTATTATTTTTCATTTTTCACTTTATAATTTACTTAATGTGCTGTCTAATTTTTGTCAGATACTTCTTCATTCTGTCAGCATCCTTATGGTCGATGATATCGAGAAGTTCCTTCAACTCATCACGAATCTCTGAAACCTGATCATGAGTGTAAGGGTTGAAGAGAATTTCCTGAAGCAGATAGTCATCCTCACTAAGAACGCCCTTCGCTATACGCATGTGACGCTTGAAGGTTGTACCAGGAGCATCCTGTGGCTTCATAACGGCAGCAAACACGAATGTTGACACGAAAGGAATACTGAGCGAGTATGCCACAGTACGGTCATGTTCATCAAATGTATATTCGTAGATGTTAAGACCGAGCTTGCTGTAAAGGTCGCGGAAGAAGCACATACCCATATAGTCGCCTTCGCTTATGATGATAGCGTTCTCCTCAGAGAGCTGATTGAGGTTGGCGAAGGTAGGACCGAACATAGGGTGAGTAGATACATAGCGACGACCAGTACTCTCATAATACTCCTTGAGGTTGGTCTTTACAGAAGAAATATCACTCAGGATACAGCTTTCTGGAAGGTATGGCAATATCTCCTGAAAGGCAGGAATCGTGTATTTTACTGTAGCTGCGTTAATAACAAGCTCTGGTGCGAACTCACGAATTTCTTCAAGTTCTGTGAATCGCTGACAATTGTATGTGTAGCGCAAACGCTGTGGGTTCTTCTCAAATACGCCAACCTCATGCTCGAAGCTGAGAGTGTCGATGAAGAAGCTGCCCATCTTTCCGGCGCCAAGGATTAAGATTTTCATATAGCCTAACCAAGCCTTCCCAAAGGGAAGGATGTTTTATAGTATAATTATTGTATAACTCTATCACTAACCACTCCCCATTGAGGGGGTAAGGGGGGAGGAGCCCTCCCCTGGGGAGGGCCTGGGTGGGTCATTTATTCACAATCTCCAACTGCTGACGAACAGATTCCTCGTGGATATGCTCAAAAATCTGCTTTACGAAATCAGCAGACATTCCGCAGAGGGCACCCTGAGCTCCACGCTTATCGAGAATCTCATTGTAACGGCCAGTCTGAAGTACGGTGATGTTATGCTCTTTCTTGAACTGACCTATCTCACGGCACACACGCATACGCTTAGAGAGCAAATCCATGAGAGAATTGTCAAGTTCATCAATCTGTTTACGGAGCAACTTAATACCCTCGGTTGTAGAAACCTCATCACGAACTGTAAGGATAGAGAGGATATAGTCGAGTACATCTGGAGTTACCTGCTGCTTTGCATCACTCCAAGCCTTGTCTGGATCACAATGGCTCTCAACCATAAGACCATCAAAACCAAGGTCCATAGCCTGCTGACAAAGAGGAGCTACGAGTTCACGCTTACCACCCATGTGAGAAGGGTCACAGCAGATAGGAAGGTCTGGAATACGACGACGAAGCTCAATAGGAATCTGCCACATAGGGAGATTACGGTAAATGGTCTTGTCGTATGAAGAGAAACCACGATGAATCGCACCTAGCTGCTTTACACCTGCAGCATTAAGACGTTCAAGAGCACCAATCCAGAGCTCAAGATCCGGGTTTACAGGATTCTTAACGAGTATAGGCTTGTCATATCCCTGAAGGGCATCAGCAAGAGCCTGCATAGCAAACGGGTTGGCTGATGTACGTGCACCAATCCAAAGGATATCCATATCATATTTGTTGGCAAGCTCAACGTGCTCAGGGGTAGCAACCTCAGTACCCATAAGCATACCCGTCTCTTTCTTTGCCTCAACCATCCACTTAAGAGCAGGCTCACCATGTCCCTCGAAGCCTCCCGGCTTTGTACGAGGCTTCCACACACCAGCGCGGAAGATGTGGCATCCCTTCTCAGCAAGCTGAGTTGCCGTTTTCATTACCTGTTCTTCTGTCTCTGCCGAGCATGGGCCTGCAATTACAAAAGGACGTTTCAAATCACTTGGAAGATTAAGTGGTGAAAGTTGTAGTTCCATATCGAGGCCCCCTATCCCCCGAGGGGGAATCTTTTTATATAGTAATGATTGCTCATACTATAACCGCTGGAGGCTGTGCGGGGTTATTTCGTTTTCTTTTAAAATTATGTCTATAAAAACCGTTCGCGAATCGGCTCCCTCCCAACGGGAGGGCGGGGAGAGGGGCCTTTATATTGCTTTTTTTATCCTCTCCAGAGCCTCCTGTATCTTCTCCTCCTTTGCACAGAGGGAGATGCGGATATAGCGCTCGCCATTGCTTCCGAAGATGAAACCTGGAGTGATGAAGACACGAGCCTCGTGGAGAACCTTCTCTGTGAGTTCCTCGCATGTCTTGTAATGCTCAGGAATACGTCCCCAGAGGAACATTCCTACCTGAGTCTTGTCATAGGTACATCCAAGTACATCCATTATCTTCTCTGCCACATCACGACGCTTGCGATAGAGAACCACGTTAGCCTCATGATGCCATTCCGGAGTATTGTTATTGAGAGCCTCGGCAGCAGCCAACTGTATTCCGCGGAAGGTACCAGAGTCGATATTAGACTTTATCTTGAGCGCCCAAGAGATAATCTGTGGGTTTGATATACACATACCCACACGCCATCCCGGCATATTGTGGCTCTTCGACATTGAGTTGAACTCCACACAACAGTCCTTTGCACCTGGGACCTGCATAATAGAGAGGTGTTCGTCAGAAAGGATGAATGAGTATGGGTTATCGTTCACCACTACAATATCATGACGCTTTGCGAAATCAACCAGTTTCTCGTATGTTTCACGCATAGCACGACCTCCAGTTGGCATATTAGGATAGTTCGTCCACATTATCTTCACATCTTCGAGATCCATTTTCTCAAGAGCCTCGAAATCAGGTTGCCAACCGTTATCCTCACGAAGGTCATAGTTCACAATCTGCTGACCGAGAATCTTACTCAAAGATGTGTAAGTTGGATAGCCAGGATTTGGCACAAGCACCTTATCACCAGGGTTACAGAGAGCAAGGGTGATATGGAGAATACCCTCCTTTGAACCTATCAAAGGCAATACCTCTGTATCGGCATTAACATCAACGTCATACCACCTCTTATAGAAGTTTGCCATTGCCTTACGAAGCTCCGAAGTACCCATTGTTGGCTGATACCCATGAGCTGAAGGCTGTGATGCTACTTCCACAAGCTTATCAATAGTCTGCTTTGACGGTGGCATATCAGGTGAGCCGATAGCAAGACTGATAATGTCCTTGCCTTCTGCATTTAGCTTTGCAACTTCCTTCAACTTCCTGCTGAAGTAATATTCCTGTACGAGATTTAATCTGTCTGCTGGTTTCATAAAGAAGACCCCCTATCCCCCCAAGGGGGAACTTTTTATAGTAATGATTGCTCACTACTAACCGCTGAGGCTTCACGGATATTTTTTTGATTTGTACTTTTTACTGTTTATCTGTCTATCTAAAGAACTCCCCCTTGGGGGGCTGGGGGGTCACTTCCCCTTATACTCTCCCAATATCTTCAGTTCCTTGGTAAGAGGAATGATAGCGTCTATTGACTGGCGATATCGGATGAGATCTGTATAGGTTACATCCACATAGAACATATATTCCCATTCATGACCGATTACCGGAAGTGACTGAATCTTTGTGAGGTTAATGCCGTAGAAAGAGAGGATTGTGAGTACCTTACTAAGCGATCCTTCCTCATGAGGCAAAGAGAAAACAAGGCTCGCCTTGTCTGCCTCATTCAAAGGACGGAGGAAATCGGCTTTCATCGGATTGCTGACCACGAGGAAACGTGTATAGTTGTGCTTGTTATCCTCTATGGCATCCTCAAGAACCTTCATTCCATAGAAACGTGCAGCATCAGAATGACAGATGGCAGCACAACCTTTTTTGTGAAGGCGCTTGATTTTCTCTGCCGATCCTGCGGTATCCTCATCTTCCACAGCCTTTATATGCGGATATTTGCTGAGGAAGTTACGGCATTGCATCAGGGCAACCGGATGTGAATGAACCTCTTCTATTGTGTCCCAATCATCTTCCGGCAAGCAGTTGATAGAGTGCTGTATGTGGAGTTTATGCTCACCCACAATAGTGGTGTTAGAGTCACGAAGCAGCTCATAGTTATGAAGGAGACTGCCGGCAATAGTATTCTCTATGGCAAGCATACCTATTGTCGTTGGGTCCTCCTTTATCTTCTCGAAGACCTCCTCGAAAGTCTGGCAGCATATCAGCTGTATCTGTTCGCCTTCGTAGAATTGATGAGACGCAATGTCATGGAACGACCCGATAATACCCTGTATTGCTATTCTTTTCATATTTCTATTTTTTGTCTAAAGTCTAAGGTCTAAAGTCTTTCACCTTTGACTTTTGCCTTTTGACTTTTGCCTTTTGTCTTTTGTCCTTACTAACGAAAAATCCCGCATCATTTGTATGAAGCGGGACTTTACGTAAAACCTTACATTTGGTTTCGTTTTGTCTTAAGTTGAAATTTACACGCAACTTCCCGCTTCACAGTTTCCTGCAAAGTAAAAGTAAAAGTAATAATAATAAGATGAGAAATTCTTATTCATATTTCAACTATATTCTTGTTTACTATTTAATGCAATTATTACTAAATGCGGTGCAAAATTACTAAATTTATTCCGAACTCACAAACATTTTCTCACTTTTTTCTATAATTTAGCAGAAAAATGTAAGTATTTTGGCACATACCATAGAATTATGACATAAAATCACTATTTCTTGGTATTGTGAGATTCAGCAAAAAGTCGTAACTTTGCACCCAGATATCTGACACCACGCTCTATGAATCCATAGACAACAGTCAGACGTCGCAGATTTTTGTTATAAGATAAAGTTCATAATGTTTTTGTATAATAATATGGCTGGCTGTGAAGTCAGCCTTTTATTATTTAGTGCTGAGCACAAAATTGCCTTCTTTCTTGTTTATAGTCACCTCAGAATCCTCATTAATAGAAAACTTTATATCAGGAACTGGTTGAAGTTGCTGATTTATCAGTTCATATAGCTTATCATCAATAAGAGCAAAGCCTTTTTTCTTGTCGTTTATTGTATAACTATACACCTCTGTTCTACCAGAGAACTTTCTAATTTCATGTTTATCTGTAGGCTCTTTCACGTTACACACAAACAAAGTCTTTGCAAGAAAATCCTCAGAATTTTGTGTAAAATAAATATTGCCAGTTTCATCCATAGAGAAGTCAGGACTACCACTAATCAGTTTAACTAACTTGTTTTCCTTTTTATCATAAACATACAAGTCATATTGTACTGATACAACATAATAATCTTCAAATTCATAAATCCTTGTTATTTGCCCTTCCATTTCCTGTGGAATACACGGAACAGATTGCCTGAAAGAACAGACGCCATCAACATAATGCTTTATATTCACCTTTTCATAAGACGAGCCTATCTCAGCTATGATAACATCACGATTGTCTATATAGAAATTATCAATTTCAAACTCTGTCCGTAAAACCACAGAGGCTTTCGGATCTTGAAAAAGATGTCTTTTCTTAATTGTATTGTTGTCGCAATAATAAAGCATATCCCCAAAAACCTTCACTTCTACTGACAATAGCGAATCCTTTTGATTGGTCTTTAAGTTCTGCAAATACACATTCTTCTCTTTACTCTCGCTATCAGAGTATGTGTAATATACAAGACAAGGAGAATTGTAATACACAAATTCACCTTCAAAAGTTTTTGTGTTGGCAGCTGCTAATGGAATTGTAAATAACATTAGCAATAAAGTAATCATTATCTTCATTTAACATCAACTATGATATAGTTCTTACAGATGGCAAAAGTAAACAATAAATCCCAAACTGCCAAAGAAAATCACAGGAAAAAATTTATATCAGAAGATGAAGATAGTTACTTAAATCATTTTACATACAAGATATTTCCCCGTTTTTATTTGGTTGTATTAGTTTTTTTGTTTACTTTTGTCCTCGATATAAGCAATATCAGGAAAACGACAAGAAAAATGGATATTCAACAAATATTTATGCAACTTTTAGACAAATATATGGAGAACAAAAAAAAAATTCTTTGTTCCATATTATTTCTTTTGCTTGTTATCAATGCTAATGCTCAAGGCCCCAACTTAGGTCAACAGCAGGCTTTTTCCTCTTTTCAAATACCTAATAATGTTGAATCTGATTTGGGGTATGGAAAATTGCTTGGCAGGTATATAACTCTTGCTATGATGAATGAATCATGTATATCTTTGCATAAAGACTCATTAATGAGTCTTTATGCAAGAAGTTCTTTTAGAAATACCATTTTATATTTATGTGACTCTACGAATTATGTAAATACGAATTTTTTATATGAAAATATTGACAGATGGGAGGAAAATCTGCCTAATTTATTGTCTTATTGCCATGACCCCGAAATTAGATATGCAATATCAGACAGTCTCCTAACCAAAGGTTATAATACGGGTTTATTAGCAATGTGGGATTCATGCAATACGAATAGATTATGTAATTATATAAAATACAGAGATAAACTAATCGAATATAAGAAAATATACTTATTAGGTGATTTAGCTATCATTTCTTATAACAGCAAAAACAAAAATGAGTATAATTATCTTATTAATTTTATAAAAAACACAGATAAAAAATTTTATAGGTTTATTAAAAAACTATCAGCAAAAAAAGGAGGAATCAGTTATTATGAGTATATGGCTGATTTTAATGATTATATGTGTAAATGATATGTTTCTTGCCAACACCATCCTTGGCGGTGTGGGATTTTTCTTTTCTCTCTTTCTTGATTTTTCAACCTAGAACAGGGGATAATCCTTTGCAAGAAACTCCGCTGTTTTTCCGTTCTTCCTTCGAAGATACTCCATCGTTACTCCATCGTTACTCCATCGCAAGTCCATCGTTTCGATGGAGTATCTATGGAGAACTGATGGACTATCGATGGAGTATCCGTGGACTTTCAAAGGGAATTTGACTTTACTTTTTACAAATTATATGGCTTGCAGATATAAACCTTAATTACAAATGCGACTTCATTACTTGAATTCTGAGAAAATCATACGCTAAGGCTCATCAAGCTATGCAAGTTCCGATGATGATCAGAAAAAATGTTTCTTTAAAAAGAAAATATGCTTTTTCTACGAAAAAATTTGGACGAATGAAAACATTTTTGTATTTTTACCACCAAAGAACACAAAAAACGTAGCGAAATCCCCTATTTCCCGAGCATTTTTCGTATTCTTTTTGGTTCTTGCAGATGAGGTGGTTTCAACCCACCCCATCTATCTTTTGTTTGTTTGAGCACGAAAGTAACATAATATCTGATATTTTAGATAGGGAGAGGGGGTAATATGTTGATGTCTGATTATTCAGTTCTTTTTAATCTCAATATCAATAATTTCCCCTGTCTTGTTCTTGAATTTTGCCATAACGCTTTCAAGTTTATCAATTTGTGGTTTTACACGCAGCAGGTAATCTTCCTTACAAATGATAGGAACGCCGTTACACTCTATCAACATATCGTCTTTTCTTAATCCTTGCTTGTATTCCTCACCGTTAGGATTTATAAGCGAGACCATGATTTTATCATCCTTAACATACATGTGAAAGCCTTTGTTGTGTTGTGTGATATTGATATTTGTCGAT
>Ga0256407_10003038_pt1 | contig 30661 bp, 32 predicted proteins | sample RumenRJG_04DNA_FD_193489 | JGI IMG/M metagenome (GOLD analysis project Ga0256407, IMG submission 193489) | Bovine rumen microbial communities from Lethbridge, Alberta, Canada - RJG_04 | ecosystem: Host-associated > Mammals > Digestive system > Stomach > Rumen | place: Canada: Alberta...
CTTAAATCTCATCTGCTTGTCAGTTTTAACACCCAAAGGTACTCATTTTTGGTTAAACAAAAGAAGAATTAATGTTATATATATTTAAATATCAATAAGTTACTAACAAATCAGCAAACACTAATTAAGAGTTTGGCATGAAGACGGTTTCTATAAGTGGATACTGTTTGAGGCGCTGAGGGAAATAGAGTAATATGATCCATCGATATAACAGGAGATTGTCGCAAAGATAATACAGATGTAAATAAGAGATTATGATGACATATATAATTATTGCAGTGCTGCTGTTGGCGGCAGAGTTGATTTATTTCCGCATTGCGGATAAGTTTAACATTATTGATAAGCCAAATGAGAGGTCATCTCATAGTACGATTGTACTTAGAGGTGGTGGTGTGATATTCACTATCGGAATGCTGGTGTGGGTAGGACTACAGGGCGTACACGGAGATTGGGGAGTAGTGATGGATTATCTGCCTTTCCTTATAGGTTTATTGATTATTGCAGGGGTGTCGTTCATTGACGATGTGCATTCATTGCCCGATAGTGTGAGGCTGGTAGCTCAATTCGTGTCGATGGGATTGATGTTCTGGAACCTGGGGCTTTTCTCAGTTGAGAGTTTAGGGTTGAGTGTTGAGAGTCAGTGGCAAAGTCTGGTGTTAATGGCCCTGATAGTAATTGTAGCTTTGATCGTGTTTGTGGGAGCAACAAACATCATCAATTTTATGGACGGAATAAACGGAATAACTGCCGGTTATGCGCTTGCAGTACTATTGCCGTTGTTCTTGTTGAACAATAAAGAAGGCGGGGAGCCGTTTATTCTTAACTCGTTGCTGGGTGTGGCTATATTGAGCGTACTGGTATTCTGTATTTTTAACTTCCGTCCGAAGGGGAAGGCCAAATGCTTTGCAGGAGATGTGGGTAGTATTGGTATTGCTTTCATTATGTTGTTTGCTATTGGAAAGTTGATAGTACAGACGGGGGATTTGTCGTACTTGGTTCTGCTGATGATATATGGCGTGGATGGTGTGCTGACGATATGCCATCGCATTATGCTCCACGAGAATTTAGGAGAGGCTCATCGTAAGCATGCGTATCAATTGATGGCGAATGAGCTGAAGATGAGCCATGTGAAGGTGAGCTTGCTGTATATGGTATTGCAACTCGTAGTAAGCCTTGGAGTCATCTATCTGATACCAAATACTGTAGCTGCACATTGGATTTACTTTGTAGCCACAGCTATTGTATTAGCGTTGGCTTATATCGTATTCAAAAAGAAATACTATCACCTGCATGAGGAATACCTAGCATCGCTTAAAAAGTAATAACAATGGACATCCAACTTATAAACACCGATCTGCTCTCGGCCCTGCACGATCAGGCAAAGAGCACCGACCGACTGAGGCAGAACTTCGACCTGAGAACGACATCTGAAGATACCTCGCAGCGCATGCTGAACGCGCTGCAGCCTGGCACTAAGGTGCCCATCCATCGCCATCTGGAGACCTCGGAAACGGTGATCTGTCTGGAGGGGTGTCTCGACTGGATCTTCTATGAAGAGCTGCCCAGCATGGATACTGGCGGCCCCATCCACGATGGCGAGACGGCGATAGATGATCACCAGTATAAAGAGGTGGCTCGCGTCAGGGTTTGCCCTCGCGAGGGACAGTACGGCATTCAGGTGCCCAAGGGCGCGTGGCACTCCATCGTGGTACATGAGCCGAGCACTATTTTTGAGGCCAAGGATGGCGCGTACATCGCTCGCTAGTAACTTTTTCCCATCTTTGTACGTCATATTATTAGGCGCTGATGCTGCGTGATGCAGCCGGGGCCGAAACTATGTTTAACAAAAATAGGAAAGTTATGGAGCGTATTACAATGTATCTGAGAAGGATGATGACCGAATTTATCGGTTTTACGATGCGCAAAGGTGGCGAACCGGTCATCAATCGATTAACACGGTATCTCGAGGAGGCCCTGCGCGATGGGGTGATTGTCCAGGGGCGATACACGGTGTTAAAGGGCAAAGCCCGAAAGCTGCAGCGGTTTCTCGCCATCAAAGGGTTGTCGAGAATCAGCGCATGCGAGTTTACTTCCGACCTACTGCTGGAGTATCGGCAGTTTATTTACAACGAGTATCTGTATGTCTCACAGTTTCCGAGTCTATATCCCAAAGGTGAGGGGAGACACGCACCCCGACGACGATGTAAGAATACTACAGTTGTTCACGACCTGAAGGCACTGCAGGCTTTCTTTCGAGAGTTGGAGGACACTGGCGAAATTCGCCGCTCACCCTTTAAGAAGATATCCTTTGAAAAACGTAGGAGCATCATGCATGTCATGTACGATGCTCCTATTTTCTTGAAAGTAGAAGAGTTAAAGTTGTTGATGAAGACGGCCGTACCATCGGAATTGCAGCAGGCCAAGGATATCTTTGTATTGAATTGTGCACTGGGCTGTAGGATAAGTGACCTGAAACGGTTGACTATGGATAAGGTCGCAGTCTCGGAGGACGGCATCCCTTATATCCATTACATTCCATCGAAGACGACTCGGACCCAGACCACGAACCAGGAAATTCAAACACCACTGATTCGCCCTGCGCTGGATATCATTCGTCGCACACGTCTGACTTTCAATGGGCATAATCCCAAATACGAGAAACAGGTGTACAACAAAGATCTCCGCCGATTGTTGGAGTATTGCGGGATTGATCGACCGGTGTGCTTGTTTGATTCGGAGCGCGGGGATAATGTGTATCGACCGCTGTATGAGGTCGCCTCGTCGAAGCTTGCCCGCAAGACGCATGTCGATATGTTGACGAAGGTGCAGATTAACTATTACGCCGCAGGGCTCCATCGCGAAGGCTCCGGCGCCGTGTTCAGATATACGTCGCTGGAGCTGAAAGATCGATACGAGCTGCTAAAGGCAGCATTTGGGGAGTGATGAAAAACAAAGAATGCGGAACAGATTGCCTGATCCGCATTCTTTGTTTCAATCCTTCCGTCCCCATTGGGGCCAGAAAAGGTAGCTTATTAGCTGCCAAATGGCCTTAAGAAACGATTGCATTCTTAATGGTGTCAACAATGTACATTACATCGTCATCGCTCACGTACGGTCCTGCGGGCAAGCACATACCTACCTTGAAGATAGCCTCGCTCACACCATTCACATAAGCAGGAGCATCTTTGTACACTGGCTGTTTGTGCATAGGTTTCCATACCGGTCGAGCCTCAATCTGAGCCTGATCCAAGAACACGCGCAGAGCCTCCACGTTGTCATTAGGCTGACAATCGGTGGTTGCGCTCGATGCAGCGTGTATCACACCTGCTGCACCGCCAACAGCCCCCGTCACGATGGTCTTGTAAGCATTCTCCTGCCCCTTAATCTTCACGTTCTCGTCAATAGTGATAGTACACAGCCAATAGTTCGAGTCATACACAGGAACTTCTCTTCCATCAGCCATCTTCCATCTTACATCTGGTTGACTATGCACAGTCACACCCTTTACATCCTTCAGCAGTTCCTCATAGAGCTTCTGCACATGCTTGTGGTGGGCAATGTGATCATTGGCTACCGTCATCTGTCCGCGACCGATACCAGCGCAGATATTACTCATACGATAATTATAGCCTATCTTCTCGTGCTGATAGTATGGATAGCTCTCGCGATACTGAGTGGCGTACATCATGATTTCGCGCCACTCATCCTCGTTCTCCGTTATCAACGCACCGCCACCAGAAGTGGTAATCATCTTGTTACCATTGAATGACAGCACACCATACTTGCCGAATGTACCAAGTACCTGACCGTTGAACTTAGAACCAAAGCCCTCAGCAGCATCCTCCACTACAGGAATACCATACTTATCAGCTATCTCCATGATGCGGTCAATCTTGTACGGCATACCATACAGAGCCACAGGAACAATAGCCTTGGGTTTCTTCCCCGTCTTGGCAATCCTATCCTTAATTGCCTCCTCCAACAGTTCCGGATCCATGTTCCATGTCTCGCGCTCCGAGTCAATGAACACCGGCGTAGCCCCCAGATACGTAATCGGGTGGCTCGATGCACAGAACGTAAAGCTCTGCACGCATACCTCATCACCAGGCTTTACACCACAGGCAATTAGCGAAAGGTGCACTGCCGCCGTTCCTGCACTCAGTGCCACCACCCTCTTAGAGAGTTTATTCGTGTCATCCGTGTGATTCGTGTTCGTTCCATTCACAAACTCTTCGAGATCCTTCTCAAACCCATTCACGTTTGGTCCAAGAGGCACCACCCAGTTCGTATCAAACGCTTCCTTGATATACTTCTGTTCCATTCCGTCCTCGCTCATGTGAGCCAGACATAAATAAATCCTTTTTCTTTCCATATACTTTTTATCTTTATTATTATCTCAAACCAACAAAGGGTCACCACTCATGCGATGACCTTATTTCATAATAAGTTATTTTATTGTTTTTCCATCGAAATCATAACTGCGTCAGGGTACAGGTTCCTGACACATTTAAACGGCCTCTTACATATCCTCCATCGACAGCCCCACGCCCCGAGTTACGACATCAGAGCCTCGTCAATTGCCATTTGTTCATGGATAAACTCTATCATTCCTTCTGACGCGCCACCGGAACGGGACATATCCTCTATTGACATTTTTCTTCCCTTCTCCCAAACTTTATGATAATACTCATCGTGCGTCATCTGTTCTCGAAAACCTGTTCAGCACAGCATTGCCGAAACTTCCTGTGCCGCCAGTTATTAAAAGAGTTTTGTCTTTAAATACACTCATAATATATTTTATTAAATTTATCCCTGCATTATAGCCGTCCCTTATCAAGGGACTCTAAATGTCTTTAAATACACTCATAATTATTATAAGATGTTATTCTTTACTTTATTATTGTTAAACTTTTGATGATTTATACCATATTATATCGGGTTATCAAATAATTTGTGTAATTTTGGAGCCAAATTCCAAATTTGCACAAGAAATGAATAGCAATTTATATCTAAACCGCTCCATAGAGGAGGTTATAATTGAAGCATCCAAATACTTTTCAGTTATATCCGTGACAGGTCCACGCCAGTCAGGCAAAAGCACCCTGCTCAAGCATCTCTTCCCTGAAGTCCCTAAGTACAGTTTGAAAGATGTCAGTGTACGTGAATTTGCAGAACATGATCCAGTCGCCTTTCTGCATCAGCACCCGAAAGGAATGTTTATAGATGAAGTCCAAAAAGTCCCACAGTTGCTTGAATACATCCAAGGTATTGTCGATGACAACCCCGACTGCCAGTTCCTGCTTACGGGAAGTTCCAATTTCGAGTTGTTACAGGATCTGTGCGAATCATTGCCAGGCCGAGCCGGGGTTTACGAGCTACTACCCATGACCTATCAGGAAACCGAATCTACGATGGGCGAGTTGTCATTAGATGAATTTCTCTACAATGGACTATATCCAGCTATCTGCGCAAAGAAGAACAAGGCAAGGTTGTTTTACCCATCATACGTCAAAACCTATCTGGAGCGTGATGTTCGCGACCTGTTAAAAATAAAGGACCAATTACAGTTCATGCGCTTCATGAAGATGTGTGCTGCCCGCATTGGCTCAGTATTCAATGCTTCCGAATTGGCTCCGCAAATAGGTGTCGACAACAAGACCATCGCTAATTGGCTTTCCGTTCTCCAGGCTTCCTATCTCGTCACCCTCTTACCGCCTTACTATGAGAACATCTCCAAGCGGCTCGTCAAGAGTCCGAAACTCTATTTCAACGATCCAGGACTGGCATGTTTCCTGCTTGACATTGAGAGTTCCCGTCAGTTGGAACGCGACAAAATGCGTGGTGCCATCTTTGAGAACTATGTGGTCATGGAAGCCATCAAACACCGATATAACAGAGGTCTTCTGAATGGCGTCTATTTCTACAGGGACTCACACCAGAATGAAATTGACATCCTGCTGAAACAAGAGGGTGAAATCACGGCCATTGAAGTCAAATCATCCATGACCTACCACCCGTCTTTCGAGAAGCATCTGTCTAAGCTCTCCGAATGGATTAAAACACCCGTCACAAAGAAAATCATCGTCTATGCAGGACTTTTTGAAAATACTGTAGGAGACATCAATGTCATTAACTACCGTCACCTGCTGAACCATCTGCCCATTATTTCTTCAGAGTAAAAAGGCTAAAATTTCTGTGTGACTACTTCAGTATGTCAACATCCGACAGCGGCTCATACGCACCATTTTTCATTTCCAAGATCACGGTGCCACTCTCCAGAGCCTTTACGGTATGCCACTGCCCCGCAGGTATATTGAGGGCAACAACAGGACCATTCGGCGACAACTCAATAGCCTCCGTACAAGTCCGCTCCAGTTCATCATAAAACTCCTCTACTAACCTGCCACGCAAACACACTACTGTCTCAGAAGTCTTCTGGTGCCTGTGTATTGGCAGCTGAGAGCCTGGCTCAATGGCATTCAACATTCGCTGACTACTATCAGAATCCGAATATCTCAAATCAAGATTAATTCTCAATCTGGGACTGTTCTTAGCTTGTTCCGTCAAACTATCAAGTATTGCTTGTGTAATCTTCATACTGCTCCTTTCTCCGTGAGCTTCCCCATTGTGGAACAAATAAGTAACTGCAAAACTGCCATAATGCCTTTAGATATTTCATATCACCTCTCCCGCATACTCCATCTTTCTCCCAAGCACCGTACAAACTATCATCTGTATGTCCTTGATGAACGAATAATGCCGATAGTAGTAGCAGTTCAGGCGCACCTTATCAGGATAGATCACATTGTCATTATACCACATGGCCAATTCTTGATCAGACATCTTATCAATCTGCTCTTGGGTCAAAGAAGAACCTTGAACCTTGAACCTTGAACCTTGAACCAAGGTCCTGACACTACTCAAAAGTTCGTCTTCAAGACGATATTTGAGTGTGGCAGGACCGGTTATCCCCGGCCTCAACTTCAACACATCTCTATCATCCCCAGTAAGCTTGTCCGCATACCCCGGCACGTCAGGACGCGGCCCCACGAAGCTCATGTTGCCAATCAGCACATCCCATAGTCCGGGCAGCTCATCCAGCTTCCAATGCCGCAATTTAGCCCCCAGAGGTGTAATACGACTATCCCCAGCCACAGAAACAGTGCTTCCGTTGTGCTTAATAGTCATCGTCCTAAACTTATGGCAGTCAAACAACCGCCCGTCCTTACCTACTCTCTTCTGCACGAAGAAAGCAGGTCCTCCTGGCATCTTCACCTTCACCAGTATTGCTACTATCAGTAAGACAGGCCACAAAAACAACAGTCCGATTAGTGATACCAATCGGTCAAATATCCATTTTAATATCATTTATTTACAAATAACCTTTTTCCTTTCTCCAGCACCAGTGCCATAGTTTCCAGAATGGTGACCATAGCACTTCTGATGGATAATAACCAACAAATCGCAGATTGCGCTTTAACTGTAAGAAACCACGTTCAAAGCGTTTCTCCTTATCAATTCGAAGCATTCTTTCATCGAACTGGCCAAAGTTACCAGCAGCCAGAATCTCAGAAAGCAGATATTTCCCATGTCGCTCATTAACTTTACATAGCAGATAATTTTCTTTCATGCCAAGGCATTCATGCAAAATCCACATGATACCACCAACGAAGTTAGCCATCTTTAGTGATTTTAATACTTCAAAAGCAACATTACGTTGTTCAATTGTTGAATGCATCAGTATATAATAATAGTCCATCAACTGCCTCAAACCAATACCTTCAGAGAAGATGTGTCTGTAGATATGGACTATTGAGAATACGAGATCAAATTCAACAGTTGTATGTGTAAAACCAGCTTCAGCATCATAATTACCGAACTGTCGTTCTGACTGTTCCTTGAAGAACCTTTGCAACTTCTTGTTAGTTGATGGATTATACATCCAAGAAGGCAGGAAATGCACCTCTACAGGAACATCTTCAAAGAAATCAATATCGGAGTGTTTGATATCAACGTGGCCAATATGATAACCTTGAGATTTTGCAAATTGTAAAACTTCATTTCTTACTTCATCCGTCTTACATCTTCCATCTTTCGTTACCCAAATATCAATATCACCACATTGCCTGTATTCAGGATGCTCATAATAGAGGGCTGTTCCTTGTCCTTTCAGCACACAACCCTGAAAACCTGCACTCTTGAAAATCTCGCACAGTTCCTTTGTTCTCTCGTTTTGGTTTTTATTCTCAGCGATGGTCTGCTGCTGGATGCCAATCCATTCTAGCAACAAGTTGATGTCTATGTTAAGGTTTGGGTTAGCAGTTTTCAGCTTGTTCACCCCCTCCAAAGCCACACTTACCAACGACTGCTTACAGGCTAAATCAAATAACGACGCCCACTCTTTTTCTTTAGGTCCATTATCGAATCCATCCTTATTGCCAATCGCTATCTGTATTAGTTCAAAGAAAATCTGTGTTATTCGTGACATCCGTGTTCAAGTTAAGGTCAAGGTTTGCGTTTACCTGAAAACCCTATATGCAATCTTCTTGATCCAAGCTGGAGACACCAACATACAGAACATAGCAAAACCATAGACATCAGCTCCAAAGCCATAACTCAGACCTTTGTTAATCATCAACCTGTCTGTAAACTGTTTCTTAGCGAATGCCCAGCCATTTCTACGCTTCTTAAACATGGTGTCTGTCATTCGGAACTTCAGTACCACATCAGGGATATTTGCCTGCTGTGTTCCAGCCATCAATCCGTCAAACCATAGCATGGTGTCCTGATTCTGTCGGTATTCTGGCCTGTACTTCTTTCCGTTCAACTTATCAAAGAAGCTTTTACGGAACATCACTGCAGGATGTGCATGGGGATTTCTCTTTGCGAAAAACGCCCTACATTCTTCGGGCGTTTCAGGATATACAATTCTCTTCTTACGGCTGTTACCCTTTTCATCTATTTCATCAATGGCGCCACCCACCACATCTATTCCAGGGTGATTATCGAGGAAAGCAACTTGCTTCTCAAATCGAGAAAGATCTGAGATATCATCAGCATCCATACGTGCAATATACTCATATCCTTCTTTAAAGCAGATGTCAAGCAAATCGTTTAGCACACATGCCAAGCCACGATTTTCTTTGAATCTAACGACTGTCATCTTGCTTTGGCTCTCAATCATCTTGAAGTATCCCTCAATATCCTCACCAACAGGACCATCCACACCTATATAAATGTGGAAATCCCTGTATGTCTGCATCACGACACTCTCTATTGCCTTACTAAGATAATCCACCTTGTCTTTCTTATAGACAGGCAAAATTACTGCTACTTTTTTATTTGTCATGGTACTTGAAACAACTATTTTACCTCTACGACGTAAAGACCTCTGTGTCCTTCAAACACACTATCAAAACAAACCATTTTTCCGTCTCTGCTCCATCGTGGATGCAAATCGCATCGTGTGTCATTATCATACTTAAACGGTGAGAACATTCTAGCTATCACCTTCAAATCCTTGCCCTCTATATCCGTGTCTCTACACAATTTCAGTTCCTGAACTCTTGATCTGCTTGGATAGGTGTCGAAAACTACCAAGCTATTATCTATTGGGCAATAACTAGGGTGTCCATCATTGCTCAATTGTGGCCATAGGTATTGCCATTCCTGCGTTTTATCCTTCATCAGATAGAAACCTGGGCCGTGCTCCTTCTTGCGTTCAAAAGCTAATATCTCTTTGTCATTCTTCCAGTAGCAATGACTCACCATATCGTCATCACTCAACACATACATATCAGAGCCATCCACGTTGCAAGTTATCAAGCGAGTGTATTTCCTCTGCCCACAGAACCAACGGTAGAGAACCATAAAGCGTTTACCGTTTGGCGATAGCATCAGATGGTTCACCTTATGCACAGAGCCGGCTTCCTGCATTTCTGGCCTTGGCTGGAACTTTGCAAAATCAGTATATTTTAACAATGGCGTTACCTCGTCTGTTTCAACATCCATCTTCCAAATACAAGTCTCATCTGGCAAGGCAACACCTTTTGTTTTCTCCGGTAAAGCAGCATATCCATACCCTAAGCGAAGACTATGTAAACGAGAAAAGTCAAGCGACAAAGCCGTTTTACCATCATTTGATAAGGTATATACCGGCATGGGCAACACTCGCTCCTTACCAGACTTTACATCCTGTATCACAGAACAGTATTTTCCATCCCTCAAATCATTATACATGATTCGAGAAGAGAAGTCAGGCCCCATCCACTGTGCCATACATCCTTGCTGTACATTCCATGTATGGGTTTTAGCTAGAACCCTAAATGAATTGTTGTCTTTTGTATCAATCAGCAAAATCTCTGCCTCTCCTAATGGATCCGGCTCACTCCATGTATCTTTTGCCCTCATGCAAAGCATATATTGCCCAGTTGCATCCCAAGGACTCTTATCATAATACCCAAAGAAATACTCATTATTAGGATCATTTGGCGACATCCTGATAATATCCCCCTCCGACTTAATCTTCTTCGATAAGGCATACATAGTCCGCTGATATCCACGCTTAATATACTTCTTAATACCAGGATATTTATTCAGCTGGTAATTTATTTTCTGTTCTAGACTCATAGCTACTATTATTTTGCAATATATTTCCTATCTCTAAATCTCTTTGCCAGAAGATTAAATCCAGACAGACTAAAGCCGGCTTTAAGGAAATACGACAATACCATGGCAAAGCGCTTCTGTTTTATAGCAGCAAACATTACTTCATAACAATGAGCTGATTTTATCAACCTTTTGTCTTTTTTACTACATTCATTGTATAAATCCAATACAGAATTGAAGAAGTTCTCTTTTACCTTAACAATTGCACCTGCATTAGGCCTATTTAAATCGGAGTCCAGATGAAGTTTAACTAAATACTCTGGGATAACCCCCATTTCGTATTTCTTTGTAAAACGCAACAGCATTTGAAGATCTTGATGTCTTTTTAGGTTTATATCAAACATACCTGAATCAATAAGACATTGCCTATTGAGAAGAACAGTTGAAGTAAAAACCGCAACCTCTCTTCTGAATATTTTCTGGAAGAGATTATCTGCCGTATAAGGCGGACATGAATGTACTAAGACATCATCTTTGTACTCATTGTATAGTACCGAACACCCCTTATAATTTGGATTTTCATTTAAATAGGCTAATTGGCTTTCTACTTTTTGCGGATGCCATTCATCATCATCATCAAGAAATGCCACAAATTCTCCTTTTGCCGCCCGAATTCCGGCATTTCTGGCTTCCGCCCCGTTAATATGTTTCGGCTGCGTAACCAATTTGACACGTTGATCTGTATATGAGTCTATTATTCCTTTAACCTCTAAACTCTCCTGGCTTCCAATTTCATTGTCATCAACGACCAGTACCTCTAAGTTTTTGTATGTTTGAGACAGGATGCTATCTAAGGCTCTGCCTAAAGTATCACTCCTTTTATAGGTTGGAATGACACATGAAACTAATGAACTCATATCTTAAAGTTTTTTTATATAATTATTTATTGCATTCAAATACTGGTCAGCAACGCTATCAACAGTAAATCTTTGCCAGTATTCTTTATTAAAATCACAAATGCAGCTATAATCATTTATAGCATTGTATATATAACTAACTATTCCTTCAACGTCATTGGGCTCATAACACCTGTGACCAGCATTCTTTAACTCAGTCTCCAACACTGTTCCATGTGGGGTTAAACCAAGAATAGGTTTCTCGTAGAAAAAATATTTCAATATTTTCGAGGGAAAAGATATTTTTTCAAATTCCATTCCTGCAGTTGCAAAGAATACATCTGACAAATCATAATAGTGTTTACACTCTTCTGCGGAAATTTGTCCCGTGATATTAAATAAATCCGTCATTCCAAGGTCGGTTATTCTTTTTCTGTCCTTATCAAGTGATTTACCCACAAAATTTACCCTTATCCTGTTTCTTAATTGGGGATAAGTGATAGTAAAGCGATAAATAGCATCTATAAATGCAGATGCATCTCTTTGCGGATAAAAAGAACCTATATGAGACAGGTTTAGCTGCTGCTTATTATTGCTGTTTGATACGTTTTTCTTTATATTCGAAAAATTTACATTTAGCGGAATGACAACTATTTTCTTCGCAGTCTCCTCACCATATCTTTCTGCCCACAATTTAGCTATCCCTTCATTATCATGAACAATGACTGTTGCATTCTCCGCTACCATTCTTTCTAACTTCTGATCGATTCGCCTGAAGAATTTTGTCTTAAACTTCCTTGCTGGATAATCCGACCAAGAATCGAAAAAAGTAGCAATCCAAGGGATTCCAAATTCCTTATGCAGCTTATAGGCCACCAAATGACATGAACATGCAAAACTAAAAGAATGAATATAATCAGGCTTTTCTATCGCAATCTTTTTCCTAATCGCCTTTCGTACTTTCCTACCCCATGATAGATATTGATAGTCTGGCAAATAGCATAAATCCGGAATGACAAAACGAATCAACCTGAAAACATATCGGTACCACCCCAATTCTTTTACAACAATCGTATTATAGTTTGCGCTCTTGTTTCTTAGGCGCCCTCTTGAACTACAAAAAGCATCTACACAAACTCCATTTTTGGACAATTCATCTAATAGATCCAATTCTATTGTCGAGGCTGGGCTTTCTTTTGCTAATAAATTATTAGCGATTATTATTGTCTTAATGTCTGTCATGTTAAATTTCGCAATATCATAAATCCATCAATAGACCGTTCAGTCTTTTTATATTTATATCAGGGGCGAATAACTCTTTCAACTTCCATGAATCCACTTTTATTTTGTCCAAAACAGTATCATGAACTACCTGAATTGACTCTATCTTTTCTCTAAAGTCATGCAAGTCACCAATTTTGAACAAAACTGCAAGATTTTCGTTGTCAGAATACTCTATTGATTCTTCGGTTCTTGCAGCCACAGTAAGAGTATTACTTATAATGCTTTCAGCAAGTGCTAAGTTTGCGTGTGGTATTGTAAAATAGCTTAACACACAGTAAGTCTGTTCGTAAATATGTTTTATATTATAAACACTCGGGATACACTTTATTCGGTTGTCAGATTTGGCTGTTTCAATAACGCGCTCACTATAAGGCTTCCGACCGATGAAGGTTAGTATTTTTTTTACTAATCCTTTTAGCCCATCTGAACGATAATTTATATTGATTCCTAGTGCAAGTAGCCTGTAATTGTCATCTTTCAGATATTCTGTAAAAGCAGTTAGCACTTCCCAAGCGCCTTTGATTTCTTGCATACCTCCTAAGTACAAAAAGACCTTTTTATTGGTCATGTCTTCGTTAAACACCTCGTTTAGGGGATATTTCTCATAACGGCTAGATAAATCAATCCAGTCATATACTATAGTTGCTTTCCTCCCGTATGGTTCAACCATAGAAGCACTATAGTGATTTATACCTATTATTCTATCTGCGTATTTAGCAATATGCTTAAAAGCCATATTCCGTTGCCACCGATGCTCTCCCTCTGGCCAATGCTCGCGAATATGGATAAATGTTTTGCAACCATGCATTTTACCAACCTTAAGATATGGATAGAGCATCATAGTATTGCAATATATAGAATCAGGATTGACATCGTCCAATATTTCACCAAAACGCTTAAACGACCTTGCCATAAAACAAGCATTTAATATGCTGTTGAGGGTAACGCATGCTTTATTATAAGGAACGGGTCTCATCGAATTAAGGAGAAGGACCTGAATATTTAAGGCCCTTATTTCTTCTACTAGAGGGCCATGCTTGCATAACAAAACACAAGGTTCAATTCTGTCTCTATCCAAGTTCTTCAGTATATTCAACAGGCAAAAACTACCTCCGCCAATACTTGAAACATGATAAACAAATAGAATTTTTTTTCGCATAAACAACTAAATGTATAATTCGTATTTATTATACCTGTTTTTTAATATAAGGCTTAGTAACATATATGCAGCCTTACGCAGAGGTAACCTTTGTATTAGCCCGTTTGGATCAGCAAAGTACTTTAACACATATATTTTATGCTTTCTCGAAACTGTATAATACTGTCGGTATAATAATTCAAGGTACATTCTTTTATCGTCACTTGGAATGTTTATCATGTTTTTCGATAGGCCTGCCAATTGATCTTCTGGTTTTAAATTTTCTGCATTAGGAACAAACTGGGAAATCATTTTTAGATAAAATGAACGACCAATTTCAGAAGAGTTCTTTATCTGTACCTCTTGGTTTTTCCTAGATATTTGTTTTTGAGAAATACGATAATCGATTAAAGGTTCTTTGATAATGCCAAAATATGTTTTATTTAGGTAAAGAAAAGTCCACAACTCATAATCTTGTGATATTTTATATTGCTCGTTGTAGAATGGACTACGTAGGCTTAATAATGTTCGTCTGAACATTACTGTCGGGTGTATTAGCGGGCTTCGTTTAAATAAATCCTCAATAATTAGATGCCCATGAACTCTTGTCTCAGCCACCAATTGAGAGTTTTCATCAATAACCCGAGCATCAGAAGAGCATATAGATATATCCGGATTTTTTTCAAAAAAATCTACTTGTTTTGAAAATCTATCTGGATGTGCAATATCATCTGCATCCATCCTCGCAATATACTCACCTTTTGAAACAGCAATCCCTTTATTTAAAGATTTTGTCAAACCTATATTGGTCTCGTTAACAATAATTTTAATCCGATTATCATTATTTGAAAAACTTTTGACTACAAGTTGAGCTTCTGTATTTTCTGGATTATCACACACTATAATAAATTCAAAATCTGCATATATTTGATTTAATATAGAATTTATAGACTCTTCCAACCATTTAATAGGTTCAGAATAAACGCTCATTACTACAGATACCATACTTTTATTATAATTCATTATTTAACATCTGTAAATACAACTCATATCGACCAGGTTCGTCAATTGGGTCGAAAATCGAATGATATGGGTATACCAATGGATAAAGATGAAGTGTAGTATTGATAAAAGTAAGGATTATAAAACACAATAAAGTTATACGCGCAATAACTTTTTTTGTGATTAGAACATCTTTATTCAATTGATTAACAAATGCCGCAATAACAATAATAATTAAGAAGTCCTCCATTCGGCCCGTAATATGTAACCAACGTAAAGACAACAATCGAACAGCAATGTAAATAATCAAAAAAGGATTGATTATATCTTTAACATCTCTCCTGAGCCAAATCAATAAACATACAGGAAAATAGTAGACAATAAGGTTATATAATAAACCCACAATATTTAGTTGCCCTTCCACTATTGTTCCGTACTTTTCAATTTTTCTGGACATTACAGCATCGAACGAAACAAGTTCTTGCAAAAAAGGGAAAAATGACAATGATATTATTAAAGAATACACTACTCCCAACATGATTAACACCGACAACAGATTAATTTTCACCTTATCCAGCAGGTGTATACCTGGTAAGAAAAATAATACAATAGCTTCATGATGAAAAAGATAAGATATTATGCAAAAAACATAATAAATTAGCCATTTCTTATTTATTAAATAGTCAAATGAAAACAGAAATATAGATACTGATATTGAAGCCCTTAAAATTTCAGTATTATACTTAAATAAGTACAACAAAACAAAAATGAAAATAGCAGTAAAATATTTACGAACATGTTTTTTAAAAAAATAAAAAATACTAAAATTTACTATCACAGCCACTATTATCTGTTGACCAAAAAAATCATCACTGATTGTCTTACAAATAATAGTAAACAAATCCCATAAGAATCCGAATTTACTCTCTAAAAAATTAAATTTGTGAATATCCGATAACGTAGGATATGTTTTATAGAATTCCTCATAATTATAAGAATCCCCACCTACATGGTATCTGAAACCCATAAGACATACCACACATAACCATTCAAATATTAAATATCGATTTTTAACATCAACCCTTTTGCTGTTATCATAATAGAAAACAGGAAACAGCGCAATTAAATATAATACAATATATTCCATTATAATAATTTTTTGATTAAGGGAATTCGATTCCTCGCAATGTTAAACAAAAATGTTCTTTCATTTTTATCTAATATAATGAATAAAGATAGTAACGTACCAATAACAAGTAACACAATTGATGAAATTAACAACAAGTTCCATCCGTGTAGTTGTTCAATCATCAATAATGATAAAGATATTACAATAATTAAATATATTAATATAGGCAGTATTACCATTTGGAAATATTTAAGTACATCAAAGTTGAACAGATGTTTCATAAAAAATAAGCCCACGTACATATTCAACACACCTCTTGTTGCTATTCTGCTGTATAATATATACTCGGCACCAACCCCAAGCTTAAACATTACTACAATTCCAACGATATCTAATAAAAATACAGAACTTATTGCGAGCTCATAATTTCTGATCTTCCCTGATGCCATGATAGCAGCATTATATGGTCCTGTCGTTGCATCAATTACACAACAAACAAGTATTAGCCGGCAAAATGCCACAGTATAATTGGGAACGTCTTTAAGCCATACGTCTAAAATAAAAGGAGCATTTACTATGATAATAATGGACGGTAAAAACATCAGCACAAAGGATATTTTTGATGTTGTAATAACCAATTTTTTAAAAGTATCCATTTCATTATTTGCATATGTTTTCACGATTTGCGGCCTAAATGATGTCTGAAATCCTGCAAAAAATGAGTTAATTGCACTTGCGACATGTGACGCTATTCCCATAGCAGCATTTGCAATAACTCCATAAAACATATTCAAAAGAAAGACAAATAGCTGTTGCGCCCCCAAATTTGTTGTTGATCCAAAGAAAGTCCAACCAGAAAAAGCGAATAGCTGTTTAAACAATTGGGGATCCCATTGCTTTTCCACTTTACATACTTTAAATTTTTTCTTACAGAAAAATATGTATACTATAAGTGTGAAAAGAGACACCCCTGTAATAGATATAGCATAGAACACAAGTACATCGATTGGCGAATTGTAAAGACAATACACCATCAGCAACCTTAATCCTTGCTCAACCAAGCTCACATATGCAAAAAAAGACATTTTTTCATGTGCAATGACACTAGCTTCAAAAGGAATACGCAGAACTCCAATACAAAAGGTAATTATTGAGAACTGGAATGCCCACATTGCTGCAGTCCTTCTACACTCTGGTATATTTAATTTAGAGTCTAGCATCCATATACCAAAGGTTTCTGAAAGAATAATAATTCCAACAACTAATACAGCAAGTATTATTATACTCATTGTATACACTTTCCGATATTGCAGTTCGTCATTTTTCCCTAACGCAAAATTCATGAAACGTTGGAATGCAGTCGTTAAAGTTGCATTAAAAAATGAAAATGTTACTACTATACTAGCTACGACATTATATATTCCGTAATTTTCCTGACCTAAAGCATCTAATAGTGCTCGTGCCATATATAGGGACACGAGAGTAACAATACCCGTACGAATGTAGAGGGCTATCGTATTTTTTGCTAGTCTTTCTTTATTAGATGTACTACTCATACTGCTATTATAAAAGATTATCAATAAATTCCAAAAATCGATATGGCTTTATTGAATCCTTTACTTCTTCATCATAACAAACACTCTGTTTTATCCAATCTCTAACATCTAATTCACCCGTTCCAATAAGATGCATAAAGTTTGGATTAAAAACGTCTAACAGTTTGAGTCCTTCATTATTTGTAAGCAGGTGCTTATCGTACATTATACTTTCCCATACTCTCAATGAAGCACCTACTGCATTGTTTTGCATTATTTCTAAGATAACCTTTGTCTTTACAACACGCTGTAAATTTTCAACATACGACATTTTGGAAAGATAATGAATGCTTTCTTTATGATTCTGTTGTTCTTCAGGAACTCCAATTATATTAAAATCACATTTAAATCCTTGTTCGGTTAAATTCTCGTATGCAGCAAGAATTTGATCATATCGATTCTTTGCAGCTCCAACAAAATAAACATCGCTTGGTTCAATTCTATTGTTAGGAGGAATGGGATAATTTGAAAAAACTGTATTATGAAATATCAACCCATTATGGTTTGCCTCATCTAAATCGTATGAAATCACATAATCAAATATTTTTCGAATATCATCAAATGAATAATTACGTACAGAACTTATAATATCCTGATAGAAACAAACAAATTTTGCAGTCGGATATTTTCTTTTCAAATAAGAAACAAAACCATACTTTTCAAGATATACAGTTCCTGCACTAAACAGGAAACAAAGATTGCTATTATCGCTAAATTTGCTCTTAAAAAACAAAGGATTCCAGATTGACTGAAATGGAAGCTTTATAAGGCTATTGTATTTGGATGATCTATGCATAAGACATAGTTTCTTCTCAAATACGCTTCCAGATGCTGGATAAATGTTAATGAATTGAACATTTGCCTCATTTTTGACATCATGATAGGTAATGTCATAATAATCATATGGAGGCTGAAAGATTACGTACTTATATTTCATGTATTGTCCAGCTTCGCTGGCAGTTTGAGCCAAGATCCAAATATATTGTCCCATAACTCAGGGTTAAACTTAATAATACCACCATAATGATAAAAAGTATATTCCCCGAAATAAATGCTATTGTTTACGCTATAGAGATCAACACGAACATGCGGCATTCCTTCAGACAATTGCTCTGCAAGTTTAACCATATCATCAAATATGCTCGGTTTTTTTAATGACACCATTGTAATTAGGATGAGATTGAGTCAAATCAAAATGATTAAAATTCTCATCAAAATAGTCGAAACACACCTTTCCTGATGAACGGTTTGTCGCTATAAACATTACCTTTACCTTGCCGTCAAAACAGAAAAATTTATAATCTCGCAGTTCGCCAAACTCATCCTCAAGATATTTTTCTGCAATTATTTTCCGGGGAACGTTCTTATATGGCCATTCACGACCCGCCTTATAATAATCTTTATTTAGACTCAATTGAAGCCTTTCTTTTGCGACTTCTAAATCAAACACTGATTTATCTTTGCAAATTATGACTCCAAGCGAATCCCCTGAATGCGTGGTCTTAAGAACAAATTGTTCAGGTAATTTGTCAATATTTATATCGTCAATCGAATCATATACTTGTAATGTTGGAATAATATACCCCCCCAATCCTTTCTGCAACAAATTGCTTTACAGCTAATTTATCAACAAGAGTTGTGTAAAGAGGGTTCCTATAATAAATCTTTAACCAATTTAGTTTCTCATTATAAGTAATTGGATTCTCCCAATTAATGGGTTTCCCCATATAATGCTTGTACAGATATGATAAATACGCTTTATCAGGCAAATACTTACTCAAACGCCATTCTAAAGAATTTCTCACTTTGTTGAAAAACTTATTAACTGTAATCATGTCGACTCTTCTTTATTATCCCTATAACTACTAACAAAATGCTAACAATCTTCTTCAATCTTTTCTCCAGACCATCTTATTAACAATCCCGACATAACTCTGAATGAGTTTAATCACCTTTGTGGATACATTCTCATCGGTATATGCAGGAACAGGGCAAGCATCATCGCCATTGGCGTGCATACTAACTGCCAAATCTACAGCCTGAAGAACCTGCTCAGAGGTAATTGAGCCAATGGTGAAAACGCCTTTATCCATAGCCTCTGGGCGCTCCGTAGAAGTACGGATACTTACAGCCGGGAAACCAAAGAATGCACCTTCCTCGGGAACTGTACCGCTATCACTTACCACACAGAAAGCGTTCTGCTGGAGTTTATTATAGTCAAAGAATCCCAGAGGTTTGTGCTGGATCACCTTTTCATTGAACTTGAACCCTCTCTTCTCAATCATCTTCTGGCTACGGGGATGGCAGCTATAAAGCACAGGCATGTTGTAGGTCTCTGCCATTGTGTTCACAGCATTCATCAGAGAGAAGAAGTTCTGCTCAATATCTATATTCTCCTCTCGGTGAGCGGACAACAGAATGTATTTCTGTGGTTCAAGCTTCAAGTCGTTCAAAACGTTCGAGGCTTCTATTTGCGGAAGAACATCTTTCAGCACTTCTGCCATAGGAGAACCAACCACATAGGTATATTCGGGCTTTACTCCTGTATCAAGTATATAACGACGGGCGTGTTCGCTATAGCACAGATTAATATCGCTGGTTACATCCACAACACGACGAATAACTTCCTCAGGGAGATTTTCATCCTTGCAGCGGTTTCCAGCCTCCATGTGGAAGATAGGAATCTTAAGACGTTTTGCAGAGATAACACACAGGCAAGAGTTAGTATCACCAAGAACAATAACAGCATCCGGTTTCACCTCAGCCATCAATTCATAGCTCTTAGCAATCACATTACCCATGGTCTGGCCAAGGTTATCGCCAACTACACCCAGATAATAATCTGGTTCTCTCAAGCCAAGATCCTTGAAGAACACCTCGTTCAAGGTATAGTCATAGTTCTGACCAGTGTGAACCAAAATCTGGTCAAAGTACTTATCTGCCTTCTTAATAATAGCAGACATCTTTATTATTTCGGGGCGTGTGCCCACGATGGTCATCAATTTAAGCTTGCTCATATTGCTTACAGATTATAGTGAGGATATAAATCCTTGTGTTTATAAATCCATTCTGCCATTTCAGCTACCATCTGCTCGTAATCAGGAATTCTATAGTTGAAATCCCAATTAGTACGCATCAGACTCTTGTCAGCATTCACACCCTCAACAGGGTTAATCTGAACACGGCCACCACGGAGATACTTGTTGAAGAGTTTGAGGAGCTCATACTTGGAAATGTCAGTATCAGGAACAGCATTCACCAGTCCGTGAGCACGTTCTTTGGCAGCAGCTTCTATAGTCTTGGCCAACTGATAGGTACACTGGCCAGTCCACATGGCCTTAGTATAGCCGTTTACTACAGGGTTTTCACCCGTGGTGTTGTTCATAAACCAGTTCAGCAGGCCAATGCCCTTAGGATTGATGTCTGCACCAACAATTGAATTTCTCAGAGACAGGTTCTTTTCATCATCCAGCTCTCCCAGAGCCTTACTACGGTCATAGAATGTTTCACCGTCACGAAGGTCATGCTCAGTGTAGCTACCCTTCTTACCAGAGAAAACACAGTCGGTAGTCATGTGGATCACCTGAGTATCTGTTCCCTCTGTAGTCTTGGCAAGAAAATGCGGAAAGTAGCTGTTTAAGAAAGCTGCCAGTGCGTGATTATTCTCTGCAAACTGGTTCAGCACACCAATACAGTTAATCACTGTATCGTAATTGCCATCCTTGATAACTCTTGCTATAGTCTCTGTATCAAAAGCATTACCAGCAAAGCTCTTAATGAGTTTGCTTTCTTGAAGGTCAAAACCATATACTTCGTGACCTTGCTCCTGAAGATAAAGGCTAATGGTATGACCTGCCATACCGTTGCAGCCGCATATAAAGAATTTCATATAGCTATTCGTTTTAATTATTCAGAACGGTAATCACGTGCCTTTGCTCTGGGCTGGAGCCCTAAATCCTCACGAATGAAGTTGAGTTTCAAAAGAAGTTCCTTCATGCCCTCTACATCCAAACGCTTGGTGTTGTGAGAATGGTACTCCTCTACGGTCTCAACCTTATGGTCGCCCTCTGTGAAGAACTTATCGTAATTGAGGTCACGGTTATCACAAGGAATTCTATAATAACCGCCCATATCTATAGCTTTGGCCATTTCTTCGCGGGTTACGAGAGTCTCGTAAAGTTTCTCACCATGACGAGTACCAATCACCTTAACCTCAGTCTCACCATACTTAGCATCAATCTTGGCGTATGTCTGTTTGAGTGCTTCCGCAAGCACATCAAGGGTAGCAGCCGGAGCTTTCTGCACAAACAGGTCACCATTCTCACCGTGTGTGAATGCATAGATAACAAGATCTACTGCATCATCCAAAGTCATCATGAAGCGGGTCATGTTCGGGTCAGTAATGGTAATGGGCTTGCCCTCCATCATCTGCTCTACCCAAAGGGGAATTACAGAGCCACGACTGGCCATCACATTACCATAACGGGTACAGCAGATAGTTGTCTTAGCACCAACACCAAGTGCACGACCTTGAGCAACAGCCACCTTCTCCATCATAGCTTTGGAAATGCCCATTGCGTTGATAGGATAAGCAGCTTTATCGGTACTTAATACCACAACATTCTTAACACCGTGTGCAATAGCGCTCAAAAGCACATTGTTTGTGCCTTCAACATTAGTACGAACTGCTTCCATGGGGAAGAACTCACAAGAAGGAACTTGTTTTAGTGCGGCAGCACTGAAAACATAATCCACCCCATTCATGGCAAAGTCCACAGCTTCACGCTGGCGTACATTTCCAATGTAGAACTTCACTTTGTGAGCCACATCGCCACGATTAGCCTGCAGGAAATGACGCATGTCATCCTGCTTCTTCTCATCACGACTCAGAATACGAATCTCCTTAATATCGCTATCCAAGAACCTGCGGAGTACCGCATTACCAAAACTTCCAGTTCCTCCTGTAATCAGAAGAACTTTGTCTTTAAATACTGACATATATTTACTTATTAATATTATTCAAACATTTTTTTAACGAATCGAGCCAATATGGTACGGATACTCCGTAAGTCTCTTTCACCTTAGTTTTATCCAAAACGGAGAATGAAGGTCGTTTTACTGGGCTCGGGAATTCATCGCTATGGCAAGGTTGGATTTCACATGATGTCTGACCGCTATACTCTGCAATCAACTTGGTAAAATCAAACCAAGAGCAAACACCCTCATTCGAAAAATGGTAGACTCCACTCTTCGAGTAATTGACAATTCTCTCGGAGAGAGTGTGGCGTTGCAATGACAATTGAGAATTGAGAATTTCTTTCTTGTAATCTTCGATTGCTACTAAGATTGCATCAGCGAGGTCACGAGCATAAGTGGGGGTGCCAGCCTGATCAAATACCACCTTTAGTTGCGGCTTGGTAGCCGTAAGGTTAAGCATCGTTTTAACGAAGTTCTTGCCAAACTCGGAATACAACCAAGCGGTACGAAAGATGAGATGATCAACACCAATATTCTGGATAGCCTGCTCACCATGCAGTTTTGTCATACCATAAACTCCTGTTGGTGTTCCTTTCTGGTCTTCCTTGCAAGGAGTATTATAAGGATCCCCTCCAAATACGTAATCAGTACTGATATGAACTAACAAGCCATTGATCTCTTTCATGACAAGTGACAGGTTCTCCGGTGCTTTAGCATTCAACAACTCTACAAGCTCGTATTTCTCCGGATCTTCTGCACCATCGACATTAGTCCAAGCAGCACAGTTTACAATGACCTTAACATTATTGTCATTCACCATCTGGCGGATAGAATCCAGATCGGTAATATCAAGTTTGACTGTTGAGGCGTCTATATCATCACCTGCTAGTTTATGAAGCATCTCTATAGATTCTGGGTGCTCATCACAAACATCAGTTAATATATACTTATCTTTTGAGCCTTTGGTAACAATACGCATCTCATTGCCCAATTGTCCATTTGCTCCAGTTACAAGAATTGTCATACAATAACGTTTATCGGTTATAGATTAGCGGTTAACGTACAAGTTAATATCAATTGAGAAGGGACTATCGAAGTCCTTTAATAAAGCATGCTTAGTATCCTTCTCTGAGAGGTTAGCTTTCTCGGTTGGTATTTTCCAATCTATACCAAGTGAGTCGTCCAAGATACTAATGCCACCATCAACCTCCGGGTGATAGAATTCGTCACACTTATATTGAAAAACTGCCGTCTCGCTCAACACTGCAAAGCCATGTGCAAAGCCTCTTGGCACAAAGAACTGACGGTGATTATCTTCTGTTAACTCTACGGCTACATGCTGTCCGTATGTAGGGCTGCCCTTACGAATGTCAACTGCTACATCCAGCACAGAGCCCTTTACACAACGGACCAATTTGCTTTGAGTGTAAGGAGGTTTCTGAAAATGCAAGCCTCTCATCACTCCATAAGAGGACATACTTTCATTGTCCTGTACAAAGTTAATAGTGTGTCCAAGTATGGGAGCCACCTTCTCATCAAACTCTCTTTGAGAGAAACTTTCAAAGAAATAGCCTCTCTTATCACCAAATACCTTTGGCTCTATAATTAGTACTCCCTCAATATCTGTCTTAATTACTTCCATATATTTATACGTGTTGTAATGTTCCAGAATTAATATCCTCTTTCATTTCATCAATAACCTTGAGCAAGTACTGACCATACTGGTTCTTCAACATAGGCTTTGCAAGTTCCCGCAATTTCTCTTCGGTAATCCATCCATTACGGTAGGCAATACCTTCAAGACAAGCAACCTTTAAACCCTGACGCTTCCCAATGACTTCAACAAAAGTACTCGCTTCAGCCAGTGAGTCATGTGTTCCTGTGTCCAACCAAGCAAAGCCACGGCCAAAGACTTGTACCTTCAGTTCACCGTCTTTCAAGAACTCCTGGTTGACCGTTGTGATTTCCAGTTCACCACGGGCTGAGGGCTTAATGTGCTTTGCGACATCCACCACTTTATTAGGGTAGAAGTACAAGCCTACCACAGCATAGTTGCTCTTAGGTTCTTTCGGTTTCTCTTCAATACTTAAGCAATTCCCCTCACGGTCAAACTCTGCCACACCATAGCGTTCCGGATCTGATACCCAATAGCCAAAAACAGTTGCCTTGCCATTTTGTTCCGCATCATTAACGGCATTTCTCAGCAACTTTGTAAAACCTGCTCCATAGAAGATATTATCCCCTAAAACCAAGCAAGCACTATCATTGCCTATGAACTCCTCACCGATGATAAATGCCTGAGCGAGGCCGTCAGGTGAAGGCTGCTCAGCATACTCAAAGTGTACACCATAGTCTGAGCCGTCACCAAGCAGACGCTTGAAGCCAGAGAGGTCGTATGGGGTAGAGATAATCAGAATATCTCTGATGCCTGCGAGCATCAGAGCGCTGATGGGATAATAAACCATCGGCTTATCATAAATAGGGAGCAATTGCTTGCTCACACCCTTGGTGATTGGATACAGACGGGTTCCTGAACCGCCAGCTAATACTATTCCTTTCATGTTGTACTAATTTTCACAGCGGTGAAAAAGCTAAAGCCATGCGGCTCCATCTTCCCACCAATATTTTACATTCTTTTCCGTTCTTATTAAAGGTGCAGGAAGATGACGGTCCCTTCTCACAAACCCGTTCAAAATTCCCCTGCACCACAATACACCATGCCCAACACATACTTGGACAAGGCGATTGCTGCTGTACCCAAATTCGGGGAGCATATATCGTTTAATATTTATTTCAAACACGGATGACACGGATGAGACGGATTTATTTGTGCAGGACATAAACCAGAAAAACTCTTTTCGATGTTTGTCGCTCTTTTTAAAGCTCGTGTGCTAAGTGCTATGCTCTTGTCTCTGAGAGCGAGCTCTCACGCCAACCCCATATCACTTATCACATAACTTCGTTATTACAAACATCAAAAAGCAAAAACATCGCTACATTCTAGGAAATCAACTTGGTCACTACCCCTAATAGCCTGTAATGCAGCCATCATGCGGAGCTGTTTCTTGGAAGGAAGTTTTTGACCTGCCTCTGCCAAGTCTAAATAGTTTTTGTAATAGGGAGCTAAGGACTCACGGACAGAATCGGGCATCAGCATGTGTTTGCCAAACTGATGTCGGATTTAGTCTTTATCGTAATTATCATAGAATAATAAAAGGTAATTGGTCATTTCTCGCCAATGCGAGTGTAAATGAATCCTTGTTCCTCCAACTCCTGTCGGTCGTAGATATTACGTCCGTCAACAACAATATTGCCGGTCATGACCTTCTTGATGACATTCCAGGATGGCATACGGAACTGGCGCCACTCTGTCATCAGTGCGAACACGTCTGCGCCATCCGCAGCATCGTACATATTGGTGCAGTAAGTTACCACATCACCAATACGACGTTTGCATTCTTCCATAGCGATAGGGTCAAAGACTCTTACGTTTGCACCGTCAGCGAGGAGCTTGTCAATGACTACCAAAGCAGGTGCCTCACGCATATCGTCGGTCTCTGGCTTGAACGAGAGGCCTATGATGGCAATGGTCTTGCCCATTAGGGGATTGCAAATCCCCGACTCAGCTGAACCGGATTGCAAATCCGATTCAACACATTTGCGTATTTTATCGTAAACGATGCTTTTCTGCTTCTCATTCACACGCTCAACAGCTTCTATCACCTCCATATGGTAATCGTTGTCGAGACCTGTGTGAACTAGGGCTTTTACGTCTTTAGGGAAGCAACTGCCGCCATAGCCACAACCTGCATAGAGGAACTTGGAGCCAATACGTGAGTCTGTACCAATACCTTTACGTACTGAGTCAACATTTGCACCTACTCTTTCGCAGAGGTTGGCAATATCGTTCATGAAACTGATACGTGTAGCGAGCATGGCATTGGCTGCATATTTCGTCATTTCAGCACTTGGAATATCCATGAAGATAACACGGAAATTCTGTAGCATCAATGGGCGATATAGGCGAGTCATTACCTCTTTGGCTTTTTCGCTTTCAGTTCCAACAACCACTCGGTCTGGACTCATGAAGTCCTTAATGGCAGCACCCTCTTTCAAGAACTCAGGGTTAGAGGCCACATCAAAAGGAACATCAACGCCACGTTTATCCAATTCTTCCTGAATAGCAGCCTTTACTTTCTTAGCAGTACCTACAGGAACTGTTGACTTGGTGACAAGGATTGTGTACTTGTTAATGTGCTGACCAAACTGACGGGCTACCGCCAAGACATACTTCAAGTCAGCACTACCATCTTCATCAGGAGGTGTGCCTACAGCAGAGAAAACTACCTCGACATCATCGAGAACCTCAGTGAGGTCGGTTGTGAACTTGAGGCGCTCGAAGCCCACATTGCGCTTCACCAGTTCTTCGAGACCTGGCTCATAGATGGGCATAATGCCGTTTTTCAACTTCTCTATCTTCTGAGCATCTACATCAACACACGTTACATGTGCTCCCATCTCTGCGAAGCACGTACCACTAACCAGGCCTACATAGCCTGTTCCAACTATTGCAATTTGCATATATGATAATAAAATAAGTTATTCTACAAAACGAGCACCATCATCGGGCTTTACCCAATAGACGCCAAAGGTTTTATCGTACTCAGGGAACTGAGCGAGATAGCGCTCAGTGAGTACCTTTTCGATGTCTGCCTTGAAGGCAGGATCGACCAAGGCAATGCAGGCGCCCTTGAAGCCTGCACCAGAGAAGCGCCCGCCATAGATACCTGGCAGGGTGCGCATGATATCGTAGATAGCAATAAGCTCTGGTGAACCACACTCGTAGTTATGGATGCTGCTTTCGCAGCTATCGAACGAGAGTTTGCCAAAGAGCTTCAGGTTTCCCGTTTCCCAAGCAGTGACGCCCTGACGCACACGACGATACTCTGAATAGAAGTGCTCTGCCCTGCGAGCAAAGCGCTGGGGCATGGCAATGCGCGTCTTATCGAACGTAGCCTTGGGGATGTCCCGCAGGAAGGTTTTTTCAAAGGTCTTCAGCGGCTGGTCGGTATAAGCGAGCATATTCCATGCGGCAGTTTTGCACTCGAACACACGGAGGTTATAATCGCTATTGACAAGGCTGCGTGTCAAACCGCTGAAGAAGATGCCAATCTCGAACTCAGGCATATCAGGATGGCGCTTGATGATGCGCCAATCGTTGCTGTCACAATCGAGAAAGAGTAAACCATCTTTCTTGCCAAGGGCAATACAAGCCTGATCAAGCAGGCCGTTGTTCAGACCGATATATTCGCGTTCAGCCTCGGAAGCAATCTTGACTACTTCAAATGGCTGCAACGAGATGTCGTTTGCCTTGGCAAAGGCCATGACGTAGGCAATGAGTACAGCGGCACTGCTACTGAGACCGCCTACGGGCAGGGAACCTTGGATAACGCCAGTGATACCCTTCAAGAGGTTGAAGCGCTTGCGAAGGGCGTACTTTGCGCCACGCGCATAGTCGCCCCAATGACCTTCCTTCACTTGAGAAGGCTGGTTCAGGTCGAAGTCTACAATGCCCTCGAAGGTTTTGGACTCCAGATGAACATGACTGTCGTCACGCACATCGAACCAAAGGTCAACACCTTTGTTGATGGCAAAGCCCGTAACCAACCCATGCTGGTGATCAACATGTGCGCCCAAAGGGCACACGCGATAGGGGGAGAAAATGTGGTACTGCACGACGGTAGATGTAATATGGATGATGGAAGATGGAAATCTTAATCTCTCTTAAAGATGTCGCGTGTATAAACTTTATTTAGTACATCGTCCAAGCATGCATCATAGCGGTTAGCGATAATGGCTTGGCTATGAGCCTTGAACTTCTCAAGGTCATTGACAACAAGGCTACCGAAGAAGGACTCTCCATCCTTAATCGTAGGTTCGTAGATGATAATCTCAGCACCTTTGGCCTTAATGCGTTTCATAATGCCCTGGATAGCACTTTGGCGGAAATTGTCGCTGTTGCTCTTCATTGTGAGGCGATAGACGCCAATGACACATTTCTGCTCTCGGTTGGCATCCCACTGGCTGCTGGCTTCGTAATAGCCAGCCTTGCGAAGGATCTCATCGGCAATAAAATCCTTACGGGTGCGGTTACTCTCGACAATGGCGGTCATCATGTTTTGAGGAACATCGGCATAGTTGGCGAGCAACTGCTTGGTGTCCTTAGGCAGGCAGTAGCCGCCATACCCAAAGCTTGGATTATTATAGTGTGTGCCAATACGTGGGTCAAGGCCAACACCTGTGATGATAGCCTGAGAGTCAAGACCCTTGACCTCTGCGTACGTATCAAGTTCGTTGAAATATGAGACTCTTAATGCGAGATAAGTATTTGCAAACAATTTCACGGCTTCTGCCTCTGTCATCCCCATCAGGAGACAAGGGATGCCTTTGTCGATGTCTGATGTAAGAGGTAAGATGGAAGATGTGGGCTGCGCATCCTTACTTGGACCGATGGCTCCTTCGAGAAGGAGTGAGGCAAAGGTTTTAGCCTTTTCTTCTGCTTCGGGGTTGCCAATGGCGGTGATGGCTGCGTTCTCTTCGTCCCATTTTGCATTGCGGTCTGCAGGTAGTATCTTTGGGAAGCCCACGATGATACGACTCGGATAGAGGTTATCATATAGCGCTTTGCTCTCGCGCAGGAACTCTGGTGAGAAGAGCAGATTGAACTTCTTACCCTTCAGTGCAGGGTCGGTCAAGAACTTCAAGGCGTACTTGACATACAGACTGCGGCAATAGCCCACAGGAATGGTACTCTTGATGACCATCACGGCATCGGGATTGACGCTCAACACAAGGTTGATGACGTCCTCGATATGATGGGTATCGAAGAAGTTCTTCTGCGGGTCATAGTTGGTTGGTGCTGCAATGACTACATAGTCTGCATCCTTGTATGCGGATGCTCCGTCTAGAGTGGCAGTAAGGTCAAGTTCCTTTTCTGCCAAATACTTCTCGATGTAATCATCCTGAATAGGAGAGATTTTCTTGTTGATTTTCTCCACCTTCTCTGGGATTACATCCACTGCCATGACATGATTGTGTTGTGCCAACAAAGTGGCAATACTCATACCGACATAGCCGGTTCCTGCTACTGCTATATTCATGCTAAATTTATATTTATCATGCATTATCGGCTGCGCTCGGCATAGTCAAAGTAAACTTTGCTCTGCTCTCACTTGCACGATAATTCATATTGTTACTTGTTTCTTCAAAAAGGGGCAAGATTACCAGGTTATTCTTGCGTCCCGACGGTAGCAAGCGTCTCCTATCGTCGCCGAGCGGAACCTTTTGTCTTATGAGAGACTTGGTAAACACCCGCTCCCAAATAACGTTTTTTTATATATCCTGCATCTCTGCAGTGTGGTTGCCTTTTTTATCACTTTTGGTTAATCCGCCCGAGATTAACCGAATTATCACATCATTTACTGTACTACTTATAGATGTAAAGCGAGTGACAGGGGACAGGTTCGTGTCACCAAATCAGACACGCTGAATAATCCCTCGACCCAAGCCCGTCAAGCGTTGCAACTGACGGACTGAAGCCCCAATGTCTAACAGTGTTTTTAATGTTTCTCGTTGTTTATCTTTGTTTAACTTCTGAAAGTCACTGGAGTTGGTAACTCCTGTGAGCTTTATTATCTGTTGCCATACTTGGTCGTCGGAGAGACGGTAACGTGGCTTTTCATTGTCGTTGTCTAAGCAATTGACATCATCATCCAGCGGGTCGTTGACCCATTGACTATCGTCTTCCTCCTTCGCACCTCGGGAGAGCTTAAGCAAGCTTAGCTTTCCTCTCGGTTTGGCGTCGGTTCGTCCAAGTCCTTGAAAGGTATTCGGTTGACTATCGTTTTCTTCCTCCTTGCAAGGCAAAGATTAAGCAAGCTTATCTCTGCTCTTGCTTCGTTCGTCAGTTCAGAACGGTTCGTGTATCGCATATCTGGAACACTGGCTCTACCGTGCCGTCAAACTCACCCCA
>Ga0256407_10003041_pt1 | contig 30646 bp, 21 predicted proteins | sample RumenRJG_04DNA_FD_193489 | JGI IMG/M metagenome (GOLD analysis project Ga0256407, IMG submission 193489) | Bovine rumen microbial communities from Lethbridge, Alberta, Canada - RJG_04 | ecosystem: Host-associated > Mammals > Digestive system > Stomach > Rumen | place: Canada: Alberta...
TTACATTTGAAACTTTTTTGTAATATCATGATAGTACCTTTGCCTGCACAAAATTAATTTGTTTATGGAAAGAGAAAAGGCTGAAAAAATCATTTGGATGATTGATTGGTTAAGATTCATCATCCTCGCATTGCTCCTCACATTAATCTTCGTGGGGCTTGGAAAGGCATAATCAGAATAATGATGCTACCAATGTTCACCTTCTTGAAGCATTATCACCCCTCAAGTATCATTTATATGCTTTTTGTGATACGACAAATACAGAAATTAGTTTTTGGGGGTATTTTTGGGGGTAAATTTGGGAGTATCTGAGCATAAAAATAACGTAACTATCCGAAAATCAGAATAGTTACGTTTTCTCAGCGGAGAGAGAGGGATTTTTTACACCTTTTCGTTATATCCGCTTAACTTATTGAGAATCAACACTCTGAAAGAAATGTCTTACGATGTGTTGTTCATCTATTCTAACGTTAATATATTATTTGAGTGCAAAGATAAGCAAACTTTTTGTAACTTGCAAACTTTCCAACAAAAAAATTGAGAAACAAAGGGATTTTAAAGCTCCACAGGCCCTTTCGAGCGACACCGAATTAACGGCAAGAGCGGCCAATGTTCTCAATTCTGTTGCAAAGGTACAAATAAAAAATGTATCCTGCAAATATTTTTGTATTTTAATAGCCTATTCCCTTAATTTTCTGAACATTCAATCCGTTACGTGCGATATCCTCGACCTGTTTGGCAGTATCTCCCTCATCTCGTGTAAATTCTGGTCTCGCCAAATTCATCAAATCTTTGGCATATATAATGCGTTCCTCTTGGTTCCGGGCATTATGCATAGCAGCATCTATATCTTTAACCTGCTTGTCTGTAAAGAGGTTCTGCCAGGTATTGTTGACTTTCTCAACGATAGCGGCAATAGCCTTGACTGCTGTCGGCCAAACAGTAAGAAATCTGTTTTTCCACAGCTTTGCCTCCTTCTGAGCTTCCTCGGCTTTATTTTCAGCATCTTTGGTCGCCCTATATATGGCAGCATTATGTTCGGCAGACATTGACTGCATATCAACTTCAAGACTGCGGACCTTGTCATAGTTTCTGCGCCAAGCGGCGCCAATCTGCTCAGCAGTCTCGTTACCATCCTTGCCGATATGCAGTTGGGCAGCCTGTTTAATCTCGTTAATTACCTGTTGACGTTCCTCTGTCTTTGCTATGGCAACTGCAGCAGCTGTGCGCTCAGGTTCGCTGGCGATGGTGTTTTGAAGCTGCTGAATAGTCTTATCCTTGGAGGACTGACCAAACATACCAGCGATGGACTGTCCGACTGCGGACGCTGCATCTCCCAGGGCATTCTTGGTCTGGAGTGCTGCGTTCTCCCTCCTGAGGCGGGCATTCTCGTCGGAGAGCTGCTGGTTCTGCTCATGCTTCTCCGTTAAAACGGCATCGACCTCATCCACCTCCTTCTTCTTCTGGGTGAGTGCCTCGGCATATTCGCGGTACTCAGGGATATCCATATAGTCGCGGTTGGTGACCTCCTTCAGCTCACCACGTTCCATGCCCAGGGCATCAGCAAGAACCGTCTGGAGTTCGGACATCTTCTTCGGCCCGAGCTTGATGGTCTTGCCAGTGTTCCAGTCGAAGAAGTCCAGGCCGAGGTGTGCATGGTGGTTGCACTTGAACTCGCCAGTGTCCTGGTCGATGTGGCCTTCGTCGAAGTGAAGGTCGAGGAACATCGGCTCGACACCGTTTTGACGGAACCACTCCATCACGGGGTCGAAGTCCTCGGGCTTGGTATCATGCTTGGTGATGATGACGGCCTCGCGGATGGGAGACCATCCAGCGACAGTCTCCATCTTCCCGGACTTTTTGTTTAAACGCTCGCGATCCTTCAGCGGAGGTCGGCGGTGGCGCTTGTCGTGTTCCTGATACACTTCTATCATATTGTCAAAAATTTGGGCAACTGTCAGCGGCTTGTGCGTTGACTTGTCTTGGTACTCCTCACGCTGAGTATTCTTACAATCGTAGTTTGGACGGAGTGCCAGCGTTGGGTAGAAGTTGAGGGGATGTTTGCTTGTCTTCATTCTCTCAACGTATTCAGGTCTGCGCTCGTTGTGTTCCTCAACGGAGCCGACCTTGCACGGCTTGATGTGACCACCTGTTTTCATGTTGAATTTTAAAAAAAATGATACATGTAAATTAAGGGAGCATCGAGGCGGCTACGGGGTCGTTAGGGGACACCCCTAACCCCTCGGAGAGCACACGGCAAGAACGAGTTCTTATAGTGGGCCTATAAGATTGCCGCCATCTATACCCGCCGGCAAAGGTACGAAGCTCCTTGGAGGTTACAAAATTTCAGAGAAACTTTGTCTTGATTTAACACATTTAAGACAGTTAAATGTGGTATGGGGGAAAAAGAAAAATAAAGGTAATTACCTTGCTGTCATGCAAAAAGTAATTACCTATTATAAGTAGCAAAGATGGTATTTTTGAGTCCCTCAAAAAGTAATTACCTTTGCGTCTTCAACTGTTCTTTAAGCAGTCTATTCTCTGCCATCAATGAATTGATGTCGTCAATGTATTTGTCCTCTGCACCTCTCAGGGCATCAATCTTCTTCTGAAGGTTGGTTATCGTCTCATCCTGCTCGTAGATCTTCTTAACAAAGCTCATTCCTTGTAGCTTATTCATTTCGTTTTTAAGGCGTTGGTTCTCTCGGGTAATTACCTCCCACTCTTCTGAATTGTTAGCGAACAGTTCAGACTGTAGGTTATCTACACCTCCGTCAATTAGTTTGGCGAGGTACTCGACTGCCCAGAGTGTCATCGCGGACCTCTTGCCGCGCACAGCATCAGGCATCCTGTTACGGATGCGAGTGCCAGACAGTAGAGCGTCGATACGCTCCAAGTCCTGGTCTTTCTTGAATGTTATTGTTTTAGCCATGTTACAACTTGTGTATTAAGTATTCGTTAAGATCTTTATAAGGTGCAAATCTGTACCTTATGTCCTTGGCGTGTGGGAGGTGCTGCAGCAGCCATGCTGTGGCATCTTCGCCACCCTTGTCGTTGTCCAAACACAGGTATATTTGGCTATTTACGCCTTTCAGAACCTCCAAGGCCGACTCCTTCATCGAGCAGCTGTTCAGAACAAGGTAGTTGTGTTTGACACCTCCACAGAGGGTGGCAAAGCTCAACATGTCAAAGAAACCTTCAAAGACTATCACTGGAGCGTTACCTTTGATGAAGTGGGTAGTAATACCCTTTGGACTGATGCAACCCTTGTAGCCTTTAGGATTACCATTGTATGGTGCACTACGCAGCTCATAACCACCTTTATCATTCGCATATGCCAGAGCATACAAGTAACTGTCACCATCTTTGAAGGAATAATGAGCCTCCATAAGGAACTGCTTGGCAATCTCAATGTTCACCTTCCGGTGGTAGAGATAGGCAAACAGTCCCTTTGACTGGAGCTTGACTACATCGAACTTTGTAAAGCCAAACTCTTTTTCTTTTCCCTCATATTTATAGTGTGGGTGAAAAGAATAAGAATTAGGCATAAATGTATCAAACCAGGAGCACATTTCACTCTTTGTTAAGCCCTTCCACATGGCAACAAGATCAATGACATTGCCATGTTCACCAGTCGTAAGGTCATGCCATCCTCGGCCGTTGAGAGTGACAGTCAATGAAGGATGGTTATCTTCCCGCCACGGAGCACGTGCCAGGTAACCACTGGCCACCTTCTTAACTATCCTGTTACCAAGTATATCTATACAGGTATATTTATCTATTATTTGTGCTATATTCATAGTTTTTTGGGAGAAAGTTGCAAAAAAAACCTCACAAATCTCACATTTCTCTAACTTACAGAATATCAACAACTTAACGTGTGAGTTTTCGTGTGAGGTTTTGTGAGGTTTTTGCTTTTGATGTGTTAATTATTGTAAAACCTCACAAAAACTCACAAAAACCTCACACTCGCAGCCCCAGTATTTATCGGGTTTGTGAGGTTTGTGAGGTTTGTGAGGTAATTTTTTACGTTTCCCATTTTTTTTGACAGAATTTGCTTACTATTTTTCCTTTCGCCCACAAGATTTTTGTGAGTGAAAAGAAGAAAAAATTATTTCATTGATTGTATTATTTGTTTGGTGATGGTATAAACATTACTTGAACGGCTTCCGTCACAGTATTTTTCGCCATCGTATCGGATGTTGTATATTTCATGCCTTTTGGTCTCCTTGGATGCAGTCAGCCCCCAACTACGTAGCATATCGCGGATGGTTAATCTGTCAATCTTTCGCCTATCATTCTCTGAAATGGTAGGCGCATTCTTGATAACATTAAACAGTTCTGTCGCGCTATACTGTAGTTCCTCAAGTTGCATTTCTTCCATAATCTCAAGAAGAAGATCTACAATGCCGCGTTCCAACGGAGACTTACTACCTGCTACTATTCGCTGCCATGCCTCAGTTCTGGTTTCTTCTGGAGTAAACCAAAGGCGGTCATGCCCTTGCGTGGTAAGCTGCCTATACATCAGCCAATGTAGGAAGAATGGTATTTCTTTCTTGCATTCCTCCAGAAAGTCTTCGTTGGGATTTCTATCTTTAAGGGGAGGAACCTTGCGCACCCAGAAGCGCGTGTCCTGATCATTTAGAAGAACTGGACAGTCCTCATTATTTGAGCAGAAGATAAATTTGACAAAGGTAGCGACTGGGTACCAGTCTTTACCTTTACTTTCCGCTGGAATAGACAACGCTGTCACAAGGCTCTTAGCCTTCTCGTAGTCCTTCTTATCATCAAGGATAGTCTCCTCAATAAACACCAACAGCTTACCCAGCCAAGGCGCGGCGAACTTACTTCTGAATGTCTCTGGAGTAAGTTCCCAGGCATTATCGCCAAATAGAGCAGAGAGGAAATTACAGAACGTTGATTTGCCTGTTGCGTTCTCTTTGCTTACCAGTAGCAAGGCTGGGAGCTTGTGGATGGGTTGTGTGTATAGCAGTTGCAGATAGTCATATCCCATCTCAACTTGTTCGCCAAAGATATGACTTACAAGGCTGCGAATGTGAGGAAATTCACCTCCAGGTATAGGCTTGTATGCCAAAGGGCAGTATGTGTTGTAATATAAGTCATCAGATGGACTCTTGATGCTCTCTGTATAATTGATGTGCTCAGGTATATTTACCTTATTTATATATTTAGGCGCTTGGGAGAGAATTTCCGCACCTAACTTTCGGTCATAGTCTTGCATGACAGACTCAGCCGTTATTCGTTCCAGAACAGGTTGCTTGGTTAGTGGGTGAACACACTTCTTATGCCATATACCACCGATACGCAAATAGAAGCATGCTATAGCTTCTGCCTGCTTCTTTATGCGTTCACGTTCTGCTGCTTCTTCACGCTTTTTGCGTTCTTCCTCTTTTTTTCGTTCTTCTGCTATTTCAGCAGCCGATTTTTGGCTGTTTACATCCATAATTCTTCATTTTTAATGTTAATTATTAAAATAAATGACTAATAATTTGGAGAATTGAAGAATTATGCCTAACTTTGCACCCAGTTGAATTACAAAGAAGACAAAATTCTTCTCTCCGCTTCACAACCGACTTCGAGATTGCCGCTCGGAGTCAGTTGCGTTTATGGGGGTCTTGTGGTTCTCATATTTTTTCTTTTTATTCGTTAAATCAATTTATCCTCAATCTCATTTACTGCCTTGACAACAGTCTTAGGCAGCATTCGTGCGTATATTCTTTCAGTCATCTTAATGGTAGAATGCCCACATACCTTTGAGACTATCTCGATTGGCACACCTGCGTTCAACAGCAGCGTAGCCCCTGTATGCCTTGCCCAGTGCGTAGTCATAGGCTTGTGTATGCCAGCAGCGGCAGCGACCTCCTTCAGATAGGCATTATACTTGACATTAGAGAGCATAGGCAGCTTGCCATTGTACTTCGCCAAGATCTCCAGAGCTGGAGACAGCAGGGGCACTGTGTACTCTATCTTTGTCTTACCTCTATGGCCTATATACACCTTCTTACCCTCTATCTCGCGTATCTTCTTGGTATCAAAGGTGCGCAGATCATGGTATGATAGGCACGTATAGGCATGGAAGATGAACAGGTCACGGACACGTCCAAGACGTTCATCAGGCATCACAGCAGCCTTAAGTGTCTGGAACTCATCAGGCGTAAGACACTTCTCTATACCGTCATAATCGTTGCCCTTCTCTATCTTGACTCGGTCATAAGGGTTAATACGGAGAAGGCCTTCCTTCTGAGCATCAAGTATGAAGGAGTTCAAGAACCTGTGGTAATTGTTCCATCGGCTCTTGGCCTTCATGTCGTTCTTTTTCTTCAGATAGCGGTCAAGCTCCATCACTTTGGACTCCGTCAGGTCATAGAAGGTACGAATCTTATTGTACTCCTTCAGAAAGCGCAAGAACCGCTCATACCTCTCTTGACTGTCCTTTGCCTTGCCGTACTTGCGTATCTTGGTGCGCTGCTCACAGAAGTCTATGAAGGTTACACTTGGCTTGCGCTTGGCCAGCAATCTGGCAGGTATGGCATCGAGATCAATGTTGCCTTCTGTATACATATCATATATAACCTGGTTAACATCAATGAGCAGCCGTTCCAACTGATGATTGACCACAGCTGCATCAAATCTGTTGACTACACGCTGCCGCTTCTCGTCCCATTCTTTTGGAAACGCGCGGTAGCCAGTGGACCAGAGCTTGGCCCTACCATGCCACCATACGCGTATCTCTATCACGGCATCTTGCTTGGCTGATGCCTGACAGTACCTATTCCAACGCAAGCCCACTATGGGCATTCCTACAGGGTTCCTCATGCTTATCCTTTATAGTTGGCCAGCAGCTCAGAACGCTTAAACAGAATGCGTCCCTGGCTGTGATTACCCACCTTAACATGAGGAAACTTGTCCTTCATACTCCTTACATAGCTTGGAGTCAAGCCAAGCAACCTTGCAGCTTCTTTGCTGTCAATGAGGTCGTTACTTTCACCTATGCGCATGTCTGCAAGTTGCTTAACAACGATAGATGCTGTTCTTACTGCTGTCATTTCAGCGAGTTTGGTCATTTCTTCTTGATCCATAGTACCTTATTAATTTTAATTAAACATATGAACTGGTATCTTCCAGTGAGTGCAAAGGTATGAAAGGGCATTTGTACACTCAAATTTTGGAGAAACTTTGTCTTGATTTAACACATTTAAGACAATTTCCGTCTTAAATCGCTTTAATCAAGACAATTCATTGCTGATTATACGTGTTTATGTTTATCATTCGGGCAGTATGTATTCTCCTGCCCTCAATGATGGCCCTCAGTCTGGAGATTTCTTTGTCCTTTGTTCTTGTCAAATCCATCAGGAACTTTATTTGCTCATCCTTTCTTTCTATTTGTTCGTCCTTGAAAGAAAGCATATCCAATAGTTCGTTTTTCATCTCTAACACTATTATATTGCAGTTTTTTATTCTTTATGTTTGTTGTTCATCACTTATCATACATACAAAAAATGAGGTCTGTAATTACTTACAAATCTCATTATCAGAGTGTTACAAACACAAAGCGTTGGTAATCAGGCACAAAAAAAGGGAACCTGATTGATTCCCTTTAAGCTATTTTGGCGGAGAGAGAGGGATTCGAACCCCCGGTACCTCTCGGTACGGTAGTTTTCAAGACTACTGTAATCGACCACTCTACCATCTCTCCAGTGCTCTACTCGTCTCGAAAGCGGGTGCAAAGGTACTAAGAATAATTGAAAATTGATAATTGAAAATTGAAAATTATAATATCGTTAAGCAATTTTAACATCAAAAGGGTTTAAAAACTCTTAACCCATGCCCTATAACTCCATTTTTCTTAGTAATTTTGCAGCATGATTTATCCGAGTAACTACGAACAGAAGATAGGATTCGACGAAATACGGCGCATGCTGAAAGGCCATTGCCAGAGCACGCTGGGTCAGGAGAAGGTGGACGAGATAGCCTTCTCGGACGATGCCAGTGTGGTGAACGAATGCCTGGAGCAGGTGAGGGAAATGCGCCGACTGATGCAGGCTCAGGAGAAGCCGGAAATGAACTATTTCTTCGACGTGCGCGAGTCAGTGGCCCGCATCCGACTGGAGAACACGCATCTGGAGGAGAACGAGCTGTGGGACCTGCGTCGGTCGCTGGAGACGATAGGGATTATCGTGACGTTCCTAAATAGAGGTGAGAGGTTAGAGGTGAGAGGTGAGAGAATAGATGATGCGCAAGAAGAGTACCTCTACCCTGCCCTGCACCGCATGGCTGAGGACGTGCAGACGTTCCCCGCGATGATTCGTAGGATAGACTCGATACTGGATAAATTCGGACGCATCAAGGATTCGGCAACGATGGTGCTGGCGGGCATCCGTCACGACATGGAACAGACGGCGGGAAGTATCTCGCGTACCTTATATACTATATTGCATGCGGCACAAAGGGACGGACTGGTGAATCAGGACGCGGCTCCAACCTTGCGTGACGGGCGACTGATGATTCCCGTTGCACCTGGACTGAAGCGTAAGATTAATGGTATCGTACATGATGAGAGTGCCACAGGTAAGACGGTATTCATCGAGCCAGCTGAGGTAGTGGAAGCGAACAACAAAGTGCGCGAGCTGGAGGCTGCCGAACGACGGGAGATTATCCGTATTTTGACGGTATTCTCTGATGAGTTGCGGCCACACGTGCAAGAGGTGCTGGACTCGTACCGCTTCTTGGCAGAGATAGACCTGGTGCATGCAAAGGCGGAGATGGCCGAGCAGATAGGCGGCTTCGAACCCGAGGTGAAAGGCGAACCCACGATGGACTGGATTCGCGCCATTCATCCATTGTTGCAAAGGTCGCTGGCGAAACAGGATAAGAAGGTGGTACCACTGGATATCAGATTAGAAACCACGGATGCCACGGATTTAACGGATAAGAAAAAGAATATTGGGCGACTGCTGATTATTTCTGGTCCGAATGCGGGCGGTAAGTCGGTATGTCTGAAGACGGTAGGACTGCTGCAGTATATGGTGCAATGCGGCCTGTCGATACCCATTGGCGACCGTTCGACGGTGGGATTGTTCGAGAGCATCATGATAGACATCGGCGACGAGCAGTCGATAGCCGACGACCTGTCCACCTATTCTTCGCACCTGCTGAACATGAAGAACATGATGAAGCAGGCTAACGCGCGAACATTATTATTAATAGACGAGTTCGGTGGCGGTACAGAGCCCACCATTGGTGGAGCCATTGCCGAGGCCGTATTGAAGCAGTTCTGGAAGAAGGAGACCTTTGGTGTCATCACCACCCACTATCAGAATCTGAAGCACTTTGCCGAGGATCATCCAGGCGTGGTGAATGGTGCGATGTTGTACGACCGCCATCAGATGCAGGCGTTGTTCCAGCTGTCGATTGGTCAGCCTGGTTCGTCGTTTGCCATCGAAATCGCAAGAAAGACGGGTATTCCTGAGGAAGTCATCAACGACGCCTCGGAGATTGTCGGTTCGGACTATATCCAGAGCGACAAATATCTGCAGGATATCGTGCGCGATAAGCGCTATTGGGAAGGCAAGCGTCAGACTATCCACCAGCACGAGAAGTCGTTGGAGGGTCATATCCAGCGCTACGAGACTAACCTGGAAGAGATAGAACGCGAGCGCAAGGCCATTCTGAATCGTGCCAAGCAACAGGCTGAAGAGTTGTTGGCAGAGGCAAACCGACGGATAGAGAATGCCATCAGAGACATCAAGGAGGCACAGGCCGAGAAGGAACAGACGCGACTGATTCGTGAGGAACTTCAAGAGTTCCGCGAGCAGGTGCAGAACGACGATACGCGCGGACTGATGAGCGAAGAGGACTTTGCCAAGCGTCTGCAAAAGATGGAGGAGCGCAAAGCCCGTAAGGAAAAGCGTAAGGCCGAGAAAGGCGAACAACAGCGTGCCACCAGCGAGAAACTGGCAGCACGGGCCAAGGCCAATCTGAACGACGTGAACCGCCCGTTGGAAAAAGGTGACAGCGTGCGCATCAAGGGCACCAATAGCGTTGGTGAAATTGAAAGCATTCAGGGCAAGCAGGCCACGGTGGTGTTTGGCGGACTGCGAAGTAAAGTGAAACTGGAGCAGTTGGAGCGTGCAGCAAAACCGAAGGAAACAGCGGCAAGCCCAGCCGACAAGCACGCCCATCTGGCTATTCAGACCTCGCATGTGACGCGCGCCACAATGGAAGACCGCCGTCAGAACTTCCATCAGGACTTGGACGTGAGAGGTATGCGTGGCGACGAGGCCATCGATACCGTCATGCACTTCATTGACGACGCCATCCTCATTGGACTGAGTCGCGTGCGCATCTTACACGGAACGGGAACGGGTGTACTGCGACAACTGATTCGACAATATCTGCATACGGTTCCCAACGTGAAAAGCGCCAAAGACGAGCATGTGCAGTTTGGCGGAGCAGGCATCACGGTCGTCGACCTTGATTAACGTTGAACTTTAGCGGCGGGAACGCTGAATCATTGTCCGCAACTTAGCATTGTATTTCGTAGCTGCAAGCAATTCCTCGATGGTGAGGTGCATGCGGTATTGCCAGCGGTTGTATGGGTCGCTGGGTACGTTGATGCGCTCGTCCTGAGGATTCTTGCGACGCAGCTGGGAGTCCATTGCCAGCCAGTCCTGCAATGACAGCAGACACAGCATCGAGGGACAATACAGATGGCGAGCGATGATTTCCTCTGCCAAATGGGCAGGCAGCTGTTCAGGAGCGCGACCCTCCTTTTGCAACATCGTCACATAGAAACGCTGACGACGCTCAGGACTCTCCTGCCACCAAAGGCGCAAGGGCGCCATATCGTGGGAGGAAATGGTGCAGACACTACGGATGGGATTGGCGTCGAGGTGGGCAAATTCGAAGCCCTGCTGTTTGGGCATCTGCTGGATTTCGAGTGTGAGGATGCGCAATTGGTCGAGCACGTTTTCCACACATTCAGGCAGCATACCCAAGTCCTCGCCACACACCAGCATACGCGATTCTGCCAATATGGCAGGCAGACGTTTCAGGGCCTGCTGTCCCCAGAAGAACGAATGGCGCTGGTAGAAATAGTTGTTGTAGAGCCGCAGGAAGGCATCCTTCTCCTCGTCGGACAACACCTCAAAAACTGGTTCGTTGACGATGCCAATGCGCGGATGATACATCTCTGCCTCGTAGGGGTCTTCGACGAAGAGCACGTTGCAGATGAGGCGCATGAGACCGTCACGAATCCACAGGCTGTTCTCGTCACGACGTTCGGCAAAGTAGGCCGACACTTTGCGCTGGTTAGCAAACTCGTCGCGCAGGTCGTAGAGATTATAGGCCTTGCGGACAAGGAAATTGTCACGGACATACTGCGCATGGATGCCGAAGATTTTGTCGATGAGTCGGTCGTTGATGAACGGACGGGTGTAGAGCTCCTTGCGGAACGGCAGTCCGAAGTATTCTATCTCAGCAACGGTCAGCGGCAGCGAGGGTGAGAAATGGCCCAACACAGCGGAAACGGCATCGACAGGAATCTCCCAGATGCGGAAGAAACCCAGTATGTGATCGATGCGCAGGGCGTCGAAATATTGCTCCATGTGGCGCAGGCGACGACGGAACCATTTGACGAGTTCAGGACCCCAATGATAGGTGGGGAAACCCCAGTTCTGACCCTGATACGAGTACAATTCAGGCGGTGCACCAGCCGAGGAATGCATGTTAAACAACTCCGGGTGCTGGTGTGTCTCTACACTGTCGCGATTGACGCCTATAGGCAGGTCGCCTTTCAGTACAATACCCTTCGAACGAGCATAGTTGGCAGCAGCCTTCAACTGCGTATGAAGCAGGTATTGGACGTAGTAAACGAAGGCTGATGTCAGATGGCTAAAGGAAGATGTGATAAATCCTGCATAGGGTTTGAGCCAGTCTTCATTGTCGGCAATAAACTGCTTATAACCAAATGTTTCCGTTGTTTTATTACCTTGTTCCTCGAAGAGTTGCTGGAGGTATTCGAGCTTCACTCGATCTACGGCTTCGTAGTCGCTGTAAGGCAGTGCGTTGAGTTCCTGACGACGACGTAGGAACTGCGTCATCTGCGTCTTGGAACGCAAAACACCCGCGGCCTCCAAATCGACATAATGTGGATGAAGTGCGCAGGTGCTAACGATGTTGTAAGGATAGGAATCGTGCCAATGGCCATCAGTCGTCGTATCGTTGACGGGCAGCAGTTGGATGACCTTCATGCCCGTCTCCGCTGCCCAGTCAACCATTTGGCGCAAATCGCCAAAATCGCCTACCCCATAGGAATGTTCGCTGCGAAGGGAGAATACAGGGATGACAACACCTGCCGCTCGCCACGTGTCCTCTGCCAGGCGCAGATGACCGCCATGCAGGACGAGGACGTGGCCATCGGGGAGTTCGCGATTATTTCCGTCGACGGAATCGACGGAAACACTTTGTGCGCCAATAGAGACAATGCGGTTGTCGCCCTCTTCCCATTTCAGCAATTCGTGTGTCTCGGTGTCTACCACTACATATTTATACTCTATCGGCAACAGCCAGCCCTGTGCATTAACGGTCAGAAGCCATTCACCCTCACCAGCATAATCCATCTTCAGATAACGGCTGGGGCTCCACGAGCCGATGGCAGGATGACTGCCACAGACGGCTACAGCCTGTCCCTTCTTCAGCTGGGGAGCCGATACGCGGAACATCACCGTCCTGCGAAACAAAGGCAACGGTAGCGCTTTGGCACGTTCTCCGTGGGGACGTCCTATCGTAGTGAGATAGGCTGCGGAATAGAGGTGCATGGGTAGCGGACGGTCGCGCCACTGGTCAGGAAAGATGTAGTCCTTGGTGGCATCGAAATGATATATGCGAGGCACCATGTCCCACTCACGGCGCAGCACATTGCCGTCGCCGTCTTCCACCTGATAAGCATAACTGATGAGCGACAGCGAGTGCTGTCTGCCCATCAGTGCTGCTGTTTCCAGTGTCCACAGTTCGCCATCGTCCGTTTGCATCAGCAGGTTCTGGTGACGTACGGTACCATCCTGACGGTGGTAGTCAATGGCAACATGCAGACTTTCGCCCCATGCGGTATTATAATGTATGGTAAACTTGAGTTTCATATCGTTGTTTAACTAATCTTGCAGAGCCACAGCAAAGTAAGCCTTCTTGCCAGTAGGCATGATACCCTGGATGTAGAGTACGGGCTCCTTCGATGTAGACGCCTTCTTGACGGCATCCTGCAGATCGCTGATGGTCTTCATCGGCTCCTCGTTGACACGTTGGATGATGAAGCCCTGAGGTACACCACCCTCCTTCAACTTGCCACCGCTGATCTTCGTGACTTGCAGACCGTAGGCAATCTGGAGTTCTTTCTTCTGCGACTCGGTAATCTCGCGGAACTGTCCACCCAGCACGTCGAGGTCGGCATCCTTCACCACCTTCGTCGTACCCTGGGCATTCTTCAACGTCAGCGAGACACTCTTCTCCCTCTTGTTTCGCAGGTACTTGACGGTCACTTTGTCGCCAGGACGCTTCTGGGCAATGATCGCCTGCAGGTCACCCATGGTCTTAACCTTCTTGCCGTCGACCTCTGTGATGACATCCTCTTTCTCCAAACCGCCATCAGCAGCGGCACCGTCCTCGATGACCTTGTCGATGCGTACACCTTCCATCGTGCCGTAGTCGTTGACTTCCTTGTCTTGATCCTTCATGGCGTCAACATAGTCCTTCACGCTGCCACCCTGGATACCAATCATGGCACGCTGATAAGAACCGTATTTCTTGAAGTCCTCGACGGCCTTGTTCATAATAGCCGTAGGAATGGCAAAGCCGTAACCGATGTTCGAACCCGTCTGCGAATAAATCATGGCGTTGATGCCAATGAGTTCACCACGCGTGTTGACCAGCGCACCACCCGAGTTACCCTGGTTGATGGCAGCATCGGTCTGAATCATCGACGAGACGCCCTGTCCCATCGAACGCGCCTTAGCCGAAACGATACCAGCGGTGACGGTGTTGTTCAGTCCGAGAGGATTACCCACGGCCAACACCCATTCACCCACCTTCACGTCGTCAGAATTTGCCACGACGATAGCCGGCAGATTCTTGGCGTCAATCTTGATGAGTGCCAAGTCGGTAGTGGCATCGGCACCAATGATGCGTGCGGAATATTCCTTGGAATTCTCGTTGAGTGTTACTGTCAGTTCGTCGGCACCATCCACAACGTGGTTATTGGTGACAATGTAACCGTCAGATGAGATGATGACACCTGAGCCTGCTGCTGCACGCTTTGGAGTCTGCACCTGACGCTGGCGACGACCACCATTGCCATTGCCCTGTCCGCGTCCGAAGAAACCTCCGAAGGGGTCAGAGAAGAAATCCTCAAAGGGGTCGGAATATTCTACGGTTTGTGTCTTTGAATTAATCACCGACTTGATATACACTACTGAAGGCAGCGATTTTTCTGCTGCGTAAGTCAAGTCTACTGGTTGTCCTGGTGCTACAGCAGGAGCAGCAGGAGCTGCGGCCTGTGTCTTGTTGCACGAAGCTGCCGAAAACGCAATGACCATCAAGTACATTGCCGGCATCAAACTCTTTACAATCTTTTTCATAATTCTTACCTTTATAATATAAATGTGTTAATAACTTGCGACTGCTTTTTGTGTTTCGCGATGCAAATATAAGGTCAAAAATTGAAATACTGACAATATGTCACGCTTTTTTGTCGCAATTTAACACTTTAGCCTAGAGGGTTAACGGCTGTTAGAATTTAACGCTTGAAATGTGAAAAGACTGACAAAATTAACAATTCTGTCAGTCTTTAGTTTATTTCACGCAATTATCTTCCATTATCTTGCTGCTACATACTTGTGCAACGTGGCACGAACGGCACCATTGCCTGCGTACAACTCTTTTACCATACCCTCAATCTGTTCGCCCAGACCAGCCTCATAGAGGTCAAGTCCGAAGACGTCCTTGCGGCTGTAGAGCTTCTTCAGCGGACTCCAGTCCTGATCGGGCTTGCCAATCTGCAGCGGAGCTACGATGGTCTGCAACTCTTCGAGCATGGGATCGGGCGAGCAGTCGAACGGTGTACCGTCGTCCTTGATACCCTTCAGATAGCGGGCATAGCCTGCCAGCGTCAACGGAATCAGCACGAGGTTACTCTTATCTAGTCCGCGGGCGATATACTTCTTCAGCGTCTCGCCGAAGCGGATGGGCAGTTTCTGCGACGTATCCATTGCGATACGCTGGGGAGCATCGGGCATAAACGGATTGGGCAGACGGCGATTGATAACGGCACCGATGAACTCGTAGGGATTCAGCACGCCTGGGTCAACGACTACGGGCATCGCCTCCATATAACCAATCTTCTGGATGAACGGGCGCAGGTCCTCGTCGGCCATCTCAGCGCTAATCAACGTGTAACCCAGCATGCAGCCGTAGATACTCATCGCCGTGTGTAGCGGGTTCAGACACGTGGTCACCTTCATCGTTTCCACCTTATCTACAGTTTCGCGCGTCGTATAGAGCGCACCACCCAAATCCAATGGCGGGCGGCCGTTGGTATAGTTATCCTCGATGACCAGATACTGCACTTCCTCGGCATTCACGAAGGGTGCCGTAAAGGTGTGCTTCTCCGTCTCGATATAGTTGTTGTCCTCAAAGCCGTCAGCAGCCAGCATCTCCTTCACCTTCTCGTGTGGGCGTGGGGTAATCTTGTCAATCATCGACCAGGGGAAGGTAATCTTCTTCTCGTCCTTCAGGTAAGCCAGAAACTCAGCAGGCACCAGTCCGTCCTTCACCCAGCGCTCAGCATAAGCAAATACACCAGCCTTCACCTTGTCGCCGTTGTGCGAACAGTTGTCCATGCTCTGAACGGTGAGAGGCAGTTTACCTGCCTCGTATCTTTCGAACAGCAGCGCACAAACCTTACCCATAGCGAACAGGGGTTTCATGCCACGAGCCAAATCGGCCTCGTTGAACGTGTAGCCCTTCTCGGTGATGGTGAACGAAATCATCTGCAACGACGGATTTTTGAAAATCTCCACCAGACGTTTCCAATCCTCAAACTGCGGATCGGCCTTCAAGGCTTCCGTCACCGAGGCAATCACCTTCTTCTCGATAGAACCATCCGAGCAGAGGTTCACGCAGAGCGACAGATTATTATAAGGTGCATACGCCTTGTCGATGACCTCGAAGTCAAAGGTCTCTGCCACAATGACACCACGGTCGTATTTGCCCGTGTTCAGCGCGTCGTTCAGGATGGCAGCAGGGAACGCACGGAAGATGTTACCACCACCAAAATGTACCCATGTAGGTTCCTTGGCAGTCTTCTCGCGCAACTTCGCAATATCAAACTTCGGAAGCTCGTAACCCTTGGCTTCCCACTCTGCGGCATTCAGCTGGCCGCTCAGTATTTCGTTCAGTTTCATAATATTGAAAATTTGTTTTGGTTTTCTGTCGTGCAAAGGTACGCAATAATTTTCGAACATACAAATTTTTCTGCCACAATTGTAACAAAGAAAACAAGATAAAAAGTGGTTCTTTTGTACACGATCTCTTAAAAAAGTGTAAAAAAGACACTGAGAAGCAATTTTCCTTCCGTTTTTTATTGCCGAATCAAAAAATTGTTGTAATTTTACAACCAAAATCAATTAAGTGTAACTAAAAACGATTCATTACAATGAAAAAATCAACATTTTTTCTGGCTGGAATGGCAGTGGTAGCAGCCCTGCTGACAGCATGCAATTCTCCTATGCAGGAAACAACAACTTTATCTGGTCTGGACCCTGCACGTTTCGACACCATCATCAACGAGAAGCCCGTCAAGTTATACACTTTGAAGAACGCTTCCGGAACGATGGAAGTATGCATCACCAACTACGGCGGACGTGTGGTCTCACTTGTCGTACCTGACAAGAACAACGTTCTTACCGACGTCGTACTGGGCTTCGACAACATTGCCCAGTATGCTGACACGCTGAATTCTCCTACGGACTACGGTTCCAGCGTTGGCCGCTATGCCAACCGCATCCAGGGTGGTAAGTTCACGCTGAACGACAGCACCTACCAGCTGAAACAGAACGACGGTCCCAATTGTCTGCACGGTGGTGGTACCACAGGTTGGATGAACCAGGTGTACGACGCCGAACAGATTGGCGACAGCATTCTGAAACTGACTATCGTTGCTGAAGATGGCGAGAACGGATTCCCTGGCAAGGTGACGGCCGTTACGACCTATAAGGTCACTGCCGACAACACCCTCGACATCACTTGGGAGGCTGAGACCGACAAGCCCACCATCATCAATCAGACCAATCACAACTACTATAATCTGAACGGTGACTTCACGAAGCCCGGCTACGACATGGAGCTTTACGTAAATGCCGACAACTTCACTCCGTCTGACAAGCTGTACATCCCCACAGGCGAGATTAAGTCTGTCGAGGGTACTCCTATGGATTTCCGCACCGCTCACGCTATTGGCGACAGCATCAAGTCGGAGTTCGACCAGATTCAGAATGCTGGTGGTTACGACCACAACTGGTGTCTGAACACCTATAAGGACGGCAAGGGCGACGACACCGTCGTATGTGCAAGCCTCTACAGTCCCACAACGGGTATCTTCATGGAGATGTACACCAACGAGCCTGGCGTTCAGGTCTATAGCGGCAACTTCCAGGGCATCGGCAACGAGCCGAACATCAAGCACAAGGGTGGCGTATATCCCCAGCACGTTAGCGTTTGTCTGGAGAGTCAGAAGTATCCCGACAGCCCCAACAAGAAGGACTGGGTACAGCCCGTGCTGAATCCTGGTGAAAAGTACTACAGCCACGCTGCCTATAAGTTTTCGACAAAGTAAAACATTAATAAAATAGTATTATGGCATTATTAGACTGGATTGTCATTGGCGTATTTTGTGCTGCGCTCATTGGCATTGTGATTTGGGTTGTATCACAGAAAAACGACAACTCGGCAGACTATTTCCTCGGTGGTAAGGATGCAACATGGATTGCCATCGGTGCATCTATCTTCGCCTCGAACATCGGTTCCGAACATCTCATCGGACTGGCTGGTGCCGGTGCTTCGTCAGGTATGGCCATGGCCCACTGGGAGATTCAGGGATGGATGATTCTGATTCTGGGTTGGGTCTTCGTACCGTTCTACACCCGTTCAATGGTTTACACCATGCCTGAGTTCCTCGAGCGCCGCTTCAACAAGGAGTCGCGCACTATTCTGAGTGTTATCTCGCTGATTTCCTACGTGTTGACCAAGGTAGCCGTAACGGTTTATGCCGGTGGTCTCGTGTTCCAGCAGGTATTCGGCATCAAGGAGCTCTGGGGCATCGACTTCTTCTGGATTGCAGCCATCGGACTGGTGGTCATCACCGCACTCTACACCGTCTTCGGCGGTATGAAGTCAGTGCTCTATACCAGCGTGCTCCAGACACCTATCTTATTATTAGGCTCGCTCATCATCCTCGTACTGGGTCTGAAGGCCCTCGGCGGATGGGATGAGATGATGGCTATCTGTTCTATCCAGACCGTCAACGAGTATGGCGACCACATGACCAACCTCATGCGCGACCTGCGCGATCCCGACTATCCTTGGCTCGGCGCACTCGTAGGCTCTGCCGTCATCGGTTTCTGGTACTGGTGTACCGACCAGTTCATCGTTCAGCGTGTGTTGTCCGGTAAGGACGAGAAGGAGAGCCGCCGCGGTACCATCTTCGGTGCCTACCTGAAGCTTTGCCCTGTATTCCTGTTCCTCATTCCTGGTATGATTGCCTACGCAATGGCTACCAAGGGCATCACGTTGCCCAATGGCGAAGTATTCACACTGTCTACTCCTGACGCCGCCTTCCCCACCCTCGTGGCTAAGATTCTGCCTGCCGGTGTGAAGGGTCTCGTCGTATGCGGTATCCTTGCAGCTCTGATGTCTTCATTGGCATCTTTGTTCAACTCTTCAGCTATGCTGTTCACCATCGACTTCTGGAAGCGCCTACGCCCAGAGACTCCTGAGAAGCAGCTTGTCCGCATCGGTCAGATTGCTACAGTTGTTATTGTTGTTCTGGGTATTCTCTGGATTCCCATCATGCGTTCTGTAGGCGACGTGCTCTACAACTACCTGCAGGACGTTCAGTCGGTGCTCGCTCCTGGTATTGCCTCTGCCTTCCTGTTAGGTATCTGCTGGAAACGTGCTTCTGCCAAAGGTGGTATGTGGGGTCTGCTCTCAGGTATCATCATCGGTCTCACCCGTCTGGGTGCCAAGGTGTACTATAGCAACGCCACCGACGTCAGCGACAACTGGTTCAAGGCCGTGTTCTACGACTTCAACTGGCTCTACTTCTGCGGTGTCATGCTCATCGTCTGCTGTCTCATCGTCATCGTCGTTTCCCTCTGCACTGAGGCTCCCGACGAGAAAAAAATCCAGGGTCTCGTGTTCGGCACGTCTACTCCTGAGCAGATTGCCGCCACCCGCGCCAGCTGGGGCACATGGGACGTCATCCATACTGTTATCATCCTTGGTATCACTGTAGCATTCTATGCCTATTTCTGGTAAACGACAATGACTACGTACTATAAAGAATTCCAAAAGGTACTGCTGTCCGTCGACTGCATCATCTTCGGCTTCGACCAGAACAAGCTGAAGATTCTCATCGGTCGTCGCAATATGGACCCGGGTCGTGGCGAATGGAGTCTCTATGGAGGCTTCGTTCGCAACGACGAGAGTCTCGACGCAGCAGCACAACGGACACTGCTCGAACTGACAGGACTGCGCAACATCTATATGAGTCAGGTAGGCGCTTTCGGCAATATCGACCGTGACCCGGGCGAACGTGTCGTATCAGTAGCTTACTACGCACTCATCAATGTCAAGGACTATAGCGAGCGCCTGCGCAAGCAGCACGGCGTGGAATGGGTCAACATCGAGGACATTCCCCAGATGTATTCCGACCACAACGCGATGGTTGCCAAGGCCCGTAAACTCATCCAACAGAAGATCAAGACCAATCCCGTTGGTTTCGAACTGCTGCCCGAACTGTTTACCTTAACCCAACTGCAGCGCCTCTACGAAGCTGTCAATGGCGAACCACTCGACAAACGCAACTTCCGCAAGCGCATCAAGGATATGGACTTTATCGAGAAGACCGAGCTCATCGACAAGAAGACGTCGAAGCGCGGTGCATCACTCTATCGTTTCAACAAAAAAGCATTTACTGAAGATAAGATTTTTAAACTTTAGATCAATATGTTAGAAGAACTGAAAGCAAAAGTATTCAAGGCCAATTTGGACCTTGTAAAGCAAGGACTGGTCATCTTCACATGGGGTAACGTCAGCGGTATCGACCGTGAAAAGGGCCTCGTGGTCATCAAGCCCTCAGGCGTCAGCTACGACGAGATGAAGGTTGAGGACATGGTGGTCGTCGATTTAGAGAGCGGCAAGGTGGTCGAAGGCGACCTCAATCCCTCCAGTGACACCCCCACACACCTTGTTTTATATAAGGCATTCCCCAACATCCAGGGCGTCGTCCACACCCACTCCACCTACGCTACGGCTTTCGCTCAGGCAGGCCGCGACATCCCCAACATCGGCACCACCCACGCCGACTATTTCTATAAGGATATCCCGTGCACGCGCGATATGACTAAGAAGGAGGTCGAGGGACAGTACGAGCTGGAGACTGGCAACGTCATCGTCGACGAAATCCTGAACATCCGCAAGATCAATCCTGACCACACGCCCGCTGTGCTCGTCAAGAACCACGGTCCGTTCTCGTGGGGTACATCGCCCGACAATGCCGTTTACAACGCCAAAGTCATGGAGCAGTGCGCCAAGATGGCCTTCGTTTCATTCATGGTCAATCCCGCCACGACGATGAATCCGCTGCTCGTCGAGAAGCACTACATGCGCAAGCACGGTCCCAACGCCTACTACGGCCAGAAGGGTCAGAAACACTAATCGAACAACAAAACAAAAACATTTATGAAAGCATTTGAGAATTTAGAAATATGGTGGGTGACTGGTGCACAGTTGCTCTATGGTGGTGACGCAGTCGTAGCCGTTGACGGTCACTCAAAGGAAATGGTCGACGGTTTGAACAAGAGCGGCAACATCCCCGTGAAGATTGTTTATAAAGGCACGGCAAACAGCAGCAAGGAGGTTGAAGCTATCATGCTCGCTGCCAACAACGACGAAAAGTGCGTGGGTATCATCACCTGGATGCACACCTTCTCGCCCGCCAAGATGTGGATCAAGGGTTTGCAGCAGCTGCAGAAGCCTTTGTGCCACTTCCACACCCAATACAATGCCGAGATTCCCTGGGCCGACATCGACATGGATTTCATGAACCTGAACCAGAGCGCCCACGGCGACATCGAGTTCGGACACATCTGCACCCGTATGCGCATCGCCCGCAAGGTAGTATGCGGCTACTGGAAGGACGAGAAAGCCCAAAAGCAGATTGCCGTATGGGCTCGCGTGGCTGCCGGTGTGAAGGATGCTCACGATGTGCGCTGCCTCATGTTCGGCATGAACATGAACAACGTTGCCGTGACCGATGGCGACCGCGTGGAGTTTGAGCAGCGTCTGGGCTACCATGTGGACTACTACCCCGTTTCTTCATTGATGGAGTACTTCAAGCAGGTCACTGACAAGGAGGCCGACGATCTCGTTGAGGAGTATAAGAAACTCTACACCATCAAGATTGACGAGAGCGGCGAAGAGGTCTATTGGGAAAAGGTAAAGAATGCCGCCAAGGCTGAGATTGCCCTGCGCCGCGTGCTGAAGGATGAGGGCGCTACCGCCTTCACCACCAACTTCGACGACCTCGGCGATGCCGACATCAACGATCCCAACTTTGTTGGCTTCGACCAGATTCCAGGTCTCGCCAGTCAGCGTCTGATGGCCGAGGGTATCGGTTTCGGTGCCGAGGGCGACTGGAAGACTGCCTGCCTCTATCGCACGCTTTATATCATCCAGCAGGGCATGCCTACCGGCTGCTCGTTCCTCGAGGACTACACGCTGAACTTTGCTGGTGACCGCTCGTCGTGCCTCCAGAGCCACATGCTCGAAATCTGTCCCCTCATTGCTAGCGACAAGCCCAAACTCGAGGTACATTTCCTCGGCATCGGTATCCGCAAGCAGCAGACCGCCCGCCTCGTCTTCACCTCGAAGACCGGTGCCGGCATCAAGGCTACCGTCGTTGACCTCGGCAACCGCTTCCGCCTCATTTCTCAGGAGGTAGAATGCATCGAGCCGAAGCCCATGCCCAAGTTGCCTGTCGCTTCTGCCCTGTGGATTCCTCAGCCCACGTTCGAGATTGGTGCCGCTGCCTGGATCCTCGCTGGTGGTACCCACCACTCAGCCTTCTCCTACGACATCAACGAAGAGTACTGGGAGGACTTCGCCGAAATGCTCGGCATCGAGTATGTCCGCATCAACAAGCAGACCAACATCGCCGACTTCAAGCAGACCCTCCGCAACAACGAGGTCTACTTCATGCTCAACAAAGCATTACGTTGATAGTATAAAATTTGAATTTGCCTATAGCACAATTGTGCTATAGGCATTTTTTATGGTAGGACGAAGCGGAGGGACTCGAGGAACTGGATGAGGAGGATGTAGAGGGGCAGCAGGGGTGCACACTGGCGCAGACCGTAGACCAGCGCGCCATAGACGTCGGCAAGCGACTGGAACGAGCCCGCGATGACGCCGTGGATGATGGCGGCCATGAGGACTCCAAAAGCGACGAGGGGCACGAGGCTGGCGGAGAATGGCGAGGGCCAGAGCTGTCCGCTGGCAGAGAGCAGTACGGCGTGGGGCACGATGGTAAGCAGCAGCACGATGCCGACATAGATGACGAGGAACACCACAGACACTCCGCGGCTGCGGACGACAGCACCGTAGGCCATTGCCAGCAGCAAGAGCCATACGAGTACAGGGCTGGCGACGATCTCAGCAAAATGGCCGAGGAACCAGCGGATGCCTTCCCCTGAGAGCATGCTGCGCACGCCACTCAAGGGCAATGCGGCACTCCAAAGCCACGAGCCGAGCATGAGCAGCAGCTGGGCCAGCACCAACGTCAACGCGATATGTGGGAGAAACCTTTTCATCAATCCGTTTAATCCGAATAATCCGTATTCTTTTAGTCTGCGTCCGGCACGAGGTTATCGATATCGAGAATACGCAGTTCGATGGCACGTACGACAAGGCGCGTGGCATTGACGCTCTCGCCACCAGGGAACAACTTCTTCACCAACTCGTTCTGGCGTTTCTCCAGGCTCTTTACACCGAAGGGCATGCCGCGCAGCGTGGTGATCTGCTCCTTGGTATAGCCGAGTGCGAGGTGGCGCAGGAAACGTTCGTCATACTCGTCGATTTCATAGTCGATGAGCGCCTCCTGACTGGCGAGCTGCGACGATACGGCCTGCTTGAAACGGTCGACGATGCGTTCGAGGATGGGTTCGTTGAACACCAGCGCCTTGCCCTCCATGACGGAGCGCACGTCGTGGCGCGTCAACAGTTCGCCGCTCTTGAGGATGATGCCGTCGGCACCTGCGTCGAGCACGTCAACCCATAGTTTCTCGTTGAGTATTTCGCCCGTGAAGATGAGGACCTTGACCTGCGGATACATCTCCTTGGTTTGACGGCATATCTCGACGCCGACGGTCGTAGAGCCGCCCAGTCCGAGGTCGAGCAACACGAGGTCGGGCTGCTGTTTCTTGATGAGTCGCCAGAACGACAGCTCATCGTCGGCAGTACCGATGACTTCTGCCTCGGGAATTTCGTTACGAACGATACCTTCCGTGCCTTTGAGTTCGAGGGGCACGTCCTCGACGATAATAAGTTTAAACTTGTCCATTGTTGTATGTTGGTAGAGTAATTGTTATTTCTTGCGGTGTGACCGTGATGCCACAGGCGCGGCGGTGGGTGGCGTCGCCGTGGTCGCGGATAATCTGACGGCAGCGCAGGTAGTCGATGTCGGACAGCGGCTCGCTGCGGGTGACGGTGAAGACGACATAGCGGTCGTCCTTAACGTGTGCTTCGACGTGCTGCGGCTTCAGGATGTCGACCAGATAGCGCAGCAGGTTTTCGTTGCCCAGCACAGGCGTTTCCCAGAGCGTGGTATGGCTGACGTGGAGCTTGACTTGTTCGACCTGACGGACGGCCTGTGTACTGAGCAGTCCGTAAAGTTCGCGGTAGTATTGGGTCACCTCGTCGAGTGAACCGACGTCGCCCTTGTCGACGAGCTGTCGGATGCGCGAGGGGTAGTACATGGTCTCGTGTTTCAGTGCGGAGAGGCAGTTGTCGAGCACGTTGTTGGCGACGTGGAGCTTGTTGTCCTCGAGTTCCATGCGGCGCAGCTCGTCGTCAGCAAACTCAATGTTGTCGAGCTTTATGCGCTCGCGACGGCGGCGGTCGTAGAGTCGGTGGCGGTAGTACACCATGTAATAGGCCGGCACGATGAGCAGCAGGATGACGATGAGCAGTATCATGGCGATGCGCTTGTTGGACTGTGACTCCTGCATGACGCGGCAATAGTCGGCCAGCGTGTTGTCGGCAGAGAGTTCCTTGAAAAGCTGGGTGTACACCTTATTATTATATATATATAGCGGCCATTCGTGGAGGGCGAGCGCGGCGACGGCACTCTCGTTGCGAATGTCGAGGATGACCTGATAGTTGATACTGACGCTGTCGTGAAGCCACTGAATCTCGGCAGGCACGGGCGAGGCATCGTTGGCATCGGCAGTCATGAGCAGCGTGCTGTGGGGATGGTGTTGCAGATAATGGCGGTTGAGTGCCGCGCGACAGGAGTCGGCAAACAGCAGCGTGCGCTCGTACTGGCCGTTGATGTTGCAGAAATAGGCGGAGTCGGCATAGATGTGGGCACTGTCTATGGCTGTTAGTTGTTGGCTGTTAGCTGGTTGGCCAAAAGCCAATAGCCAAATGCCAATAGCCAAAAGCTTCCCCTTCGGCAGCCGGAAGAAGAAGCGCGAGCCCCTACCCTGCTCGCTCTCGGCGGACAGCTGGCAGACGCTGAAGAGCTGGCTCATCTTGCGGTATTTCTCGATGATGCCCTTGCAGTTCATCAGTCCGAAACCGTGCTCGCCGATCACCTTATGGTCGAAGGCGTGGACCAGCTGTTCGTCACTCATGCCACAGCCGGTATCTGTCACGGACAGCTCCACGTAGTCAGGCTGCTCGGCAGCAGAAACGGTGACGCTACCGCCCTTGTCAGTGAACTTGCGGGCATTGTCGGCCAGCGTATTGAGCATGAAGAGCGTCAAAACGCGGTCGGCCTTGACAACAGCATCGGTGGGTTCTACGCTGAGTGATACACCCTTCATATCGAATGCCGAGCGGCTGCGCCCCACGATATCGAACAGTGGCTGCAGTGGGAAACTCTCGATGTGGAGGTTCAGTTCGCCGCGACGCAGCTGAATCCACGTCGTCAGCAGGTCGTTCTGCTCGTTAATCTTGTCGGTGACCTCGCGGATATAGTCGAGGCGTTCATGGTTTTCTGGGTTGTCTAAATTTTCTAGATGTTCTGGATTATCTAGAGGTTCTAGAGGCTCTAGATGTTTTACTTCGTGGCGGATGCGGTCGATGAGCGGCAGGATGCCTACGACCACCGACACTTTGGCGCGCTGGTCGAGATTGCGGCGCTCAGACTGTTCGACACTCAGCTGTCGCATGCGGAGGTCTTCGGACTTCTGTTCGAGCACGTCGTCGAGCTCGTTACCATCCTTGCTGCGATGGTTGAGGTAATTGAACAGCCAAAGCAGGAACAATAACAGCACGATGGCACAAACGACGGCAATGAGCATCCAGTTGAGTTGTTCGGAGGCCTTGTCGTAATGGGCAGCGCGCGACTCGAGTTCACGGTCCTGACGCGTCTGTTCCTGCAGGTCGAGATAGAGGTTGCGGTTGTAGTCGCTGGCAGCCTTGTCGTTCAGGGCGGCATAGGCCACGCTAAGCTGTTCGCGGATAGAGGCCACGAGGTCGGGGGCCTGATTGATGGTGGTGTCGGAGAGCGCCTTGTTCAGATGTTCGAGGGCCATCTCGTCGTCGCCGATGGCATGATAGCAGGAGGCCAGCGTACGATGGGCACCGGCAATCTGGTAGATGTCACCATAGTCCTCGAAGAGCTGCAGGGCTTCCTCTGCCAGTTCCAGGTCGCCAGTATGGTCAGCCAACGCCTCCTTGGCCTGTGCCTCAAAATAGGGATAGTCGTGTCGCAGGGCAATGTTCAGACAGCGCGACAGACAATCCATCTCCTCCTGATAGATGTCCTCCTGGCTACCATCAGTAATGATGCCACCAGCACCCATGTTGTAGAGGTAATTAAGAAACTGAGCCGTGTCGCGGCGCACCTCATTAGGGTCGATGGCCATGAGTGCGTCGATGGACTGGCGCTCGAGGCCAACATAATAATAATAGGTGGAATTGACGATGCCGAACTCCGTCTCGGCATAGCGCAGACGTTGTTGCTGGCGGACGTCGAGTTGGTTGCGTTCCTCGTCGATACGCTTCATACAGGTCACGGCACGTTCGCGGAAATCGTGGAAGTCCTTGTTGCGCGAACGGCGCTGACACAGACGCATCTGCTGAACGTAACATACCAAGAGTTCCAACTGGTTGTCAGTCATCTCGGGAATCTGGTTCAGATAATCCTCTGCGGCCTTATAGTCCATCCGGACCATCTTGACAAAGGCTAGGTTGTTCAGTCCTTCAGCAGTTCCTTTCGCCGCTGAAGCATAGTATTCGACGGAGTCAATATTGCGATAATGATAGGCATAGGAAAGAGCATTCAGCCTGTCCATCGCCTGCCTATCTGGCGATGAACAAGCTGAAATAAGGAAAAGACCCAGTACGGCCAGAAGCCATACTGAGTCCCTAAATGTTATCGTTTTATGCGCGAGCCTTAGCACAGTAGCCGAGTGCCTCCTTGCACTTGTCGGTTACATACTGCCAGTCACCGGCCTTCACCTTGTCAGAGGGGAACAGCTTCGAGCCCATGCCCACGCAGAAGACGCCAGCCTTGAACCACTTTGTCAGGTTCTCCTCCTCAGGAGCTACGCCACCAGTAACCATGATTTTCGACCAAGGCATGGGAGCCATCAGACCCTTGATGAGGTTTGGACCAACTACGTCGCCAGGGAATACCTTTGTGAAGTCGCAACCAACCTCCTGTGCCTTGCCAATCTCAGATGGTGTCAGACAACCTGGGCAATAGGTTACGCAACGACGGTTGCAAACAATGGCGATATCGGGGTTGAACAGCGGACCAACCACGAAGTTGGCACCCAGCTGGATGTACAGAGAAGCGGTAGGAGCATCGACAACAGAGCCAATACCCAGAGCCAGTTCAGGACATTCCTTATTCACCCACTTTGACAGCTCACCGAAAACCTCATGAGCGAAGTCGCCACGGTTGGTGAATTCGAAGGCACGAACACCACCCTCGTAGCAAGCCTTGATGCCGTTCTTGCAAACTTCAACGTCCTTGTTATAGAAAACAGGAACCATAGGTGCCTCGGCAATCTTTGCCATCACCTGAAACTTATCAAATTTTGCCATAATTATTCTTTATATTCACGTTTGAAAAAGTATGTACCACAGTCCACGGCAACGAGTTCCCAGCCTTCAAAGCCAAGTTCGTTAAGTTTCTTCTCTACACCAACCAGACGGGTGACTACCTTATATTCAAACTGTTTCATAATTAATTCTCAATTGTCAATTATCTGTAAATTAGCTTTAGCGCTGTACGCGACCGCTGGCATTACCGCCTGCGAGAGATTCAACTTCGTCAACACCTACCAGGTTGAAGTCACCATTGATGGTGTGCTTCAAGGCAGAAGCAGCTACTGCAAACTCGAGAGCCTCGCCCTGGGTCGGCTTGGTGAGCAGGCCATGGATCAGACCACCAGAGAACGAGTCGCCACCACCGACGCGGTCGATAATAGGATTGATCTCGTAACGCTTAGACTGATAGAACTCCTTACCATCATAGATCAGTGCCTTCCAGCCGTTGAAAGTAGCACTATAACTCTCGCGGAGCGTAGAGACGACATACTTGAAGCCGAACTCAGCCATCATCTGCTTAAAGATGCCCTCGTAACCAGCAGCATCGGTCTTACCACCCTCAACGTCAGCATCGGGCTTGAAACCAAGGCAGAGCTCTGCATCCTCCTCGTTACCAATGCAAACATCCACATATTTCATCAGCGGACGCATGATAGAGATAGCCTTCTCAGAGGTCCACAACTTCTTGCGGAAGTTGAGGTCAACAGATACCGTCACACCATGACGCTTGGCAGCCTCGCAAGCGAGCTTCGTCAACTCAGCAGCCTTGTCAGAGATGGCAGGTGTGATACCGCTCCAATGGAACCAAGCAGCACCCTCCATAATCTTATCGAAATCAAAATCAGAAGGACTAGCCTCAGCAATAGCGCTGTGAGCACGGTCGTAGATGACCTTTGAAGGACGCATCGAAGCGCCAGTCTCAGCATAATACAAACCCACACGGTCGCCACCACGAGCAATGAACTGGGTGTTAACACCATAACGGCGGAGTGCATTGACTGCAATCTGACCAATCTCGTGCTTGGGCAGCTTAGAAACAAAGTAAGCCTCGTGACCATAGTTTGCCACGCTGACAGCAACGTTAGCCTCACCACCACCAGGGATGATACGGAATGACTCACTCTGAATGAAACGATCGTTGCCCATGGGCGACAGGCGGAGCATAATCTCACCTAATGTTACAATTTTTGCCATTTGTTTTAGTATTACGTTTAATAAATGTTTGAAATATTTGGTTGCAAATTTACGACATTTTTTCGGAACTTCCAAAATTATACACTAAATATTCACTAAAATTCTACGTAAACGTTTTTTATGACACTTTTCTTTTGCCATTCGGCTACAATTTCGTAACTTTGTGGCTCGAATATGCATATTTTTGAATTCACACAACAGGAAAAAGAAGAAACGCTGGTACTTTATAGTAAGGTACGCGAGCTTTTGGACGACTCTTTACAAAAAGGAGACGAACAACATATGCGCCATCATCTGATGCGCGCCATTGAAGAACAGCAGATGCATCGCAACGTCTTCGGACTGAACCCTGTACTACTCGGCTTCCAAACCGCTCAGCTCGTAGTCGAAGAGATTGGTTTGCGTCGTGATGCCGTCATTGCCATCCTGCTCAGACCGAGCGTCGAAGAAGGCTATCTGACCATTGATGACATACAAGCCGACTTTGGGGAGTCCGTTGCCCGCATCCTGCGTGGTCTGCAGCGCATCCAGCAGCTCTATAAGAAGAATCCCGTCATCGAGACCGAGAATTTCCGCAATTTGCTGCTATCGTTTGCCGAGGACATGCGCGTCATTCTTATTATGATTGCCGATCGCGTGAACCTCATGCGACAGATTCGTGACACCGAACAACTTGAAGCCAAACACAAGGTCAGTGAGGAGGCTGCCTACCTGTATGCTCCCCTCGCCCACAAATTAGGTCTCTACAAGTTGAAGTCGGAACTGGAGGACCTGTCATTGAAATACATGGAGCACGACGCTTACTATCATATCAAGGATAAGCTGAGTGAAACCAAACAAAGCCGTGATGCCTATATCGAACGGTTCATCAAACCTATCGAACAGCGACTGACAGAGGCTGGACTGGCGTTCCACATCAAGGGACGCACGAAGTCCATCCACTCCATCTGGCAGAAGATGAAGAAGCAGAAATGTCCCTTCGAAGGCGTCTACGACCTCTTCGCCATCCGCATCATTTTGGACACGCCCGTCGAGAAGGAGAAGATGCAATGTTGGCAGACATTTGCCATTATCACCTCCATGTACCAGCCTAATCCAAAACGTTTACGAGATTGGATAAGTGTTCCGAAATCAAATGGTTATGAGAGTCTACACATCACCGTATTAGGTCCTGAGCAGAAATGGGTGGAGGTTCAGATCCGTACCGAGCGCATGGATGAAGTAGCCGAACGCGGCGTCGCTGCCCACTGGCGTTACAAGGGCGTCAAGAGCGAGTCAGGACTGGACGAATGGCTTACCAATATCCGTTCGATGCTGGAAACCAGCGACGGCATGGAGGCGATGGACCAGTTCAAGATGGACCTCTATGAAGACGAGGTATTTGTGTTCACGCCCAAGGGTGACCTTTATAAGTTCCCCAAAGGCGCCACCGTGCTTGACTTCGCCTACCACATCCATTCGAAGATTGGCAATTCCTGTACAGGCGCACGCATCAACGGCAAGGTCGTTTCTCTCCGCCAAGTGCTGCAAAGCGGCGACCAGGTGGAAATCATGACGTCGTCGAACCAGAAGCCCAAACACGACTGGCTGAACATCGTGAAGACCTCGCGTGCAAAGTCGAAAGTCCGCCTCGCCCTGAAGGAAACGCAGGTCAAGGAAGGACTGTTTGCCAAGGAAACACTTGAGCGCAAGTTCAAGAACCGCAAGATAGAACTGGACGAAAGCATCATGCAGGTGCTTATCCGCAAACTGGGATTCAAGGAGGTCAGCGACTTCTACCGTCAGGTAGCCAACGGCGAGCTGGACGTCAACCACGTCA
>Ga0256407_10003042_pt1 | contig 30631 bp, 20 predicted proteins | sample RumenRJG_04DNA_FD_193489 | JGI IMG/M metagenome (GOLD analysis project Ga0256407, IMG submission 193489) | Bovine rumen microbial communities from Lethbridge, Alberta, Canada - RJG_04 | ecosystem: Host-associated > Mammals > Digestive system > Stomach > Rumen | place: Canada: Alberta...
ATAATATTAAAATTTATTTAATTTTAAAAAAAAAGATAAATTAAAGAAATTTTTTCACATATCTTTCAAAATTAAAAAAATGTAATAAATTGGTTCAATTTAAAAAAATTATTGCAATCCAATATTGTATTTTAAATAATCAATAGAACATATTATTTTCATTTTATAAATATGACTCATTATTATAAATACAGAAATAGAATTGGGATAATTTTTTATTATATTATTCAACCTATAAAAGATGAATTAACATTTTATTATTTATAAAAAAATTAAAATAAATAAATTATTATAGTATCATTATTTATTTTTTTATATGATTGTAAAGAAACAGAAATATTTTAACTTGATTAAGAAAAAAATAACTCTTCTTTTAAAAAAACAAAAATAATTAATTTTTTAATAAATAATATGAAAAAATTATTAATCAAATAAATATTAGTCTTCCTATTTTAATAAAAAACACATTATATCAACGTATAGACAACAATTAGATAGAGATATATTAATAATAATTTTGATGTTGTTCTCAAATTGTTATTACTTATTTGGACATTCTATCAAATAACTATCTTTTCAATTCAGCTTATAAATATAGATTTAAATAAATCATAATTGATTTTACAAAGATTGAAATTCTTGAAATTAATATTGTAAATCATGTTATTATTATTTGTTATTTGATAGGAATAAAAAAAAATATTTCATTTTATATTGGAAAAGATATTTATAAATTATTTAAAATAAATAAAAAATCAATTGAAAAAAATTAAATAATAATTTTATGATAAATTTATTTTGTGAATAAAAATAGAATGAAAATATGATATTCATTTTTGAATATTTTTTGGATATAAATTATTTAAAGAATAATAATCTTCAATTTGTCTAGGAATTTCTTCTAAAACTTTTTCTGCTAATTTTTCACCATCATGATGAAATTCAGAAAAAGGAACAAATTGAACTAAATCTCTTTTACTTTCAACACCTTTAGATGAAATTAAAGATTTATCATCAGCATCTAAATCTTTCATATTTTCAAAATTAGCATTACCTATTCCAATAATAATAACACTTAAAGGAAGAAATGATCCTTCAACTAAAGCATCAATAGTTTCATTCATATCATTAATAATTCCATCAGTTAATATCATTAAAACATGATATTCTAAATTATTATTATTATTTTTAATAATTTTAATAGTATCATTAATAATAGGAGAAAAATAAGTAGGACCAGAGAAAGTAAGATAATTTAAGCATTGATGATAAACATTGATAACATTAGGTATAGTATAAATATAAGGATTTTCATAATTAAAATTGATTGGAAAACAATGATTTACTTCTTTATTATTTGAATTATTAATGATTGCACCAAAACCATATACTGGAAATAATTGATCATAATCATAATATGCTATAATATTCCCACATGAATAAATTGCATTTTCATAATCATTTTTGTAACCTTCACTTATTCTATGAAGAGAAACTTCATCAAGAGGATTACCATTTGAACCAGTAAAATCAATTCCTATTGATAAACTTAATCTAACTCCTGATTTTAAGTAATCTATAAATGTATATTTTTCATTTATGAAACTTTTATTTGTTAAAATTAATGTCCTTTTTTTTGATAAATTTAATTGTATTGTATTATTTATATTGTTTGTTTTATTTGAAAAGTCTTCTAGTGCTAATGATATATCACCAACAATTTTCTTTTTAAAATCATAAAATTGAATATTAAATTTTGGTTTAAGTAAATTTATTGGGATATTTGTAATATTAAATTTCCCATAATCATTTAATGCCTCACTTGAATATAATTTTGTTTTATTTGAAATTAAATAAAAAATTTTATTTTTTGGTAAAGTATAATCTAAAGAAATATTTGACTTTATATCAAATTGAATATTAAGGTATTTTTTAGTTTCTTCTAGTTTATCCATTTTGATTGATAATATTTCTTGTAAATTTTCAAATTTATATATAAATGTATTATTTCTTGAACCAGCAATTTGACCTAAAGTTATATTTATGATAAATTTTTTATTATTTATATAAAATTCAAAAGATAATTTTTGTTCTTTTTCAAAATAAAATGTCATTATTAAACTATTATCAAATATTAATTCATTGTTATTTTTTGGAAAAACAGGTTTAGTTGATAATAATAATTGATTGTTATTTCCTGAAACTGTAAAATAATATTTTGAATCCATTTGACAATTATTTATAAAAAAAGATAATTTAATTTCCTCATGAAGATTATCAATTGGATTTGAAATTACATTATTTTTATTTGTTAAATCTTGATAATATTTTGTTGCTTTAATTTTTTTTATTTCATCATTTCCCATATTTTAATAAAAGTATATTATATTTTTATAATTATTTTGATTATTTATTTGGAAAATATTATTTAAAATGATTAAATATTTGTTCAATGTAAAAAATATTAATATCATAATTTTTTAAGGGACTATAAAATATAATAATTAATTTACATCCTATTATTTCAATGATATTTTTGGAATTTTACAATTTTTATTTTAAAACATAAAATATTAAATAAAATTTTTTCATTCAAAAAATAAAAATTTAAACAATTTTTTTTAAATTCAATCATATATAATCCATTATTTTATTTAATATTTTTTTTTAAATATTTTTTTTTGGTAAAAAGTCTAGAAATTTATAAATAAAATTTATTATTTAAATTAACTTTTTTATTAATATATAATTTAGAATTCTAAATACATATTGTTATTTTTTCTTATATTTGAAAGATAGAAAAAAATATCTATCATATTATTTCTCAAAAGAAATATCTCATTTAGAATTTTAATTAATTTCCAAAATTAGAATTCAAAATAAAAATAATTAATATCAACCAGATTTCCTTCAATTTCTTCTATAAGTGAAAATAAAACTTTAGAAAGTAAAAAAAGAATATTAGAAAATCAAATTAATCATTTATAAGACCAAACAAAGAAAAAGAAAATATACTTCAATTTTTTATTTCTGAAATGGAAACAATTTATAAAAATAAAGAATCATTTAATAATATATGTAAGAGAAAAGATTCCTAATAAAATTTTTTTTATTCTAAAATAATGATTATTCCTTTGAAATTTTCAATAATAATAATTCAAATTAATAATTGAGGTAAAAAATAAATTTTATAATATTAAAGTATTTAATAAATAATCATAAAATATTTGTTGTTTTTTCGTCGAATTTGATAATTAATCTAATTCTTATCTATAATTATAATAAGAAATCTAGCAGATAATAATAATAAATATTTTAGGAAAATATAAACTAATAATTAAATGTAAAGAATTTGCAATATTGTTTCTTTAAATTCATTAAATCTTTTTACTTTAAATATTATTTATATTTCAGATATGAACAAAATATTTAAATCCTGTAATTCTTTCATATTATTAAATTTATCTAATATTAAAACATTTAATGTTAAAAATATATTCAAATATATTTAAGAGTAGTATTTCATTAATAATTTTAGATATTTCTACTTTTGTAACGATAATGTCATTAATATGTCTAATATATTTAATAATTGCCATTCTTTGATGTCATTAGATTTAAATAATTTTAATACTAATAAAGTGATTAATATTTGAGAAATGCTTCAAAGATGTAGAAATATTAAAAATTTCCATTTTTATTATTAATAATGCAAAAAAATATTATTAATATTTTCAATGTGTTTTATATTAAAAAATTAGACATATTTAAATTTAATACTAGTAATATTACAAAAATGAATTTGATGTTTGTTCATTATAATACTTTAAAATCATTAGATTAATCTAATTTTAATACAGAAAATATTGAATATTTTCAAAATATGTTTAAAGATTGTAAATCTTTTAAATATTAAAATTACTTAACTTTAGTTGTAAAAAAGAAACACATATTCATTCAAAGTTTGATGATTTATATATATTAAAATTATTTATAATGACCAAAAATTTAAATGAACTTAATAGTAGAAACAATAAAAAAAATAAATTATAAAATTATAAATTATTTTCTAAAATAGATTTCTACTTTTTTAAAGTAATATTCAGAATATAAATAATTATTTTTTTATAATGTTTATTGGGTATTTAATAACACTTTTTGAACAAAAAATTAAACGTTTAAAATTATTTTTTTATATTTTATTAATTAAAAAGTTTCTAAATTTAATAAAAAAATTAAACAGTTATTTCAAAATCAATGAATGATGAATTTAATTTAAGAAAACAATTAATTCTAACATCAGGATTAGCTGATGCTTATCAATGTATAATAAAATAATATAATATTTAATAATAGATACTTTGAAGAGATTATGTGAAACTGGTCTTCCTTTAAATAATTATTTTGATGCATGTGCTAATTATATTTTAGAATATGATTTAATAAGACAAGGCGTAATTCCTAAAAATCAAAATTTCAATTCAAATCTATCTTTTGATAATCAAAATAATAAAAATACAATTAATCCCAATAATAATAATCAAAAATATCAAGATTTAACTTACAGGAATAAACAAAATATAAATAACAGAGTTAATTTTGATGTAATATTAAAATTAACTTTACAAATATCTCCTTATGAAATTATTCTTCCATTAACATTAAAAAAAGGTGATAATATATCTTTTGATATAAATGGTAAATGGTCAATAATTTATCCAAATACAGAAAAAAAGAAAACTATTATATATGAACAAAATCAAATTATTAAATCAATCGATTCAAATGAAAATAATAGAAACATGAGTAAAACAAATAAAGAAGGAATGTTAATTGGAAGAACATATCCAAAAGATTCATTTCAAAATGTTGAAATTGAAGATGAATATTTTAAAATACAAAATGGAAATATAATTCAAGTAGATAAAGAATGTGTTTTATTTATAAAATTTAATTTAAATCAATTTATTAAATTAGGATATAATGGTGAAGTTACTTTAAATATATCTAATGCAGAGCAAACTACATTAAAAGAAATATTTACCAATTTTGATTTTAATTTCCAACTTCCTGAACAAGACAATGAAAAATTATATCCAATAAATATTATTAGGGCTAATCCAAAAAAATTTGCTGAAATGTTTATTAAACATAGAATTAATGAAAGTGAAAATATTAAAAATTTATATGAAGAAATGAATAAAATGGAACCATTACCATTAATAAAATATTCTTTTTCTTTGGAAAAAATTTCAAAAAATTTATGTGATGATTTATGCATGAATAATTCATTTAGTTCTTTTAATTCAAAAGGATTAAATTTAAAACAAAGAATTTTTACTTTAAATAATAATAATGAAATAGATCCATCAATTAATATTTTGGAAAGTTTAACAATTATTAAAGATAATTATGATATATATAATGTAATTACAAATTTATTAATTGATGAATTAATTCCTACAAGGAAAAATAGGAAGATTTTATTTGATAAAGATGTATTATATTGTGGTTATTCTGCTGGTAAGCATAATAAATTTGAAAATTTATTTGTTTTAAATTTTTCTAATGCAGATATTATATTTAATTCATTTTAAATAAAATATAAATATTAAATATTATTTATTTTTAGAGTAAAAAACAATAAATCAAAAGTATATAGATTAAATATACCTTAAATTGGTAAACAAATATAAATTATTTTATAAAAAAAATAAAGAAACGTATTTTTTAATTCCAAAAGGACTGAAATTAATTATTAAAAATATATATATTTAAAATTTAATTTAAAAAACAATAAAAAAATGCCTATTGAAGATTTTAAAATTGGAAAAGTTTTAGGAAAAGGTGCCTTTAGTTCAGTATTACTAGTAAAAAGAATTCAAGATAACAAAACATATGCAATGAAAAGAGTAAAAATTGGTCAATTATCATATAAAGATAAACAAAACGCTTTAAATGAAATAAGAATTTTAGCATCATTGAGTCATACAAATATTATAGGATATAAAGAAGCATTTTTTGATGATATATCTCAAACATTAAATATAGTAATGGAATTTGCAGATGATGGTGACATTCAATCAAAAATAAAAAATAACCAAAAAAAAAAATTATATTTTACAGAAGATACAATATGGAATTTATTAATTCAAATATTAGAAGGATTAAATTATTTACATGAAAATAAAATAATGCATAGAGATTTAAAAAGTGCAAATATATTTTTAAATAAAGAAGGAATAGTCAAAATAGGTGATTTAAATGTAAGTAAAGTAACACAATTTGGATTTGCTTCAACTCATACAGGAACACCATATTATGCTTCTCCTGAAGTTTGGAAAGATCATCCATATGATTATAAATGTGATATTTGGTCAGTTGGTGTTATTTTATATGAATTATGTACTTTAAAAGTTCCTTTTAGAGGAACTAATTTAAAAACTTTAGTTAAAAATATTAATAGTGGAAAATATGAACCTATACCTAGAAATTATTCAAAAGAATTAAGTTTAATTCTTAATATGATGCTTGTTGTTAATCCAAATAAAAGAAAAAGTGCTAAAGAATTGTTAGAATTGAATTTTGTAAAAGAAAAAAATGAAGGGATTTTATTACAAACTAAACAAGGACATGCTTTGATGATGAGAACTATTAAAATGCCTTTTAATATGAGGGATATTAATAGAGCTTTACCTAAAAAAAGATATAATGATTCAGAGAAAATGAAAGAAAATGATGAATATGAAATAATGAAAGAAAGTATTAGAGAAGGAGGATTTGGGAATTTTAATTTTAAAGATTTGTTAAATGAAAATCATAATAATGATGGTAATAATTTTAATAATATTCAAGGGAATAAACCTATTATTGTAAAGAGAAAAAATGCTATTGAAGATTTATATGATAAAATTTTTAATAGGAAAAATAATAACAATATAAACAATAATATTTTTGGGAATTATCATAATAATATGAATATTCAAAACTATAATAGAAATTTAAATATTGATTATAAAAATAATAATATTGAAAAGAATAATAAAATTGAAGAAATCAATAAGGAAAATAATAAAAATAAACAAATAAATAATATAATAGATAATAATAATAATCAAAATATAATAATTAATGAAAAGAAATTAAAAAAAATAACAAAAGAAATTCAAAATGGTTTTTTGAATAATGAAAATAAAATAGATAATATAAAAAAAGAAAATAAATTTGATTATATGAATAAAGAAAATAAAATAGATAATATAAGAAAAGAGAATAAATTTAATTATATTAATAATGAAAAGAAAATAGAAAATTTAAAAAAAGAGAATAAATTTGAATATATGAATAATGAAAATAAATTAGAAAATATAAAAAAAGAGAATAAATTTGAATATATGAATAATGAATATAATTTAGATAATATAAAGAAAGAAAATAAAAATGATTTTATGAATAATGAAAATATATTAGATAATAAAGATAATAAATTTGATTTTATTAAAAATCATAATAATCAAGAAAATAATAAAAAAGAAAATGAGGTTCAGATATTAGGACAAATTGATAATCAATTGAATGATTATAAAAAACAATTAGAAGATTTAAGAAATAAATTGTATAATAAAAATAAAAATGAAGCTTTTAATAATCAAAATAATTATAATTATTATTTCAACAATAATATTAACTATCATAATAATCATAATTGTAATTATAATTATAATAATAAAAACGATAATGATAATGAAAGAAGGAGACAATTATTCAATAAAATTAATCAAATAAAAATGAATTATAATAGAAATCATAATAATTCAAATAAAAAATATGAACAATTATTTGAAAGAAATTCAAAAGAAAATAATAAATTTATCATTCATAGATATTATGGAAATGATTATAATAATTTTAGAAATAAAAATTATGATATTAATGATTATAATGATTACAGAAATTATGAGAATAAGTATAATTTTGAAAATAATAGATTAAATCAATTAAAAAAAGATTTAAATAATAATATCCCTAATTATAATAAATTAAATTATTATAATAATAATAATATATTATCAAATCAAGATAGAATATATCAAAGACCAATAAGTGCAAAGATTAATTATTATCATTTAAATAGAGCAGATGTTGCATTAAATCAATATAAGGAAAAATATAATATAAATCATAGGAATTCAAATGAATATAATCAAAGAAATAGAAGCCCTTTGCTTGGAAGACAAAATTATAATGAGAGAAAAATTGAATATGAAAAATTTAATTTCAATGATTATCTAAAAAATAATAATAGGGTAAATAATATTAATATTAATAATAATTATTATATTAATAATAATCAAAATAATGGAAGAAGTCCCTTTAAATATCAAAATCCCAATATAAAAAAGCCTTATGATTTTAATAATAATTACTTTTAACAACAAAAATTATAAAATTATTTATTTATATATTTTATAAAGGAATAATATTCAATTATATCTTTTTTAATTTTTCTTTTATATAATATATAATATTTAAAAGATATTGCATTCATTACAAATTTTATTAGTATCTCTATTATCTACTAATAAAGTATTAGTCTTTAATTTATTTTTCAAACTTTTGGCATCATCAATTAATTTATTCATAATTCTTTGCCTATGACCTAATAATTCAATTCCAATTTCATTTTCTAATATATCATAAGTCAAAGGCTGTTTTGATTCCATTTGCATTAAAAGTAAATCAATACTATGATAACCAGCAGAAATAAAATTTAAAAGATATTCAGATAATTTAATATTATTTAACCAATTATTTAATTTTTTTATATGAACATCAGAATCAGTTTGATTTAAATCATCACAAACATGATAAATTGCCTTTGGAAGAGGAAAATTAAAATTTTTTGCTAAATCTTGTATTCTAATTAATATTTTTGCCCTATCACCAGGTAAATTAATTCCTGCTTGTTTTAAATTTTTATCAGTAATTCCAATTTTATTATTTTTTGTTTGTTCAATTATTAATGAAATATCATCAAAACCATTTGAATTTAAATTATTATAATATTTTTCCATTCCAATTTTTTGTAAAAATCTAAATAAAGAATTTTGAACAGTTGATACTGAATTAATATTAGTTATTGAAGAAGTAGAAAATGATTGATTTGGTAATGGACTTTTTGATACAATTGGAACATTTATTCCAAAATTTGCTGTAGGTGCTGAAGCTTTATTTGGCTGATTAAAGTTAAAACTTTGTGAATTTAAAATTTTTGAATTTTTATTTTCATTATTTTTATTATTTGAATTTTTTGGTATTTCTGGATGTGATATTGAAAAATTAAAATCTATTTCTGATGCTTTTATTGACCTATTTGATAATAAATCATTATTTTTATTTTTTTCATATGAATCATTATCAATTTTAAAATAGTCTTCTTCATTATTATCTAAAGGATTATAATTTTCATTATATTCTTCTTCTTCATCATTATTGACAATTTCAAATTGGTCATCATCTTTATTTTTATTATCTTTTTTCTCTTCTTCTTCATCTGATGTAGATGGTCTTCTATAAAAAATACTCATTTTATTATCAAAATCATTATTTGATTGTTTAACATTTTTTTCTATTTCTACTTTATCGTGACTTACTTTTTTTGGTATGTCTATACTTTCACCAAAGAAATCATCATCAAAAATATTTTTTATCTTGGATTCATTATCTTCATTAAATTGAGTATTAAATTTTGTATCCATATTTCCCAAAGTATTATTAATTTTTTTTTTTTTTGCTAAACTTAAATTCATATTTCCAATATTAACACAATCATCATCATCATAAAGTTCCTTTTTTATTCCTTTTTTATTATCTTTTTTTTTCTCTAAAGAAGAATGTATATCAATTTTATCCATTGAATCAACTACAATTTCTTTGATTTCTTTACTATTTTTATTATTTAATTCTCTGCTTCCAAAACTATTAATAAATATTGGACTTGTTATTTTTTCTGTTACTTCTTCTGCAATTTGACCTTTATTATTTTTAATAGTAAAATCAATATTATTATTTATTAAGATTTTAATAATATTTTTATTATCTAACATATGAGCTAAATGAAGAGCAGTATTACCATCTTTATTTTGTTTATTTATATTAATTCCCTTTTCAATTAAAGGAACAATCATATTCTCTCTTTGGTAAAGAGTGGCTAATAATATATATGAATTTCCATTATTATCTTCATATTTTAAATCTAAAATTGGGGATGTAAGTAATAAATGAAAATTATCAAATTTGTTTCTTTTTATTGCATATGATAAAAATGTTTCTCCTTTTAAATCTGTTTCATTTATCAATTTTTTTTTATTCATTAAAATTTTATAGAGTGAAAAAGTGTCTAAATCACTACTTATTATTAAGGATGAATGTGAAGAACTATGAGTCAATGTTTGAGATTGATCGGGAATATATTTATTATTTCTTGTAATGTTCATTTTTTTTTATGAAATATAATTATATATATTTTATATTTTAAAGGAATTTGAATTAATTTTATTTTTTTTCAAATAATAATAAATTGATATTTTATAAATTAATTTAATAATTAAATTTGTGGTTTAATTATAAAATATTCTTTTAAATCTTTATAAAAAATATATTTTAAAAAAAAGGAATCAAATATAATATATTGAGATTTATATTTTTTTAATGTATTTTTATTAAAAAATAAGATATGTCAATAAATTATCAGAATTTATAAAATTAATCAATAGTAAATTTCTTAATAGTTACTGAATTTTTTTAATTATATTTAAATATTTAATATAAAAAAATATATGCAGTGATATTTTTTATTTAATTTTTAATTAAATTTTTTAATTTGAAAAATTAATAATTTTACAATTTATTTAATTTAATAATACTAAATTTAAAATAAGGATTTAATTAATTATTTTAATAATATGTATAAATATAAATTATTAATCTATATTTTTTTATTAATGAATTTTTTAATGATATAGTTATATAAACATAAGTATTTTAATTATTTTAGTTATTATTTATATTTATTTGACTTTTTTCTGAAATTTGCTTATATTTAATTACCTTTGCAGTAAGTAATTTATTTTTATTTGACAAATCATCAATTAAACATTTACTATTAGTTAATAGTTCTTGGAAATATTTTATTTTTTGATTTAAATGTAAAATTTTATCTTCATATGCTTTTATTTTTCCTTTATAAATATTAGTAACTTCTTCAATTTGATTCATTTTATTAATTAAATCATTATTAATATATTCTCTATTTTGGGAGGATAATTCATAATTTGATTTTAACATTGATGTAGTCATAGGTTGAATATAAGAATTATTATTTTGACTACTTATTGAATTTTTTAAATATAAATCTGATATTTCTTTATTATTAAATTGTAGAATTGAGTTTTCAAAATTTTGTGTAGGTTCTGTTTTATTTGTTATTTGACTACCATATTTATCCTTTAACTCATTTAAATATTTTTCAGATTTTTCTAAAATTTCATTGATTTTCATTCTCGAAATTTTTATTTGATCAATACTTGAATTAATTAAATTAACCATTTCTATATCATTATTGTTATTTTCAATAATTTTAATGTCATTAATAAAATTATTTATATTATCATACTCATCATATATTTTCTCATTTAAATTTTTAAATATCAAAATACATTCATTTGAATTATAAAATGACCTATTTGATTGTATAAAATTTTCTTTATTTGACATTTCAAATAAATTAGATTTACTAGGATTAAAAGTCATAGGTTCTTCTATTTCATTTTGATGATTATTATTTTGTTCAATATCTTTTTCTACTTGAATACTTTCTTTTAATCTTGTGGAATCTATTACTTCTATTATATTGAATTTTTTTGAATGTTCTGGAATTTTTTGTTCATTTTCATTTTCCATTTGTTTTCTTTCTAATTGCTTTGTTTTATTTATTAAATTCATTATACTTGAATTAAAATCTTTTGAAAAAGAATTTTGACTTTGATTAAAATCAAAATTATTCATTTATTTTATTTTTTTTTAAATTTAATTTATAATTATTATGAAAAATAAATAATTTAATAAATTTTATTTTTATTAAATTATAAATTAAGCTTTTACAAATTTAAACATTTTTTTCCTTTTATTTTTCAATGCTTCTTTTCTTTCCTTTTCTTCTAATTTTTGTGCTTGTTCTCTAGTCATAGGTTTATTTCTTTGTTCATTTTTTTCTTCTTCTTTTTTATTTCTAATTTCTTCTTGATTTCTCTCTGCTAATTCTTTTGATCTTTGTGCATCAAAATCTCTTCTTCTTTGTTCAGCTTCTTTTTTATAATTTCCTCCTTTAATAACAGATACAGAAATAGTATCAATTAACATATGAGCAAATATAGTAAAATTTTTATAAATTTCATCATCTTTAATATTTGTTCCTTCATATGAAAGAACAATTGCATAATTATCTTTTGAATTCCTTCTATCTGTGAAAAATATTGTATCAATATATTTTTCAATTTTTTTATATTCTGCTAATAATTCAGGTTGTTTAAAAATATTGATAATAAATTCTGTATTTTCTGTAAACATTACTAAATTTTCATTTAAAAAAGATGGAGATATTGCTTCTGTAAAATTATCTATTTCAGAATAATTTTTTTTCATTGTTTTAGCATTTTTTTTTTTACAAATACAAAAAACAACTGGAATTTCATATTGAGGAACAATTACAGCTTCATACATTATTTTATCTTTTTCAGGAAATAAAAACATTCCAGATAACATTGATAATAAATCTTGTCTTCTTTTTAAAATAATATCAACTAATATCCAATTAACATATATTCTACCACTTGCAAAAAATTTATATTCATTATATGAATCATATATTAATGCATCTGATTTTTTTGGATTAAATTCTCTTTCTGCTCCTATATGAGCATAATTTTCAATAAAAAAATCTTTACTTTTATTATACCATTTTACTGCTATTCTTTTATTTTTTGATTTTCCATATATTGCATTTAATATGAAAATAATTAAAAATGAACCCATTGATACTTCATATACATATTTATATAATAATATATGGATTAAATCTTTTTTATCATAATCATCATTTTCATCATCATATTGTGGTTCCGAATTATTTGTATTTTTTATAGGAATTGGTTCTTGTTGTTGATATTGATTTTTTATATTTTTTTCTTTCATATTTTGACTATGAAGTAAATTTGGGTCATCAAATTCATCTGAATCTTCCTGAAATCTTGAATTTCTAATTGGATTTTTCTTTTTTTTTATATTATTTTTATTTTCATCTATTTCATCTTCAATTTTTAAATCTTCATCTTCTATTAAATAAATATTTTGAAATAATGATAAAAATATGATTGATAGAAAAAGGAATTTTATTGAATATGATTTCATCTTTTTTAAAATAAAAAGAAAAATAATAATAATAAAAATTTATTTTTTATATATTAAATTCAATTTAATAATAATAAAAATATAAGTTAAAAATATTATATTATAAATGATGAAATATTTTATAAATGTCAAAGGAATATGAATCCATAAAATCAGATCCTCATTTAATTTTAGATGTACATAGTGAAGATGTTTTGTTAAATAGAAAAGATAAAGAATTAATTCTTGATAAACATAGAAAAATAAAATCAAGAGCAAAGAAATTAGTAATAAATGCATTCATATCAGATTTTTTTATAATATTAATGACAATTATATCAAAAATAATTCACGTAATTTTTACAGTTTTAATAATAAGAGTAGTATCTAAAAAAGCATATGGTATAGAAAGTGTTTATCTTAATTTTATACATGATATTGTTATTTCATTCCCCACTCAAGTTGTTAGAATGTCTGCATCTTGTTATTCTCATGATCAAAGTCCAGTTATTGAAAAAAAAAATTTTATACATTCATCTAAGTTATCTTGGTTAGTAAATTTAATTATTATTCCTCTTTCTATTTTTTTATATTATGCTTTTACTATAATGGAACCTTCATTAATTCATTATAAATATCATATTATTGTTTATATCTTTAGTGGAATTCTTGAAAATTGTGTTGAGCCTATAATGATTTATTTAAATGTTAAAGCTATTAATAGTGTTAAAATTTTTATTCTTTTTTTTAGTGATATTTTAAATTTATTTACTTGTTATATTTTAAGTGCTAAATTTAATTTTGATTTAGGCGCATTTACTTTTGCAAGATTAATTACTAGTATTTTATATTTCAATTTACTTTTATATTTAGCTTTTTCATATAATATTGATATTTGGTTAGTAATTCCAAATCCTCAATTTGTAAAAGAAAGAATTCAATTTTTCTTTAATGTTATAAGACATGAAGATTCTGAATTACTTTCATTGATTAAATTACAAATTAAAGCTTGGTGGATTGATTTAATATTAAAATCAATTGAAAGAATTATTTTAAGTTTTTTTGTAACATATTCAGATGATATTAAAGCAGAATATCTTTTTGTTAAAGGAAATTTTGAATTTTTTATTGACAGATTTATTTCACCAACAGGAGATAATTTTTTTATTTTATTAAATAAAATAAAAAATTTCAAAAATATAACAACATTAAGAAGTGGAAATGAAATAACTGATAAAGGAGATTTCTCCTTTAATGATAATCAATATATTATAAAATATTTATTAAAAAAAAATTCAATAGTAAAAAAAGAATCGTATCCTTATAAATTATTAAAAATTCATATTAAATTTTATATAATAATAGCTTTAATAATATATTGTATTTTTTCAATATTAGGAAATGATTTTTTACTTTGGTTATTTACTGATAAATGGGCAAATGAAACAACTTTTTCATTAATGAAATTATTTGTAGTATTAGTTTCTGTTAAATTAATAGAAACAATTTTTATATCTTATTCTAAAGCAATTTATTGTAAATTTAATAGAATATTAATAAAAGGTTTTGGGAGAGCAAATCATTTTTTATTAATTGCATTATCATTTTCATTAACTCAAATAAATATAAAAGGTTTAGTTTTAGCCCCAATAATTGTTGGAATTTGTAATATTATATTAAATTGGTATTTTACTGTAAGAAATGAATTTTGGGATAATGAAAATAAATATATTCAAAGATTAATTTTTAAAGAAATGATTTTTTTTGCAAAAGATTCTTTAATGCAAAATATTTCTTTTTTTTTTACTATTATAAATGGTATTTGTTCATATGCTTTAAATGAATTAATGCTTTATAATTATTTTGGAGAACTACAATCAATGGTTGTTTTTTTTATTGATATTATAATAGCAACTACTGCATTAATAATAATTTATTTAGAAAAAGAACAATTAATGGGAATTTTAAAATTAAAAATTCCTAATTAACTATTATTTATAATGTTATATTATTAAATTTATTTATATATTTTAAATATTATTATTTTATTTTAGATAAAAATTCATCTTTATTTTTTTTTATTTCATCTACTCTTTTTATTCCATTATCTAATTGGTTTTTTAAAGATTGTATTAAAGTATCTTTTTCATATAATTTTCTTGACATTGAATTTACAATTTGCCTTTCATCAAAATTTAATGAATGTTTATTAATTGTTTCCATTAATTGAGTTTTTAATTCTGCAATTATTTTGTCTTTTTCTTTTAATTCATTCATTGTATTAGATAAACATTCCCTCAATTTAATTTCTGTTGTTTCTATTTGAGAATTTTGATTAATTTGAGTTTTACTTAAAGTTTGAATTAATGATTCTAATTCTTCGACTTTATTTTCTAATTCATCATTTTTTTTTTCTGATTCTTTTTTTTCTTTTTTATTTTCCTTTAACTGAGCTTGTAATTCATTAACTTGGATGTTTAATTTAAAATTGTCTGATAATAATTTTTGATTTTCACTCATAAATTCATTTATTTGTTTTACTAAATATTTTGCAGCTTCTTCTTTTTGATTTTTATTAAAAAATTCAGGAATTTGAGATAATGATTCATTTAACCTTTTATTATAGTTATTTAATATATTATTAAAATTATCAATTTGAATATTTATTTGAGATTCAAATAAATTAAAATCAATAGATGAATATTGTTTCAATTGATTTTTTAATTTTTTGTTTTCTTGTATATAATGATTATTGAAATTATCAAATTCATTTGGAAAATTATTTTGATTTTTTGATGTAGAAAAAAAAGTTTTATTAATAGAATTACATGCATCTTTATAATAATTAACTTGATTTTGTAATACTGAAATTATATTATCTTTTTCCTGAATTATTTTAATTGTAATATCATCTTTTTCTCTTTGTGATTGATTTTTATCAAAAATAAACATATCAATTTGTTTTTTAAGATCTGATGCATATATATTTAAAGAATTATATTTTGCATTTAATTTTGAATATTCATCTTTTAATTGATCAAATAAATCTGACATTTTTTTTAATTCTACATTTTTTTCTTCTAATTCTTTTCTTAAATTATCTATATTTAATGAATTTATTTGACTTTGGTAATCTTGACTTCCATTTTGAAATGTCATATTATCATTGCTTTTAAAAAAGTAGTTTTTTTGTTCTTCCTCATTTAATATATCAAAATTATGATTAATTTGTTGAAAAGGTGAATTATTTTCAGTATTTAAATTATAAACATTTTCTGTATCATTTTCATTATTTAAATTAGAACTTTCAAAATTTAGAAATCGGGTATTTTTTATATTTTCATTAACATTTGAATTTGAATTTATAAATAAAGTCCTTTTTTGTAAATGATTTATTTTAGGAGGAGAAATACTTTTTTCATTAACTAAACTTATTTTTCCATCAATAAAATTATTTTGACTCATTTTAAACTAATAAGTTTTATTTTATAAATTATATTTTTTTATAATAAAAAATATTATTATATAAAAAAAAATTAAAAAAAATATTTTCACTAATTGTTTTGATTTTATTTTTAATTAATTTTTTCATCAAATGGGAACATGTTGTGTGAGAGAAAACAATATAATAAAATCTTCAATCCGTTCAAAAGATCAATTAAAAAAAGATAAACTTCGTTCTGCTAGAAGTTCAATATATCAAATAAATAAAGAAAACATTTTTGATGTATATGACTTCTGTGGAAAAATATCAAGTGGATATTATGGAAAAGTAGAAAAAGCATGTTTTAAAGGAGACCCATCAAAATTTTATGCAGTAAAAACAATAGCAAAAGCAAATTTATCCCAAAAAAATTTAAATAATTTAATATGTGAAATTCAAGTATTAGCAAAATTAGATCATCCAAACATAGTAAAATATTATGAAACTTATGATGATGAAAAAAATTTTAGTTTAGTTATGGAATTATGTGAAGGAGGGGAATTATTTGAAAGAATAGTAAAAAGAAAACGTTTAAATGAAAAAGACGCAGCTGAAATTTTATTTAAATTAACACATGCAATAAGTCATTGTCATTCTCGAAATATAGTACATAGAGATTTAAAAGCAGAAAATGTATTATTTGAAACAAAATCAGTAAATAAAAATGATGTTAAAATAATTGATTTTGGATTAGCAAGGAAAAAAGGTTCTCATAATATGCATTCTATAGTTGGAACTCCTTGCTATGTTGCTCCGGAAGTTTTAGATGGTACTTATGATAAAAAATGTGATATGTGGGCACTTGGAGTTTTAACTTATGTTATGTTATATGGAAAATATCCTTTTGATGATGAAAATAAAAGAGTATTATTTGATAAAATAAAAAATCAAGAACCAAAATATAATACTTCACTTATTTCAAGTGAAGCTTTAAATGTTATTCAAACTTTATTAATTAAAGATCCAACAAAAAGACCTGATGCAAATACATTATTAGATCATCCTTGGTTTGCTAAAACAATTAAAAATGAATTTAAGGATACAATTAAAGATTTGCAATTAATTCCTACTTTAAAAAGTTTTAAACCACCAAATGCATTTTTAAAAAAAATATTAACATTTATTGTTAAAGATGTACAAGGAACTGATATTGAAGATATAAAAAAAAAATTTTATATATTAGATGAGAAAAAGAATGGAGTAGTTGAAATGTCAAAATATCCAAGTCACATTGATCCATCATCTATAAGTAATTTTATAAAAAAACAAGAAGAAAGTAATAATGAAAGTAATGAATTATTTGCAGATTGTTTACTTAATAAATTTGTTAAAACTGATGTACCAACCAATACTGATAGTGCTATAGACTCTAAAATGGATTATACTAGTTATATAGCAGCAAATTTAAAAGAAAAAAAATTAATTACTGAAGAAACTATTAGACAATTATTTTCTAGATTTGATGTTGAAAAACAAGGTTATTTAACTATTAGTGGTTTTCATAAAGCTTTAAGAAGAACTGGAAAACAAATTAATGAAAATGAAACTGAGAGAATGTTATCAGAAGCTGGATTTAAAAATCCTGATCATATTGAATATGATGAATTTTTTAAAATTGTTGGAGATTTTTTATGTTAAATTTTTGGTATTTTATTATTTTGTTCTTTGATATTGTTTTGATAGAATATATTAATATAATTTGTTCAAATAATTTTTTAATGTTATATAAATTATCTAAATGCATTTATTATAGATTTAATTTTTTATAAAATTATTTTTTCTTTAGAAATGAAATATAGATTTGGAAAAATATTAATTTTTTTATCTTAAACTATTTAATTTAATGAGTGATTCAAATAAAAAGGAAATATTAGTTATTGAAAATTTTTATTTAAATCAGAATAAACAAAGTAATAATTCCAATTTACAAAAAAATAGTAATGATATTTTAACTGATAATGAAAAAATAGAATCACCTGAATTTAATTGTTTTTCTGAATGTACATTCAACAACAATGAAATTCTAGAAAAAGTAAATATAAAAATCAATGAATTTATCTTTCATATTTTTCCTGATTTAACAAATCAATCAAAAATTTCATTTAATTCAGATTTTTTTTGTTTTTCTCTTTTAAATGTTAAAGGTTTTGAATCATCTAAATCTAATAAAATAGATATAATTACTAAAGATTATAGATATTTTACTTTTAAATTTTTCAATAAACAAGATTATGAACATTTAAATGAAATTTTAACAATTTATAGTTTTCCATCATTAACAAAACATTTTAAAAAATATGCATTTTGGTACAAAAAAAACTTTGAAGAAGGTAAAATAAATGGTTGGAATATATATAATGTAGAAGAAGAATTTAATGAACAAGGATTAAATATAAAAGATAATAAAAAATTTACTTTATTTCAAAATAATTACAAAATATGTGAATCTTATCCAAAACAATTTATTATTCCATCATATTTAAATGAAGATGATATAATTAAATGTGGTAAATATAGAACAAAAAAAAGACTTCCAGTATTAACTTATTATTATAAAAAAAATGGATGTAGTATTTGGAGAAGTAGTCAACCAAAAACAAAATTTGGTTTAACAAGTTCAGATAAAGATGTTGAATTATTAAAAAAAATAGCAGGAATAAAAAATTTAAAAATATTTGATGCAAGGCCAAAATTAAATGCATTTGCAAATTCATTAAAAGGTGCAGGATTTGAAAATATAAATAATTATCCAGATATTTCAATGGAAATAATATTTTGTGATATGTCAAATATACATAATGTTAGAAATTCATTAAAGCAATTTTATTTAAATGTAATTTATAATAGAGAAATAAAACCTGTTGATAATTCTCAATGGTATGATTCAATAATAACAATGATTAAATCAGCTGAAAAAATTTATAAATCTATTAAAAATGATTCAATTGTGTTAATACATTGTAGTGATGGCTGGGATAGAACTTCTCAATTATGTGCTTTAAGTCAAATATTTCTTGATAAAAGATATAGAACTATAAATGGTTTTATTAAATTAATTGAAAAAGATTGGTTAAGTTTTGGACATTTATTTTGTTATAGATATGGTTATTATAATAAAAGCAATGTTGAACAAAAATTTACTAAAGAAGAACAAAGAAGTCCTATTTTTATTCAATGGTTAGATGCTGTTTATCAAATTGTTAATCAGAATAGTGAAAAATTTGAATTTAATATTAATTTATTGACTTTTTTAGCTGAAGAAGTTAATAATGGGAAATATGGAACTTTTTTATTTAATAATGAAAAAGATAGAGAATTAAATTTTGCTAAAGAAAAAACTATTTCTATTTGGTCTGAAATTAAAAAAAATGAATATTTGTATCATAATCCTATTTATAAAGATAACAATAATTCTATTGAAATTAATTATAAAAGAATTAATGTTTGGTCTGATTATTTTTACAGATTTGAAAAAAATAAACAAGACCAGATATATTTGAACAGTCAAAAATTTAAAGAAATTGAAAAAAAAAATTTAAATTTACAAAATAAGATAAATTACTCTGAAAAACAATTAAATTTTAAAACAAATAAAATTAATGAACTTGAATCTAAAAATAAATTAAATGAAAAAATAATTCAAGAATTCGCAGATTTGATTAATAATTCTAAAATAGATACTTCGAATTTATCTAAAGAAGCAAAAAAGATATTATCAGAAAATTTAAAATTTGATAATTCATTTGAAATAATTGATAAAGATGAGAATTCAAAAATAACTATAGATACATTATCAAAAAAAGGCTTTATAATCAAAAATGTTGATAATGATCCATTAAATAAGAAAAAATAAAAATAATATAAATCTTTTGTTTATTTTCAAATTAAATTTCCTATATATTTTTACACTTTTAATTATTTAAATTCAATAATATAATTATTATTATTTATTAAATGCTTTCTAGGGATTATGGAAATTTATCAAGGAATAGATATACATATTCAATGGACATAAATGATGAAAATAAAAATAAATATAAAAATAATATTAGAAATGATTTTTTAGGAAATTTAAATAATAAATATTTATTTAATACAGAAAATAATTCAAGAGTAAATATAAATAAAAGTGTACATAGTGCAAGAATACCATTATCAAACTATCATTGTCCAATAAGTATTTGGAAACCTGATTTTCAAAATATTCAAATTAATTTTGAAAATGATAAAAATGAAAATTCATATCATAACAGAAATATTAGTGATTTAAAAACTATGACTCCTCAATATAATAGTCATATCTCAACGATATCTAATTCATTACAAGAACAATCTTTTTCAAATTTTAATTCAAATAATTCTATAAATGATAAAAATTGTGAAAGTAGAAATAGAAATTCAAATACATTTAATTGTTTATCTGATTTAACAAAAGAAAAATTAAAACAAATTGAATTATCGAAAAAAATTAATGATTATAATTTAATTGAAAATGATTTATATTATAAAAGAAATCATAAATATTTAAATTCATTTAAATCTAAACCACTTAACACAAATTATAAAGTTTTTTATAATGAAAAAAGTTTTGAAAATGAAAATAATGAAAAAATCATAGATAATGAAAAAAATGAAAAAGGAAAAATAAATAAACAATTAAAAAAGGCAAAAATTAAAAGATATATAATACCAAAAAAACAAAATGATAATTATTTTAATAGTATTAAAGAACCTTTAAATTCAATAAGAAAAATACCAAATAAAGAAAATGATGAATTTGAAAAAGAAAAAAATAAAGATAAAAAAGAAGAAAAAAATATGAATGTTTTTACAAATGAAAATGAAAATCAACAATTTAAAAATGAAAACCAATTTAATAAGCAATCATTAAATATTGAAAAACCAACTAATGACCATTTTTCTGAATATTCACAAAGAAAAAACTTAAATAAAAATTTGGAAAGTGAATTTAATAAATTTTTAAAAGATGAAAATGAAAAATTAAAAAAAATAAATTATGCATATAAGCAATTAATAGATACATTCTTTTATTTTATAAATAATTTATCACATAAATTTTCTTATTATAAAGAATTATTTGAACTTAAATATTATTTAAATCATTTAGATGATTTATCTAAAAATTTAATTGCATTAGAACATTGTATTTTATCCCAATTATCCCAATCAACTAATTTAAATGAAGAAAATGTAGAAAAAATAAGAAATATAAATGAAAAAGAAATCATAAACAATTATAAATTATCTATACCACTTGAATTAATAAATGAAATATCATTTCAAATACCAGATCCAATTCAATACCAAAAAAAAATAAATGAATTACATAATATTGTAAATAAACTAAATCAACCACTTTTTTCATTTAAAACAAACAAAAATATATTTAAAGAAAAAATAAAAGAAGAAATAAAGGAAGAAGATAAAGAAGATAACTTTGAACAAGATATATCAGAAAATAAAGAAGATAATTATAATGAATCAATAAATACCTTTAATTCAATAAATAACATATCAAATTTAAATAACAAAAAAGATCATGATTGCTTTGCATGTACAATAGGTTGTTCAGTATCAAAAAGAGGATATTCAACAATGGCATATAATCCATACATTCAAAAATCATATTCTAGTAGAAGTAAATCACCTTCTTATAGAAAGGAAAATTTAAATATTTTTCAAAAAAATAATAAGAAAAGTAACTATAGAAATATTGATTCAAAAAATTAATTTAAATTATAATATTATTTTTTTAATTATTATATTTTTTTAATTAAATATATTTCATTCAATTTTTTATTGAAATTATAATAAATATATTATTCCCATTTAAAAAATATATTATAATTTGATTATATATATTATGTATTTAATATAATAAAGAAATAATAATTAAGTTTATAAAATAATTATTCAGAAATAAACTAAATTTATTTTATTAAATTAAATGTTTAATTTATGAATTTAATATTAATTCATAATCTTTTTTAATTAAATTTAATATTTTATTAAAAAAAATTGAGTATAATTTATTAATGATAAAATTATTATAATTTATATCTAATTTATATTTCTATTTTTTTTGAAAATTTTATTTATGGAATTAAACATTTTAAAGAAAGATTATGGATTCGAAATGAAAAAAGAAGATACAGAATATCATATTAAAACTTCAATAATAGGAGATAATATTAAAATAGAAATTGAATATATTTTAGGAGTAAAAAAATCAAATTTTTCAAATTCTTTTACTTATAAAGAAATAATAAAATTAAATCATTACTTCAATATATGTTTAACATTAGATGAGATATTTGAAGAATTAGCTAATTTAATATCTCAAGGGAAAAGTTCAATTATAATTAAGAATAATAAAATGATTTTTATTATTCCAACAACTATTAAAATAATTAAAGAAGTAAAATTTGAATTAATTGAAGAAAATAAAGATAATAAATCAGAAATAGATAATATTATGGAATTATTAAACCAACAAAATAAAATAATAAAATATTTAGAAGAAGAAAATAAAAAAAAAACATTAATAATAAAAGAATTAAAATTAAAAATTTCTCCATTTACAGAAAATGACTTTGATTTAGTTAAAAGTTTTATAAATTCTAATAAAGAAAAAGTAAAGTTAGAATTATTATTTGATTCTCAAAGAGATGGTTTTAGTAATAAAACATTTTTTAGTTTATGTAATAATAAACCACAAATATTAACATTATTTAAAACAATAAATGGAGAAAAATTTGGAGGATATACAAGTAAATATTTCATAGAAAAAGGAATATTTAGTGATTCAAATTCTTTTTTATTCTCTATTAATTATTGTAGAAAATATAAACCAAGACAATTTGTTGATTATGCTTTAAATTTAAGAAGTGATAGGGGACCAAGATTTGGTTATTCTCCTGATATGGGAGCTTATAAAGATATGAAATATGGATGGGTGACTTATGACAAAAATTCTACTTTTTTAGAAAATGATAACTTTACTCAAGGAAAAGGAAGAGAATTAGAATTTAGTAATATTGAAATTTATTTGGTCTTTTTAAAATAATTAATTTATTTATTTTATAATGAAAAACTAAGAATTAATCGAATTGTTTTAATAATATTATTATTAATTGTTTAATCAATTTTTTTAGTTTATTTATTCATTCTTTAAAAAAATTATATTATATATGCTTTTAAATTTTTTTATTAAATTATAAAAAATAAAATTATTGAATTATAAAAATATATCAAAATTAATTAAATTATATAACTTTAGATAAAATAAAATAATTTTCAACAACTTTAATCAAAGCTAGTAATAACTCAAAGAATAAATTAAATTATAGGAATAGATAAAAAAAGATAATTAAAAATGTAATAATACAAAGGATAATTTATTAATTTTGAGCTAAAAAATTAAATTTAAAAAATTCTTTTTTTTCAATTGAAAAAAAATATTAATTTTAAATAATTAATTAACAATATCCATTGAAAACTTTCATTATAACATAAAAAAATTAACAACAATCTTTTTTCCTATTGGAATGTAATTTCTGCATATTTTCCAACTGAATAATTTTTTTCTTTAACTTCTCATCCAATTTTCCTTTATTTTTTTTATATAAAGTTTTATAAAAAGAAGTAAAAGTTTCTTGAATATTAATATTTTTTAAAGCAGAACACTCCCCAAATCCTTGAAAGTGTCTTAACCTTGAATAAGTAATAGCATGTTCCTTAGTGATTTTTCTTTTATTTTCATCATTTACTAAATCAGCTTTATTCCCAACTAAATAAATAACAATATCATCTTCAGCTGCTTTTTTAATAACTTCTAACCAAAAATCAATATTTTCAAAAGAATTTTGATTAGTAACATCATAAACGAGATAAGCTCCATCTGCTCCTCTAATATGATTAGTTGTTATTGCTCTGTATCTTTCAGCACCGGCTATTTTTTAAAATAATAAATTATATACTTATATTATACATGTATCCCATATTTGAATACTTAATTTTCGGTTTGGATCTTCTGGATCTACCTCATTTACATCAATATATGTAAATTCTACTCCTACTGTTGCTTCTAATTCTTGGAAATCTTGTCCCATTATTCTACGTATTATATTCGATTTTCCTACACCTACATCTCCTAATATCACCATTTTGAAAACATATTTGTTTTCTTTTACTTTTTCTAAAAATTCCATTTTTATTATTTTTTTGAATTTATGATTTTTTTAAATATTTATATTTATATATATAAGAAATATTATGTTAATTAAAGATGTTTCTTTATATATATTTTTTTTGATATATACAAGATTGACTATTAAAAGAATACTTGATTATTGCCATAACCCATATTCATATTATATGGATAGGGACTATTTCGATTATCATCATATTGATTATTATTATTTAAATATGGATTATAATTCATTTGCTCATCATTTCCATTAATATTATTCATATTATTATTATAATAATTTCCATAATTATTAGTAAAAGGAATATTATTATTAATATTCATAGTATTATTTAAATTAACATTATTTGCAAACATTGTATATTGATAAGTTTCATTATTATCGGCTCCTTTTCCAATACCAAATAAAATATTTTTCCTATCAAATAATTCTTCTTTTGAAATTAGATTCATAAATCCTAATTTAAAAAATACTTCAGCGGTAACAATCGAATCACTTCCAGCTTGATGAATTTCCCCAATTCTTTCAACTCCTAATTGTTGTGCCAATTTATTTAATCCACCTTTTAAATTTTCATCAACAGTGACTAAAATTTTAATATCATAATAATTAGGAAAATAAGTTTCTAAAGTATTAATAAAATTATCAACAGTTTCAGGTAAATCATAATTTAAACATAATCTTAATAAATAACCAAAATCAGATAAACCATTAAAACTAATCCAAGTAATTTCTTCATTTAAAACTAAACCACTTGTAAGAAAATATTCAGCAAAAATTAAATGTGGAATACCTTTTTTTTTCAATAAATTAAAATCAATTCCACTATTTGATAACATTGAAATTGAATCATTTGAATGAAGATCTTTTTCAACATTAAATTTTAAATTAAATTGCCAAGTACTTCCTTCAGGAGCAGTTTCTCCTTTTGAGTTACATAATGTAATTCCTAATTGAATTAGTTTTAATTTGTCAATATTTTGTTTTATATATTTATAATAAAAGTCATCTGAATATACTTGAAGAGGATAAACTATTCCTGGAAATTCTGTGTCCATTCCAATATATGGATAATTTTTTAAGTATTCACCTAAACGTTTTATTTCATATATGAAATTATCTTCATAAACTTCTATAATTGTTTGTTTTGATTTAACTTTCATTTTTTTATTTTTTGTAATAAAATTTCATGATTTAGATTCATTTAATACAACAATATTATAATTATTTATTATTATTTATTTATTATTAGTTTAAATTACTGATTTATTTTATTTTTTTTACTTTCATAAAATATTTAAATAGAATTAATCTCAAAGTATAGTTAATAGCATATTATATATTAATGTATAAATATATAGAAATAAAATATCAAAAAAAACAAAATATACATTAATTTATTAATTCAAACAAATCTTTACTAACACCCATAATATTAATATTAGAATTTCTTTTTTTAACATCAATTTGTTCAAAATTATCTTCATTTTTTAACAAAGTTTTTTTAACATCAGAATTTTCTTTATTTTCTTTTTCATTAACTTTATCAATACTAGATTTATGTTGAGACTTACTTACAATATCAAATTTACACATTGGACAAATTGAATGTTTAGAAATCCATTCTGTAATGCATTCTTTATGATATAAATGACCACATCTTAATAAATATGTAGGATTCCCTATTTCAATATCTTTTAAACAATATAAACAATTTGGTTTTTCAAATTTATTATTTTCTAATTTTTTACAATGAAATTCTTCTAAATTAAATTTTTTAATTTGTCTTATTTGTTTTGTATTTAATGGAGGTGATGTTTCATTTTCAAATCCTTTTTTTTGTATTTGAACATACACAATTCTTGTCAATGGATTAAAAAAATTTGAAAAAAAATTTGAAGAATAATTATCAATAAAAAAATCTTCTGTTGGAGTAGATATAATTTGATCATCTAATATATCAGAAAAGTCTAAATGTGATCTTTTAATGCTATTAGCGAATGGACTTTTACTAAAAGGTCTTATCATTGATAAGATATGTTTTCTTATTTTACAATCATTAGTTTCATTTTCATCATTTTCTTCATTTTTTTCATTACAAAAATTAAAATTACATTTTGGACATGATATATTTGTACATGAAATATGTACCAATTTTTTAAATTTATTTTTGCATTTTTCACAATAAAATGACTTTGTTACAAATCTTTTTTGAGAATCATCAATCATTTAAATTTTAATTTAATAGTAAAAATTAAATAAAATATTAATGAATAATTCTAGAATAAATAATTAGTTAATATTTCGAAATTTTTTTATTATAAGTTATATGAATAAAAAATTAAATATTATAATTTAAGATTTAAATTTAAAAATTGTTTAATTTATTTACTTAAATAATTTATTCAATTTTTTGTTTTAATTCATATTCATTTTCTAAATTACCAATTAAACCATTTTCTAATTTAAATGATGAATAAATTTTTCTTAATTTATCATAATTATTTGTTTGAAAGAAGTCTAATTTTAACATATCATTAATTAAGAATGAAAGGAGACTTTCACCATTTAAAGTAAGAATTTTATTTTCAAAATGTTTTAATAAACATAATCCAATTTTAATAACAGCCTTCCATCCATAAAGAACAAATAAATCAAATATCCAAATTAAGACTTTAGGATCTTTTTGATCAGTTACATAATGAAAAGCACTCATAAATAAAGTAATAAACCAAGGAGAAATATAAAAAGTAACAGAAACTTGTTGATTTTTTAAATGAATATTTACTTCTGGTAAATATATATTAATTAATCTATCAAAAACATAAAAATATTTATTTAATCTTTTTAATTCATTTACAAATAAATCAGCATAATCAGTTGATTGAAGTAAAGAATTAAAAATAAAAAATGTTTCCTCTTCATTATTTGTAAATAATAAAAGAAATTCTGTAATATAATTCATACCTTGACTATATATTATTTCTTTATGTAAATATGATAATGCATATAATATATTTGTAATACTTTTTCTTTTATCTTCTAAACCTTCATCAAACCACATTCTTACAACATCTAAATCAATTAATGAAAATGATGGTAGTTGCTCATTTCCTATTTTAGATAATATTTCTTTATAATTTATTGGTTTAAAATGCAATAAGTTTTTCCAAATTTTTATTCTTAGTTCTGGTAAATTTTGAATATCTGGGATTTTTCTTTTTTTTGATATTGATAAATTTGAATTTAATAATAAATTTTTATAAATTACTCTTGTTATTATTTTATTTGTTTTTTTATCCAAACAAATTAAATTAATATAATCAGGAAAAGTCAAGTATTTTAATGTATTTAATAAAATTAATGTCTTATTATCTTTATTCCCTGTTTTTTTTAAAAAGTTTTTATTCATAAAATTATCTTTAGACTCATCTTTTTTAATAAAATAAATTTTAGGTTTTTGCATTTCTATTTTCAAATTTTTTATTGAATATAAATTTGAATTTATAACTGCCATAAAAAATTTTATTTTATCTTTTTCATCAGTGAAACCATATTGAACAGAAGTTTCAGTAATTATTTCTACAATATCAGGTAAATCTAAATTAAAATATGAAAAATGAAGAATAAAATCTCTAAGAATTTCTATTGCAAAACTTTTTTTATTTTCATTACAATATTTGTCAAATTTTTCTTTAAATTGTTTCATTTTATCAATTTTTTCATTAACATTAAAAAATTTTTTAACATCTATAAAAGTTTTAAAAACTGTATTTGATTTTTTTAAATTTTGATTTTCTTTTTTTTCTTCTTCTCTAAATTCTTTTTTTACTGATTTTTCTGCTTTTTGTGTAATAGTTGAATTTATTTTTAATTCTAATAAACTTTTCCAAAAAGCTTTAGATTTCATTTTTGGATTTTTTTCAGATAATAATTTACATAAATATATTTTATAAAAAGGATTAGATTCATTTTGATAAAAAGTTTTTTCTGAAATATAACAAATTGCAAAATTAATTTCAAAAATATCTTTTTGTAATTTTTTATTATTTACTACTGTATTTAAAATAGTGGAAAGTCTATCAAAATTATCTTCATTTGAAACTTGAAGAGCAATTACTTTAGTATATCTTTCTAGAATTTTGTCAATAAAATCTTTTCCATAATCAAATTTTGTAAGAGTCTTTTTACATAAATTTTCAAATTTAAAATTATCAACATCAGAATCTAAAAATAATCCATCAATTATCATTGTTTCTTCAGATGAGAAAATAAATTTTTGATTTTCACTATTAAAAGAAAAAGTTTCTTGACTTGGATATAAAGAACTATTTTCTTTTTTTAAAAGCATTTTATTTTTTTGAATCATTGATTCAATATTTCTTCTATAAATATCATAATTTAATAATTCTTCTTTTGGAATTCTTGTATTTGATTTATAAATATAATTAAATTTTTGTTCAAATAATTCCATATCTTTTTCAGTATTTATTTCTGATATTCTTGATATAAATAAATTAATAAATTCTTGTGATGATTTTAAAATATTTTTAAAAATATCATTCATTTGTTCAAAATAAAATTTGGTCATTGAAGATTTAGAATTTTCTATTTCTTTTATTTTTGATGATAATGGAAAATATAATTTATTTATTTCTTCATTTTTTTTATTCGATTTTTCATATTCAATTTTATATTTTTCATTATCACTTAATGCAATTTCTTTTAGTTTTAATAATTTATTATTTGCCTCTGTAACATCTTTTTCTTTTACTAAATTTTTTTCTTTTTCATCTATTTTCTTTATAATTAAATTTTCTTGTTCAGTTGCTTTTCTACTTGATTCAATATAATTATGCTTACTTTGTTCATAATTTTTTTTTTGTTTATATGTTTCATTAATTATATCTTTAAATTCAGAAAAGATTAAAGAATTTTGAGTTTTAATATGAGAAATATATTCATTTAAAGGATTTAATATATCATATTCAATTTTATTATTTTGTTTGTTAATTGAATTTAAATATTCAAGAAAAGAATTATAAAATTCAAAACAACGAATTGTAAGTGATGATTGATTATTTTCTGAAATTTTTAACATACCTGATATGATATTTGTTATTGTTTTCTTTGTATTTGAATATAATTGTTCTGAATATTTTACATAGGTTTTCAAAAATAATAAAAAATCATTTAATGTATTTATTCCTATTTTGGAATATTTAAATATTTCATCATATTCACTTTGTAAATTATAGTAATCCATTATTTTTATTTGAATTAATTAATAATATTTATTTTTGATTTTTTTTTATACACAATTAATTTGTTTAAATTATATTAAAATATAAAATATTGAATATTTATTAATTAAATTTCATTTTATATTATATTTAAATATTTAATTGGATTAGATTTCATTTTTAATGGGGATTGGGGATTGGGGATTGGGGATTGGGGATGGGGATTG